>Ga0194135_10002473_pt1 | contig 11237 bp, 9 predicted proteins | sample LitLau_LLRF_2013_FD_134024 | JGI IMG/M metagenome (GOLD analysis project Ga0194135, IMG submission 134024) | Freshwater sediment microbial communities in response to fracking from North America - Little Laurel Run_MetaG_LLRF_2013 (version 2) | ecosystem: Environmental > Aquatic > Freshwater >... | reverse complement strand
TTTGGGAACTGGGCCGGCCAATTGGGTGACGGAAGGGCAATTACACTCGGTGAATGGACCAGTCAGCATGTTCCCGCTTATGAACTTCAGCTAAAGGGAGCTGGTCCCACCCCCTACTCCAGAAGAGGAGATGGCAGGGCTGTATTCAGATCATCTTTACGTGAGTATCTGATGAGTGAAGCTATGTTTCACCTCGGAATTCCTACAACCAGGGCACTCAGTTTAGTCCTGACCGGAGATCAGGTAATGCGTGACCTCTTTTATGATGGGAACAGTGCCTACGAAAAAGGAGCAATAGTCATGCGCGCAGCACCTAGTTTCCTTCGTTTTGGAAATTTTGAAATGTTAACTTCCAGAGAAGAAATAGCACAACTCGAAAAACTAACCAACTGGACAATTGATCAGTTCTTTCCGGACATTAAAGGTGAAGATAAGATCATACAATGGTTTGAAAATATAGTAGAAAAAACGGCCAGTCTGATCGTAGAATGGACAAGAGTAGGTTTTGTCCATGGAGTAATGAATACAGATAACATGTCAATTCTGGGTTTAACCATAGATTACGGCCCCTTCTCTTTCCTTGATGACTACGACCCCGGGTTTACACCCAATACTACAGATTTACCTGGACGCAGATACGCATTCGGTAATCAGGCCGGTATCGCCTACTGGAACCTGGGATGTCTTGCAAGCGCTCTTGCCCCTTTATTTAAAGATACTGTTCAGCTTTCTGCTGCCCTTGAAAATTACAAACCTGTTTACTTTTCAAAATACTACGCCATGATGGCTGATAAACTCGGGCTGGATCACTACCGGGAAACCGATAAAGAGCTGATTGAAGCTATAGAAAAAATGCTTGTTCAGCTTAAAGCCGATATGACGATCTTCTATCAGTTACTGATTACGCTTCCGTCTGCAACCACTGACCCAGAATTAATCCATGCACATTTTGCGCCTTCATTTTATACTACTCCGGATGAAGATTCAGGCAAATACTTAGTCAATACTATTCAGCATTATCAGCAAAGAATGGGTCTTAACCTGATATCCTCTAAAGAATCCCAGGAACTGATGAAAGCAAGTAATCCACGCTTCATTTTAAGAAACTATCTGTTGCATCAGGCCATACAAGAATTTGAAAAAGGTAAACCGGCACTCTTCCATAAACTACAAGAAGCGATCAAAACACCTTATTCCAGTGAACATGATGAGTTTTTTGTCCGGAGACCTGAATGGGCTAACGACCAGCCTGGAAGTTCTGCCTTATCCTGCAGCTCTTAAAAACCGCGGTCCTGTGGCTAATTTTCGCTAAAAAAAGGCAAAAAAATAATCACAGGTAACAACTATGTTTTGATTGATAAAATAAATTACCTTGCGTCAAAAAAAACATAATTATGGAAGCGCTCATTTTGAAATATTCATGGGTATTATTGGCACTGCTGTGCATCGTTCTATACAAATACATACTGCGTTTTCTATTCGGTATGGTTGTCGTTCCGGAAGATAAAGTCGGTCTGATCACTAAAAAATTCGTACTCTTTGGCGCAGAAAAAGAACTCCCTGACGGGCGTATTATCGCCATTAAAGGTGAAGCTGGTTTTCAGGGAAAAACACTTGCCCCAGGGATGTATTTCGGGATGTGGTTCTGGCAATATACCATCACCATGGAACAATTTACGATTATCCCCGAAGGGAAAATTGGTCTGATCATGGCTAAAGATGGATCAGAAATCCCAACCGGAAATATTTTAGGTCAGAAAGTAGATTCTGATAATTTCCAGGATGCCGTCAAATTCCTGGAAAATGGCGGTCAGCGTGGCCGCCAGACCTCTTATATTACTTCGGGTTCATACCGTATCAACACTATGCTTTTTCAGATTTCAGTAACTGATATGATTCGTATCCAGGAAAGCATGGTTGGTATTGTGACCACATTAGATGGTTCACCGGTCGAAGCTAACCAGATTGCCGGTAAACTGGTAGAGGGGCATAACAATTTTCAGGATTTCGACAGTTTTATAAAAAACGGCGGAAACCGGGGGTTGCAACCACAGGTTATTCTTGCCGGTTCATACAATTTAAACCCATGGGCTGTACAAATAGAGGAGATCCCGATGACGGAAATTGCTATTGGTTACGTTGGAGTTGTCATTTCCTATATCGGAATCGATGGAAATGATTTAACAGGCATAGACTTTAAACATGGAAACATTGTAGGAAAAGGTTCAAAAGGCGTTTGGTTAGAACCCCTTGGCCCAGGTAAATACCCTATCAATAAGTACATTATGAAGGTAGAGCTGGTACCGACAACCAATCTGGTCTTAAACTGGGCAAGTGCACGCAGTGAAGCGCACAACCTGGATAAAAACCTTTCTACAATCACTGTGCGCTCAAAAGACGGCTTCCCTTTCAATCTTGATGTAGCCCAGATTATCCATGTTCCGACAACAGAGGCACCTAAAGTAATTGCCCGCTTTGGTAATATGGTGAACCTGGTTTCACAGGTTCTGGAACCGACTATAGGTAATTATTTCCGTAACTCGGCCCAGGACAGTGATGTTATCGCTTTCTTGAGTACCCGTAAAGAACGTCAGGAATCGGCAAAGGAACACATCCGTAAAGTCCTGGATGAGTATAATGTAAATGCCGTAGACACCCTGATAGGAGATATTGTTCCTCCGGAGTCGCTGATGAAAACACTGACAGACCGTAAAATCGCAGAAGAGCAAAAAGTAACCTACAATACCCAAAAACAGGCTCAGGAAACACGCCAGGGCATGGAAAAGGAAACGGCCATTGCGGATATGCAGAAAGATATCGTTAAAGCGCAGCAAAGTGTAGAGATCGCTGAACGTACAGCAAGTGCAACAGTTAAAAAATCAGAAGGTGATGCTGCAGGTGTAAAATTAGCAGTCGGTGCAGAAGCAGAAGCCACCAAAATGAGGGCTCATGCCGAAGCAGAAGCCACTAAAGCCAGGGCACAGGCAGATTCGGAAGCGATTAAATTAAGAGCTTCGGCCGAAGCCGAACTCATCTCTTTAACGGGTAGTGCTGAAGCAGGAAAGATCCTTGCTGTCGGAAAATCTACCGCCGAGGCTTATGAACTTGCTGTAAAGGCCCTGGGTGGCGAGAACTTTACACGTTATAAAATTACCGAGGAACTGTCAAAAGGTAAGATCAAATTAATCCCTGATGTACTGATTGGCGGCAATGGAAATAGCGGAGGTTCGGCTATGGATGGTCTTTTGGGGCTAAAGCTGATGGAAATGATGGATCCTGAAAAACACAAGGGAACAGCTCCATCAACAGAAGCTATTGAACTGACAAACCAGATCAAAAAAGACAATACAAACCTGTAATCAGGGTTCTTGCGGAATAAAAATAACCTGCGTTATAAATTTATGACGCAGGTTATTTGACTTTCAATTCCGTTACTTCAATTAAATCAGGGCCATTCTCGACCGGATAACCTTTAACCTTTGTGCCTTTCACAACCACTTCTTTATCTATATAAGTATTCAGGTTAACTGTACTGCTTTTCAAAGCATAGGTTTTATCAGCAGATTTTATGACATGTGTACCATACTGAAAGGTAGACATCCCTAATTGTTGTATTTTTCCGGTTAATTGAACCAGATCCTTATTTCCAGGAGATTTAACCATACTACAGCCTGTAAAAACAAAACCTATAGCAAGAAGAGTTAATATTTTTTTCATATCAGTAAAACGTTAAAATAACCAGTTACGCTACAATTTTCAATTTATTACTTCTTTAGGGCTACCCCAGGCAATTTAGTGCTCCTCAAAAATTGATATACCTTGATGTTCTCCCACATCCTGACTTCACCATCTACGCACATAATTGCCCTGATTTCGCCATCCTGAGAAACCACAAAACCCAGGCTGTCGGGATGTTTCAGACAATAGGCAAACATAGACTGATGCCTGGTCCCAAAATGTGAAGGCTTAATCTGAACCTTGTTTTTATTGAGGTAGACATACTCAGGCTGTTGTTTTTCAGTAACCAGAACACCAAATCCCTTTACAGTCAGATGCGGTGATAAGAGCACTAGTCCATCCACACAACTTAGTGAGGAAACAAAACGCACCGCGCCTATCAGTTCATTAAAACTATCTTCAATATCGGCTTCATTTTCATTACAGGCTTCGTGCAGTTCTATCGGCAGGTCCCTTCCCTTTTTCTTAATTTGCTTTATTTCATTACTCAGCAAATCACTATCCGTAATATGATTAACAATATGCATGATCGCCTCTTCAATCCGATTGTATTGCAGTGCATATTTAATATTCAGATCAGCAGTGAAGTCTTTAGTTAAAAGAATAGCCCCGCCATGATGGTAATTCTTTATTTTCAATAATACCCGGCTGATAGACTGAATCACATATTCCAGGATAATTTCATTATACACCAAGATATCGCTGCTGGATAGTTTATCCTTAATTATTGTTTCGAGATAGTTTTGGCTATAAGCCGCATTTTCCTCCAGAAAAACAGAAACCGGCCCGAACTCAAATACATTAGGGTATAATTTAATCAGCGTATCCTGATTTAAACTGGCTATAGGCTGATAATCCAGCATTACACTCAACATACCGATACCAGTGATCATCGTTTGCATAATCCCGGGATGCATTGGTTTGACTTCCCTTTCATAGTTCAGGAAATTTTGAAAATGAATAATCTGGTCAATCATCCCATAGATATATAGCACATGATTATCATCATAATAAACCGCAAGACTGGAACTCATCGGATCTGCCGCTTTTGATAACTTAATCAGATTCTTGATTGAAAACTCTATTTCAGGTTCAAAAGGAAAAAATTTCCAGGTGTCATACGAAGCCCTTTTGTCTTCAAACTCTACAATTGCGTTATGATCCAAAAGCGTTATTGCCACTTTAATAAACTGTCCTTCTTCAGTTTGCAGACTGGCATAGTACAAAGTATTAAAAAGTTCATTGAGAATAGGCTCAGGCGGTTTTTCATCATTGCTCTTAGATTGCTGCAATTCCTTAAAGACAAATGCTGCCAGGTCGTTTGGTGTAAAATATTTAGCCATCTTAAATCGGGTTGTACACTACAAAGGTTAATCTTAAATTTTATACTTTTATAATAAACCCCAATTAAAAGGTTTAAACTATAACTATGCAGCATCCAACTTTCAATCATTTCCCGGCTATCGAAACCAGAGAATTATCACCTCACAATACTGGAGGCCATGCGATTACTGATTGTAAGCTGACAGACAGCTTTGATCCTGCATCTGAAGATTTCAAACTCCTATGGACCATATACTAGATAACCCGGCCTGGAATGCCCTGATTAGTGGAAATCAGGAGTTTTCAAATGGAAGTGAAGACGTAAGATATTTTAACAAAGAGGTTTCCCCTTTTGCAGGTTTAAAGGAAAATTCAAGCCTTAACTTCCATCAATTATATGATCTGATTCAGCATAATAGCCCGGTAGCATTTGTCAATGCTGCAGAAACACAAATCCCTGACTGCTGGAAAATACTGCATCAGGTCAGTGCTTATCAGATGGTCTATAATCAAATCACGGTTTCTGCTGATGTAAACATGGATCTTATCTCTTTAAATGAAGAAAATGTCCCTGAAATGCTGGCCTTAACACAATTGACCAAACCGGGACCATTTGCTGAAAAAACAATTGAGATGGGACATTATCAGGGCATTTTTGAAGACGGTAAACTTGTCGCTATGGCTGGGCAACGTCTGCACCCTGCTCCATATGCAGAGATCAGCGCAGTATGTACTCATCCGGAATATCTTGGAAAAGGCTATGCGAAACAATTATTATTAAGCCAGGTACACAGGATCAAGGCTAAATCAGAGATCCCGTTTTTACATGTGCGTCATGATAACGAACGTGCTATTCAGGTTTATGAAAGCTTAGGTTTTTCGACAAGGAAAGAAGTCTATTTTTATTTTCTCCAAAAAGAAAAAAGAGGTTGATCATCTGCTTCATGATACAACCTCTTTTTTCTGATAAGCAATATATACTTAGTTCATTTTTAGTTTTTTCTGAATATCATTCACATATCCTTTGAATTTCTTATCTGTATCGATCAGGTCCTCCACAGTCTGACAGGCATAAATCACAGTTGAGTGATCTCTTCCACCATAGAATGCACCGATGCTTTTCAAGGAAGATTTAGTTAAACTCTTGGATAAATACATAGAAATCTGACGGGCCTGTACAATCTCACGTTTACGTGTTGCAGATTTGACCATCTCGACAGGGACCTCAAAATACTCACAAACCAGTTTCTGAATGTAATCCATTGAAATCTCTTTGGTTGTATTTTTAATAAAGTTCTTCAACATCGATTTAGCAAGCCCTAAATCAATGTCTTTTTTATTTAATGTTGACTGTGCCAGCAAAGAAACCATCGCTCCTTCCAGCTCACGTACGTTGTTATCAATATTGTGAGCTACGTACTCAACGACATCCGAAGGCAACTCAATACCATCCGCATACATCTTTTTTCTCAGGATAGCTACCCTGGTTTCCAGATCAGGGATCTGTAAATCAGCTGAAAGCCCCCATTTGAAACGGCTTAACAAACGTTCTTCAACACCAGACAGATCTTTTGGTGCTTTATCAGAAGTAATAATAATTTGTTTACCAGACTGGTGAAGGTGATTAAAGATATGGAAGAAAATATCCTGTGTTTTCTCTTTACCCGCAAAATTATGTACATCATCCATGATGATCACATCCATTGCCTGGTAGAAATTCACAAAATCGTTGATTGTATTATTTTTCAGGGACTCGACAAACTGCTGGCAGAACTTCTCACAGGATACATAAATAACCAGCTTATCTGGTAAAGTACGTCTGATTTCATTGCCAATAGCCTGTACCAGGTGGGTTTTTCCCAATCCTACAGCACCATAGATCATTAACGGGTTAAAAGAGGTAGCTCCGGGTTTTGCAGCAACGGCAAAACCAGCAGAACGTGCTAAACGATTACAATCTCCTTCTACATAACTTTCAAAAGTATACTGTGAATTTAACTGAGGATCTACATTCAGCTTTTTTAAGCCTGGTATAATAAAAGGGTTTTTGATGTCCTTATTGATCGATACCGGAACGGGCATTGATTGTGTTTTTGAAGCTGCTCCATTTCCATTTGAAGGCATGCTGGTCGTGTAAGGCGAACCTGTATTTGAAGATTTATCTACTACAATATTGTATTCCAGACGACCTTCTTCACCCATTTGCTGTTTAACGGTTTTACGCAATAAACCAACATAATGCTCTTCCAGCCATTCATAAAAAAACAAACTTGGTACTTGTACGGTTAATACATTGCCTTCCAGTTTTAAAGCGGAAATAGGCTCAAACCAAGTTTTAAAACTTTGAACCGGGATGTTATCCTTAATAATCTGGAGACAGTTATTCCATACTTCGGTACAAGTTTTTTGCATAGTTATTCTATAAATTAATGGTATTCAATTCAAATTCCGGTCAAACACATTGCCGTTTTGGGAGGGCGAAGATCCTAAAAATTACCCACAAAAAATCATAAAATCTCAGCTATTTCATAAGTCACTAACAAGCAAAAAGATACAGTTCTGAAAAGCACGATTTTTGTGGATAACTTATCCACATCGAAAATTCAGTGTGTATAACTTTTAAATTAACGTGAGATTTCTGATTCCCAAATCCGGCAAAACTTTCTGTTTATTTAAACTCGAAGGTAAGACTGTTTGGATAGTACAAAAACAGTACCAGACAATTTGGCATAAACTATCAATTTAAATAGAGAATATATGCAACTGATTTTAAACAAATTAAAAAACAGACCAAAATACAACAATAACTATACAATGAATTTCCCTCCATCAGGTGTACTAAAAAATGGCCTGGCCAATCCTGCATATATTCTTCAAAAATAGTTTTCAAAGAATATACAGAACAGCCGGGCCAATCTTATCCACATGACAATGGGTTCTCTCTTCAGTCCCCGGTTTACCATACCTAAAAAGACTCTCTCTAAGCAACGATTTACTCCGGGTCAACTCTTATCCCAAACCCAAAGAGATCGTCCCTCAGAACAGAGATTATCACGCCTTAAACGTTTACCAGTTCCACCTCAATGTTACCACGTGTCGCATTTGAATAAGGACAAACATGATGTGCCTTCTCTGTTAAAGCCTGCGCAACTTCGGACGTTACCCCAGGAACAGATACCACCAGTTTTACAGCCAGCTGAAATCCTCCCGTACTGTTCTTACCTATACTCACCTGTGCAGTTACTTTAGTCTCCCCTGTCTGAACTTTCTCCATTTTGATGACCAGATTCAGGGCGCTGTCAAAACAAGCCGCATAACCCGCCGCAAAGAGCTGCTCCGGATTCGTATACGCTCCTACCCCACCACCTAATTCCTTAGGCATTCTCACTTCAAGATCTAATACGCCATCTGATGATTTTACATTTCCATTTCTACCACCAGTAGCACTAGCTTCAGCAGTATACAGTTTTTCAATTTTATCCATGATGTTTATTAATTGTTTTTAAAATTCCACTTAGTTTTTGTTGCAGGCTGATGATATCAGCTTCGGTCATATACAGTGCACAGAATAGAGCGCCCGGTATTTCCAGGGCAGACTCTTTTAAGCTGAGTCCGGTGCCGGTAAGTTCAATATGAACTACTCTTTCATCTTCCGCACTCCTCTTCCTGGTCAGGTATTCCTTTTGTTCCAGTCTCTTCAGCAAAGGTGTGAGTGTTCCCGTATCCAGCATCAGACGATCCCCTATTTCTTTGATGCTCATTCCGCTGGTTTCCCAAAGCAGCAGCATCACCAGATACTGCGGATAGGTAAGCCCCAGTTTTTCGAGCAAAGGACGATACAAAGCAGTAATCTGCCTTGACAAGGCATAGATCGGGAAGCAGAGCTGATGCTCCAGTTTAAGCATTTCCATAATAAGGAAACGCCACGAGTCTAATTATATTGTGCACAATATAATTTCACACTACATACTATAAATCAAGACAAAAATATTATAACAAACACCTATATACCAAAATGATACAAAATACACCTAAATAAACAATTAAGATAATAAAAATACTATGGTATAAAAAAAGGGCTTCCAAATACATGGAAACCCTTCATTAAGCTAAGCAGACAGATTAAACTAACCCGGGTACTTCTACCATTTCATCTGCTTCAATTTCATAATTTACACCGGCCACGTCAAAGCCGAATAAGTTCAGAAAATCTCTTTTATACCCCGCAAGGTCACCAATTTCAGGTAGACTTTCAGTCGTGGCTTCAGCCCATAATTCAGCAACTTTAGCCTGAACAGCTGCATCCATTTCCAGATCATCAACACGGATTCTTCCATTAGCATCAGTTGGCACTTCTGCTCCGGTGTACAATCTTTCCTGGAATAAACGTTGAATCTGTTCGATGCAACCTTCATGAGTTCCGTTCTCTTTCATGACTTTATAAAGCAATGAAATATACAATGGAATAACCGGGATAGCAGAGCTCGCCTGAGTTACCAAAGCTTTATTCACAGAGACAAATGCCTTTCCATTCAGATCCTTTAATTTTTCTGTAATACTAAAAGCCGCAGCTTCCAGATTGTCCTTTGCCCGGCCAATAGTTCCTTTACGGTAAACCGCTTCTGTTACTGAAGGGCCGATATAAGAATAAGCAACTGTTGTTGCACCTTCGGCAAGCAGACCAGCAGCTTTCAGATCTTCGATCCAGAAACCCCAGTCCTCTCCTCCCATTACCGCAACAGTATTTTCTATTTCTTCTTCATTTGCCGGCTGAATAGAGATTTCAGAAACAACGCCTGTATGAAAATCAACTGTTTTATTACTAAAATCCTGACCGATTGGTTTCAGCACAGAATTGTATACTACTCCCGTTTTCGGATGTGTTCTGCGTGGTGAAGCCAGGCTATAAATAACCAGATCAATCTGACCCAGGTCAGCTTTGATCAGATCCATTGTTTTTTGTTTGATTTCATCAGAGAAAGCATCTCCGTTAATGCTTTTGGCATACAAACCAGCTTCATGAGCTTTAGCTTCAAAAGCCGCTGTATTATACCAGCCCGGAGAAGCCGTTTTACCTGGTGCAGGTGGTTTTTCAAAATACACCCCTACTGTAGATGCATCTGATCCAAAGGCGCTGGTAATTCTTGATGCCAGTCCGAACCCTGTAGACGCGCCAATAACCAACACACGTTTAGGGCCTGCAATAGCTCCTTTTGATTTCACGTAGTTAATTTGATTGACAATATTTCGCTCACATCCTTCAGGATGAGCAGTCAGACAGATAAAACCACGTATTCTTGGTGCAATAATCATAAATTGTTCTTTAAAGAAGGTCTAAAATAAGGAATTCTTTTTCTATTTAGTGTTTTTGGGAATTTCTTTCAATATGCTAATCAGGTAACCCCAGAATTTCTGAACAGAGGAGATCTGTACCCTTTCATCCGGAGAGTGTGCCCCCCTGATCGTCGGTCCGAACGAAATCATATCCATTCCCGGTAAATGGCCACCCAGGATACCACATTCCAGTCCGGCATGACAGGCTTCAACTTTAGGTGCTTTACCAAAAGAAGTCTCATACAAGGCAACCATTGCCCTTAAGATATCCGAATCAGGGTTAGGTTTCCAGCCCGGATAATCACCAGCCTGTTTAACTTCGGCACCCATATTTTCAAAAGCCGCCCGTATCGCATTGGAAACATCAGTTTTAGTACTTTCCACGCTGCTACGTTGCAAAGACTGTGTAATAAACGATCCGTCTTTAATAATCACCCGGGCCAGGTTACTTGAAGCTTCCACCAGGTCATCAATATCAGGACTCATCCTGAAAACACCATTTGGCATAGCATAAAGCGTATTGACAATCTTTTTAAAGTCTGCCTTAACCATCACCTGTGCAGGCAGTACTGTTTCCTGAACCGCTAAAACCAGCGTAGGTTCAACAGTATGGTATTCTTCCTGAAGAAGTTCAGCAAAAGACTTAATGAATGCCGTAAAAATTCCTTTTTCAGCATTCGTGACAACAACTACCGCAGCAGACTCTCTGGGAATTGCATTTCTTAAACTACCGCCATTCACAGAACCAATTGCCAGCTCCATTGTTTGTGCCGCAGTATAAAACAAACGGTTCATCAGTTTATTCGCATTTGCACTGCCTTTATGGATATCCATTCCTGAAT
>Ga0194135_10002472_pt1 | contig 11239 bp, 14 predicted proteins | sample LitLau_LLRF_2013_FD_134024 | JGI IMG/M metagenome (GOLD analysis project Ga0194135, IMG submission 134024) | Freshwater sediment microbial communities in response to fracking from North America - Little Laurel Run_MetaG_LLRF_2013 (version 2) | ecosystem: Environmental > Aquatic > Freshwater >... | reverse complement strand
CAAGTGCAAGTGCAGCTGTTTTCTGCTGCTATTTCGAAATTTCCATTTCAAAGTTTTCAAATAACTGCGCAGTTGAGCTTGTCAGTGGTTAGTGGCCCATCAAAAGAACGACAACGAGAAAAGGTAATTCGAAATTCGAATTAATTATATACATTTCTATTTCATTTGCCGTTTGTTCATCCGTATTGTTTTGATCAAAGGAGAATTCGAATCTCGTCAGTTGTCGTCATTGTTGTCACTTTGTCGCTGTCATTTAAAAAAGCTGTGAATTTTTAATCGTGTCACAATAATGTCATTCTAAAAGTGTGTTTGTCGACAACAGGAAGACACCTCGGCACCTGACACACACTTGCAGTTATGTTAGTAATAGCAGGTCAGGTTGTGAACAATTTAACAATGCAGAATTGCAGGTTGGGCTAGTCCCAGAAAGTGGAAAAAACAGATTTCATCTTTGTTGACACATTGATTGACAAATCTCTTTGTTTAGTGAACTATTAAAATGCAGCCGGTAGTTCACAGTTATCCTTCTATGGGAAACTTTTATCACTAGAACATCTTCCTTGCCTAAATAAACACGCACCTGGTAGGCAGGTCCACCCACGCTAACAAAGCACACACACACTTTTGAATGCTTCATATTGTAATACAAAGACATAGATGAGTCATTCATTCATGTCGACAATTTCCCATGCATGTGATCTCTAGTTTGCTTAATAATGATTTTAACCTGCACTCTCTCTCATGATGACTGACTTAACAGTAACAGTATTTCCCCTGTTGTCCTATTTCTGAAATCGCATATCCGCATCGTCTTCCATGACAAGATTGAAGATTCCTTAGGTTGAATCATCAGTTCAGATCTTCACCTGCTTTCATAAAGACGCTAAAAAGACATGAGCATAGTCAAGTAATAATACACTTCTGTGTAAAGTGTAAAGCACAAAGCACATCCAGTCAGTTCCAGTGATAAGTGTTGAAAGGCTTGTATTCGAAAGTAATAGTCAATAGCCTTATAATATTTTTAGTCACAGTCACAATCAATACCAACAAGCTGTGTGTCATATTACAAAAAAACTGCTTTTTGTGCGTCAGTTACGGATCATCACGAGTTTTTACGATGTAAGTTCTCATCTTAACTTGGCCTGTATGGAATGATGAGATATTTGATATTGTATAATGTGGCTACACTACCACTATCGGAATGTTCAATGCATTACTGCATATATCGAATGTAGTTGTAGCGTTAAATTGTATAGGAGGAATTGGTTGACAAAGTGATCAACTTGCTCTAACTTACATAGGGAGGTATTAGTAAAAGCCAAGCGGGTTTCATTAGCACTGAATGATATAATCATCATTTTAACAGTATGTGTGTAATCCATTAATATTAAATGATTAAACGAGATCATACGTAAACAGCTCGCGTTTTAGATTTGAGGTATTGTTGAATCTAACAATTACGAATTATTAGGCCAGTAATTGCTTAAACATAGTAAACGTTGCGTGTAGCATTGATTGCTTGCCTAATTGTGAGATGAAAATACAATATACTATCGACCCTGAAATAGTTATTCTGAATCACTGAACTGGGTATTAAATATTTATTTTTAAATTTACAGGTCAGAGTTGGAACTGCAACTAGAAGTTCAATTTTTTGAACAATTGGAATTCCTTGGAACGTATACAATGTCGATGTATCCGAGTCTTGAAGATATGAAAGCCACTGAGCTTATTAAAGTATGTCCTCTTAATTCACTCTTGAATGCTATAAATATATCTTGGATTCATTTCTTCAAAGAAAGTCTTGTTAATCTGTATCACATTTGTGTGTTTGTATAGGCTCAAGTGGAAGCTGTGCGACCTCAAATAATGCAGCAGAGCAGCAACATGTATCCTACTGCTCCTGGAATGCCGTCTGCTCCGATGGCCACTATGTCACGAGCAGGAGGTCAAAGTCTGTCATCTGCTTATCCTTCACTCAGGGATTTCATGGGCTTGGAACTTACTGAGGAGATGATTAGGCTCAATATGCCTGAGTATTTTGAGAGACCAGCACTTGGATATCCGACACTTTCGGGAAATGCTGTAGCAGTTCCTCAAGCTAATGGGAGTGAGTTAATATTAATCAATGCTAAAAGTTTATTGGATTTGTGTAGTTCAATATTTATTAAATAACCAAAAATTATATCTAACTTGTGTATTATTTGAATTGCGAGTAGTTGTGCAACAAAATAATGTTGGAATCGCTGTAGTTGCTCCCATTTCTGGAGCTAATACAGCTGTAGTCAAATCAATGGTGACTCATGGAGTTCGTCGGATTATAGTTACCAAAGATGGATCTGGAAAAGTTGGACTTCGGGTTTGTATTCAATATTGTAAACATTGTTGTTTATTATTTTGAATTATTATTCCTTTACTGAACTCCTGGTTTACCTGATAGGTACGTGCCATGAACACGGGTGTATTTGTCTGCCTTGTGATGGATGGAACTCCTGCAGCTCGCGCAGGGTTGAGGTTCGGAGATCAGATTCTTCAAATTGATGGAGTTGACATGGCTGGAATGTCAGTTGACAAAGTTCATACAATTTTTAAAAAGAAAAATGCTGGCGATACTTTTGATCTGGCCGTCAGAGACAGGTATGAATTAACTACTTGGTGTACTTATTTTGTGGCAAGAAATGCAAGAATACTTGCTTAGATTCAAATGAATTGATTTTTTAGACCATTCGAGCGAAGTGTAACTCTAGTCCGAGATTCCTTGGGGCATATTGGATTCCAGTTCCGAGATGGAAAAATAATCAACATCGTGAAAGATTCATCTGCTGCGAGAAACGGCCTGCTGACAGAACACAACTTGTTGGAAATTAATGGAAAAAATGTGATTGGATTGAAGGATAAGGATATCACAAAAGTTATCCAAGGCATCGAAGGAACTGCTTTGAATGTCACGATTATGCCCACATTCCTTTTCCAGCATATGGTGAAAGAGATGAATACGTCTCTGTTTGGAAAGATGGATCATTCTGAATTTTAAGGCGTTTACTTTAATGGTTATTTTTACCATTCGCTCTCTTTATGCCATTACTCATTATTATCAACCAGACAAGATGGTTTGCCGTTTACTTATTGAACAGTTAAGAATTAGTTTTGTTTATCGATAGTTCTATACGCATTTGTTACGTTGATTCACAAATCTAAGTATTCCACATGAGCTTCAATACGAGTTGTATTTTAATTTATTAGTGAGTATATTTAATGATGGACTGAATTAATTCGAAGTCAAGTTATTGTGCCTGTTGATGTGCTAGGAAAAGTGTAATATTTTGGATTTTATTTATATTTGCAATGAAAAACAATTCATCTTCTATCAATAAATGCAACTTTAACTATTCAGCGCAATATTTAATATTCTTGATCTATTGTATATTCTTAGATAGTAATGTATGATATTGCAACGGTTACAATCACTCGTATTGATGTATGTATTTGACTACTATTAATAAACAAATATTTACTTCAAATAGAAATCTTTTATGAGATACATCGAGTTTAAATCAAAGGTCACAAAATAATATACAACCATGTCAGTTATAGTCTAGATAAAAATCTGAGAGACTTGTTAATTCCATGTTCCATAACCATAACGAGTAATATCTGTCAGACTTCAGGCTGCAGTGGAGTTGTAGTAGTAATAGGAGATATTTGTAGACACTTATCTTCCAAGTAGCGGACTCGAGTTTCTAACTTAAATTCTTCTAGTCTGCTTAGCACAACCAATTCTTTCAACTTAGTGACATTGTCATGAAGTGCTTCATTTTCAGCCTTGGTCACCTGCCATACTTTGATAAGTTGCTCCATATCCAAATTCTGAATCTCGGACAGTGTCTTAGATCTGCAAAAGATTTATGAAGTTTTTAAAAACTCAGTTACTGTTTAGGAAATATTTCTGCAAATCATAAATTCATTAGCAATCCGCTTACCGACTATCTTCAAGCCGTTCAGTTTGCTCATTAAGTTCCTGCACCTCTAGCTCTTCTTTTAATACTTCATTTTTGAGTTGCTCATTAAATATTTTTAATTGTTGATTCTCATATAATAGGTACTCGTCGGTACTAAAGATTGGCAGCCTCATTAATTCAGGAATCATATCCTCCGAAAACTCTTCAAACCCCTCGTCCTCTCTGATCAATTCTGTATCTGAAGAGTCATTTTGGTCTTGATCTCCGAATGTCGGCTCTGATTTGGAGATTTTTGCAGGTACTTGACGTGAATTCTTACTTTCGACTTTATGAAATGCTGAAATATGTGGTTCGTGGGACTCGTCAACAGAAAATTTCCTCTGTCCAAATACGACCGCTGCAGCCTCTAGCTCTTCATGCATGGACCCTATCATTGCATTTGCGTCATCCACTACATTTCCAATATTCTCGTCGATACTGATAAAGACGTCATAAAAATATGAGATTACTACTGAGTATTCGAGAATTCGTTAAATACAAATGATGTAACTACCATACCCGAATGAAGACACTGGTTCTGGCTCATCGTGATCTTCGTCATCTGAAACGGTGCCAAATGAACTGTCATCCCGACTCTCATTGTGTACCAAAACCTTTACTTCCATTCTTTCTCGTTCAAGTCCAACTGGAGAAGCCTTTCTTGAGGAATAAACTTCCGCTGATGCTCCTAATTGTTCTAGTGAAGGAGATTTCGATTTTAATTTACCTTCATTAACCAGTTCAATAGATTGGTCAGCTTCGAATTCGTCGGCTTCAAAGTTATTTGACTCATTGAAATCCAAAGATCTTCGGACTGATTTTTTTAAAGGTCTCTCTATGGAAGTTTCTTTAGGAAGAACTATGGTCGTATCAGTCATGTCACTCTCTGGGAGAACAGATAAAATTTCTCCAATGGATTCTGTAGTACGACTTGCAGATTCAGGCAGTACCGTTTCCTCCACACAAACACGGTCAACTTTCAAACCGGTTTCAACTGGTACGGATTTCTCTGGCTCAGCAGAAAACTGGAAAGGTGGATCTTGAATTACTTCTGGACTTTTCAGTGTAAAATCAAGTTGAATGTCATCAACAATTTTAGATCGCCGATTTCGAAGGTTTTCTGGAAGTGAGACAGGAGATTCTTTCTTATCCTCTTGTAATGGTTTAGTAACAGAGGGTGGAGGTATCGTATTGGAAGAAACATTGTCAGCCATGCTTTTGGAAGTAGAGCTTGACGAAGATTGCTGTTGATGTAGGGTTATGTTCATGGATGCAGATGATAGAGCATTAATTGATCTTAATTTTCTCTGCAAAAAAATACATTTTTGAAGCCTTTAGTCTTGACTAAGTAAAAGAACTCGGTATCTGAATTAAACTCACCTTAAGCTGTGTCAAAGTCCGTTGAAGCTCCCACAACTGCTCTTCCTGTTTCTTACTTACTTTTTTACTTGATTTGATTTGAGTGTGAGTTTGTTCTAGCAAGTGTTCATATTTCTTGATTTCTTTAACTATTAATTCAGGATCATCAGGAAATTGATGTGACACAGCTTCATGTAAATCGCCACCAGAGCTGTAGAAGACACAAACACAACAAGGTTAAACTCTTGACCAAATGAAATGAAAATTGATTAGACTATCACTAACAAAATGACTATCAAAAACTTACTGAGGATCTTCCAAAGAATTCTTTGAACGCATCAACTTTAACTTCACCTTCGCCACACTGCTGGGAGTATCTTTAGATTTGTCCTTCTTATCTTTCTTACCGTCTTTCACTTCCTTATCTTTTTTGTGCTCTTTGTCTTTCTTCCTTTCTTTATCTTTCTTCAATTCCTTTTCCTTTTTCCCATTTTCCTTATCCTTATCTTTGTCCTTCTTCTTAGAAAGAAACAATGGTGCTGGGGCATTAAGAAATGCATTTAATGCAGATACCGCAGATTTTTCTGAGCTCTCGCCACTTCCATCCCCTTTGGATTTATCACTACTACTACTTTTTGGATTCACAATCATCGACGGCATAAAAGCAGATGGAACGCTAGATCGATGTGCATTAAAGTCCCTGTGTCTTTCAGCACTGAAGGGCATTCGAACTGACGTTTGGCTAACTAATTCCTTATCCGCTGACTTTCTATCCCCCACAAAGTCAGAAAACTTTCGTGATTTTTCTTTTTCTGGTTTCTTCTCCACCTTCTTAACTTCTTTATCCTTGTCTTTCTTCTTCCCTGACAATTTAAAAGCCTTCAACTTCTTCTTCCCTGGACTCCTAAATAACGTGAAAATTCATAAATGAAATGACACATTAATTAGTTAATCTTGTAATACAAAATCAACCACCCATACTAACTTTGGATCGCCGGCAGCTTCATCTTCATCCGGAGAACTTTCCCCAGCCAAGGCAGCATATCCTTTATCCTTTTTCGAATCCTTTTTATCCTTCTTTTTCTTCTTCTCGTCTTCATCATCTACAAAAATCACACCACAAATTACTTCATTAAATAAGTATAACCATATGAAACACTACCCTCTTAACATAAATCTACTTACATTCCGCAGGGTCACTCATCATCATATCCTTCGTTCCGTCACTCTTGTAGAGACCTGGGAACTCCTTCGCCACTTCAGGACTGTCGAACTCCATACGGTAACAAGACAGAGAGGAGTCTTTCCCCACCACCGCCAAGTGTTACCGTAAACCTTCGATAATAATTATTTATTGTCAGAGAGATTTAATACATCACTATTAAATGCAAGTCAACGTAGAGCTTTCTTCTCTCTCTCTGTCAACACACAATCAAAACAAAAAAGAGAATCCATTCAACCTCACTCACTTGCACGCAACTCACACTCAATCAACTCACTCACAAAATCATCTGCTCCTTATTCAGGTTATATTGCATCTTTGCCACTAGCACTACAAGTTTGCTCGCTCACACACCTGTAACAAAACAAAAACCAATTAAAATTCACAATTATCGCATCATCTGAATATTTAAATAATTACCCGGACATTCCTCTCTGATAAGGAAGAACAGACGCACTCGCCATAGAATGGAAGGTGGACTTTCAGAAGCAGAAAAGCTGAGACAACGGAGACGTCAAAAGATTCTGGCTAATCAAGGATCTCGACTGGATAGAATTCTTGGAACTTCTGGAGCTTCCATAAGTAATTTGGTTCTATTAGTACTTACAATTTACCTTTTTACAGATGTGATTTTGAAGTAAGGGATTTACTTACTATGGCTTGAATATGTGACTGAATTTGCAGAAGCTACTGAACTAACGAGTCCAGATTCATCCTCATCATCGTCATCCCCAGACGGAGAAGGTGAAGAAGCAGTTTTAAAAGGGTGGAACATTGTTTCCGGTTCTGGAGAAACAATGGAAGAAACTGAAGAAGATGGAGTTACCTTTATAAGGAAGAGGAATAAAGATGTTTTTGGAGGATCTTCTTCAGCTACTTCGTCAGGGTCAGCTCCACCTGGTCCATCATCATCATCATCATCAATACCGACGACATCTCGATCGAGTGGAGATCGATCTACTACTACTTATGCTGCAAATGTTGGAGCTTCAAAGAAAAATGATGATTGGACAACACAAGAACAGTCTTCATCACCAGTTGAACCTGAAGAGATTCAACAACAAAGAAAAGTCTCTTCAAAACCTCGAGGATTTGCAGAACCGTTACCTGACGGAAGTACCATTCATCCTAAGTTGCCTTATTGGTTTACACGACTCTGCTTGTGTCTTTTGGGAGTCTTGTTATCTCTCTTTAGTGATAAGTACTTATTCATCACATTCTTCTCTTGGGAAATGGCTGTTCTTGGAATTAACGGGTTGCCTGAAAAAGAAGCTCCATCCAGCGTTCTTGTCTTATTGCTTGCCTTAATGGGGCTCAAAGATAAGAACTTGCAGCGGTTGAAAACTGTCTTAAAACTGGGAAACTGTGTCGTTACGGACTTGTCAATATTTGTTGTGAGCGTTTTAATGACTAGAGTATTTATTTAAAAGATTCTGCCTGGGAAAAGAGAATCTTTACGTAACCGATACACATATTCTTAAAAATGTCATATAGTCAGAAAATGTTAGTTCTCTCTAAAAATTATAGTACAACATCGAAACAAATCTAACCGGAGGATCTGGAAAGTTAACAATTATATATCTTATCATATGCATGATTGTGATATGTAAAACACACACACATTACAATTCATTGTGAAATAAATTTCCAGTCTTAATTTTTAATTTTAATAACTACAAAAAATGGTTGCTTCACGTAGTTCAACACTTCAACTATTGAATAGATTTATCAACATAGGTTACGTTGCATGTGTCTTACTTGTTGTCTTTCGAGTTTCAATATCTAACATTCGATTACTATTATATCTTCAAATGCATAATATATTGGATTTATGAAAATTAATAAAGATCTATGTGAATCAATGAAGATTTAGAAACTCTTTGAAGATTTGTTATCTTCATTAATAGCCTAGCTTAGAACACATTATAACTAACCGATATTTACAAATAGATCAATCAATTAACATCCCCGTCATGATTATAAAAGGATGAATCTCATTTTAGTATATCCAAAATCCAGTCTTGTATCCTTGTGCATGAATTTCGTGGACATATGTGGGAAAGTGCGAAGTAAGTAAGACTTCCCAAACTCCACACTACTGACACAATAGAATGTCCAGTACGAGTAGCAAAACAAGTGAAACTTTGCACATTTTTTGTAGTCCGACTCTGAATTTCTAGTCGAATAATTATATAATATATTTACATAAGAAATGTCCTTTAATACTTTAAAAAATGCATTTCATATTAGTAACACCCTGAAAACCATTCCAGTGCTTTTGCCAATCAAAGCCCGATAATGCAATCAGTGTTGCTTTTTAATTCCTTGCAACTTTAACTTTACTACTAAAAAATAAACCTAAGGCACAGGGAGGACGAACGATTCCAGAATTCAAGCAATTTTTCCAGGTATTTAATTATAGTAGTAAATCATGCATACCGATAGTTAATTGTTTATTACAATCATTCTTCGTCTGTATTGAAATGAGACAGATTTAGAGACAATTGAAGTTGACAATAAGGCAAAAAGTTCACACTGCAAATATGGGACAGTCTACTAGTCTGGAAATCAGTTCGGGACGGGAACGCCTGTCGAACGAGTTCGACTTTCTCCACGAGCAAATTCGAAAACACTCAATGACTTTGCGACAGCTAACGACTCTGACTTATGATGAACTGCAGTCAAAAATCAACGAGCTGAATGAATTGTCAAGCAGATTTGTCGATTGCAATGGAAAGCAGTTAGTCTTTGAAATGAAGGATGGAACTGAAACTCACTCCGTTCTTTGGAAAGGACTCGTTCGGATTCGATGTATGAAGACGAATCCTACCACGCGATTTGTGGAACGTTACCGGGATTTGAATCTAAAACAATTTCTTCAAGTGTACAATACAATGTCTCAGATGCAAGGTACTCTTGATGAAGATGGGGACAGTAGATCTACTGCTGCAGGATCTAGCAAATTCATGAATTTTTCGCAAGGCGCAAGTGACGATTTGAAAGAGACATCAGCTGAAGGGACTCCTATTGCCATTCGAAAGAAACCCGTGTTTAACATGAGTGCTTCGTTGATTTTAGATGAACTTGAGTCGCCTTCAACTTCAAGTCCAGAAGAGTGTTGCATTTGTATGGAATCTAAACCTGAAGTCAGTCTTCCGTGCGCTCACAGTTATTGTTTGGCCTGCATTGAACAATGGAATGTGAACCACAAGACTTGTCCCATTTGTAGGGAAAAGTTGGAAACTACTGATGAAACTTGGGTTCTTGAAGATAAGCCCAATACTCAAGACGTCAATATGGAAATCAGAAAGTCATTGTTTGAACTGACCAAGTAAACTATTTGAATGGAACACTGCTGCGTACTTATAGGAAGACGAGACATAAAAATATATACACTGGAAATATTAGTCTGACGAGGCACCGCTTTTCTCCTTTCGTATGTACAAAAAGGCATAAATCGTCATTCGAATTAACATAACGATTAGCTTCAAGTTGTTATTTTTGATGCAAAGGTCAGATTAATTGTCATCTTACTGTTAGTTAAAGGCGAATGTTAGGAAATTGCAAGCCAGTTATTGTTGGTGTGCCCACTATGCAAGTTAATAAAGTATGAAATCTCGCGTCCCTTAACTCGGTCTCCGACAGTCAAATGAACTAATACAATCAAACCAGTGAGAAATACCTGTTTAATGTAATATCTAGTATTATTAGGATTATGAATGCGCATCTCATCGTGTTAAATTTTCGTCACACACTTGATCTTTTTCCTGTTATAATTTTATAACCTTTCTTTGCAAGAAGTGTCTAATAAAGAAAATTTTATTTTAAAATTGCCTTGTTTTTCTCCTCATAAGTCTTACGCATTTCTTGATCGCCTAGTCGAAGATGAAAAGACAAATTAAAAGAGCACGGTAGAATGAATCAAATGCACCATATGAAATCCAAAACAACGAAGCTAATAGCACTTATTATTAGAAAATATGCATTATCACATTATTATTAGAAGTAGCAAGATCAGTTTTAATATGGTTTTAATAGATACTTCTTTAATAGGCAAATTTTTAAATCGTATCCGTGCTAAAACAAAGTTTTCTACTTGTCATCGACACATAAGTAACTTTACATCGATTTATAAACTTATACATGTCTGTAATAAACTCATAACATACGATTACTAAACTACAAGCCGTGAGTTTTGGCATGAGATAACTGAAAATTGATGACAAATTAGTCACTGTATGAAGTGAATAAACAAAAGTGTCTCTGTACAGTACTGTACACATGATTCTGTGAAATACGCATGCAATATTATTACTGTTCTATTTGAAAATATACATCTCCAGTTTTACAGAGTTAAGTTCTCTATCGTCAATATTTTTACACTAATTGTCCTTTCCATCGAATAAGAACAAAAACCGACAATTCAATTTATAAACGAACAGTGAAACCATAAAACAGATAGATTTCAACATGTAATTTACCTGCAGAAAGTATTATTGTTTTTCTTTTCAAAAGAAAAAAGTTTTAAGTTAAATAGTTGAATAGTTTTGCATAGATTGTATGTTTACAGCACTATATATATTAGCATAACATTATTTGCATTTTAATCTAGATTTTAACCAAAGTTGACTAGATCTGAAGAAAGATGAAATTTTCATGT
>Ga0194135_10002471_pt1 | contig 11249 bp, 5 predicted proteins | sample LitLau_LLRF_2013_FD_134024 | JGI IMG/M metagenome (GOLD analysis project Ga0194135, IMG submission 134024) | Freshwater sediment microbial communities in response to fracking from North America - Little Laurel Run_MetaG_LLRF_2013 (version 2) | ecosystem: Environmental > Aquatic > Freshwater >... | reverse complement strand
CCTGCAGTGTGAGTGAAGGGACAACCCATAAATAGTCACGCAGGCCATTTCTTGGAAAAAGGGTTCTCTTTGGGAGCTCAGGTAGCTGAGAGAAAGACGCCAGTAACTTTTACAAGGATAGTACAAGGAAGTAGTAAGCAGGAGAATCACACGAAGTACATGAGAGTTTTCTACGGGTTGATACGAGAAATGGAAATATACAACTCACCTATACTCAATCTGCTTTTGAATACTTCTTCGAAAAAATCCTTTGCACCCTTCACACGAGGTCACTCCGTAGTGATATCCAGAAGCTTTGTCCCCACAAACACGACAAGGATGGAAAGACTTTCCACTGTTGTTGGAGTCAGCATAAACACCGTCTAAAATTTTCAAATTTATTTGTTTAGTGACAGTATTTTACACTTGCTTTATTCCTGTTAGATTTATTCAAGATTTTCAATTCGAAAATATCAGTCGTCCACAAAGGCTACTATACAGAATGATATGACGCTTCAAGAATGAAATATTCATTTAAGCTTTAGGTAACTCACATAATATATCCTGTCTCACACGGAAACGAATACTGACAGTGACTGGACAAAAAATCTTGGAATGTCACGACGTTTAAACCCATACTCAGTACACTGTACTCCAGGAATAGTCTTAATAATCATAAAAGCATTCTTCTGTTTTTAAATAACATTCAGAAACAAACATAAAACGGCTTAAAGCCAATCTGCCTGAGTGAGCAAAATAGTACCAGAGACAGAACGCATGACAATCTCTAAATGTATTCTCTATTCGTGTATATGCAACTTGTGAACATCTTTGAATATCTCTAATCTACAACAGATCTCGCATCTTATCTTAAGAGAGTCAGCAGCCGCAGTTTTTCTTCTCTATTGTGTCCGTCATTCATGCAAAGCAGTGTTGTTACAATAAAATCATCTACAAAATGCACATCAGAGAGCTCGAGAGAGAGAGAGACAATTGAAGTCGAATACAGTGAAAGACGCAATTATGTTCCCATTTTTCTTTTTCTAAAAAGTATGTGTGAAAGGTCCATGACTGGAATCCATCGCTGCTATCGTGTAAGTATATCACCGCTCAAAGACCTCGCATCCGAAGTACATTTGCGATTTGTAAACTATTTCTGTGAAAATATACATATTATCAAAGCATCACCACTCTGTAAAGATGTAGATAGTATATACATACGGATGGCACATGGGTATACCTATATGTAAAGTATATGGATGTATGTGTGTGTTTCCTACTGTTAGTTTACGTAGTTAAAAAATGCCAATGTCGTCAACTTGGGATACATCATCACAATGATCTGTAGAAGTTATTATACTACTAACGCCAAATATTTTGGTAAACTTGATTTGATTTAACCATGAACTTAGAGGGTTCAACAAAAGGTAAAGTGAAATTAAGGGATGTTTTCATTCAAACAAAGACAAAAATCTTTTTCGCCATATTTCACTTTCAGGATGTGTGTATGTTATATATATATATATATATTGTCAAGTTTAATGAACTTGTGTATTTCAATGTTGGGTTTAAAGAATAACCATATATAGTAAATCAATGCAATCTTCAAATCTCCGAGTCTGCGTTTATATATTTTCCACTGGAGGAAAGGGAATGAAAGTGACAACACATAACGATAATAAACTCTTCGCTGAATGCATTATTATTAACCGACCAAAAAATTACTAGAGCTGATATACAATCTTTTGAAATCTTTAATTCATGATTTTGAGAAGTCTCATCCAACCACTTGCAGTGTGGTCGATGTTTCTCCTGGGTTTTTGTTATAGCTCGTTGGAAAAGGCTTCCGGATTAATTAATTTTGAGTGTACAAAGAAAACGACAGCAAGTTCTATTGCGTGTAAAGTCTTAACTTATTCTGTGCGAGTATGCTCTTTGGAACATTTGTTCATACCCATCAAAGATTAGATTTCGTATAATTGTTCTTTACGAAGTTCATCGTTTAGTAATCACAGATTATTCACATGTGGTCATGTTATACGGGCGAGTCTCAGGTGTAATTTATTATAAGTCCCCGTACGATTTTTGCAATTACACTTGGGTAACGTTTGTTTCATGGGTGTAGTTCTCTCAGCAAGACTCTCTTAACATTCTAAACAATGACTCCAGTCGGTATATATCGTTGTTTGAGGTCTGGTGTGGGTATGATAAACTGTAGTTTTTGAGAAGTAATTGTATGCAAGACATGTAACTGATTTCTTCAATCCCGACCCATGAATGAGTGGAATATGGATGTGTTCCAAGTTTCAGGTTTGGTTAGTCCATATTTGCATAAAAATTCTTAAAGATACTTTCAGCCATTGACCTCACCTTCCCTTTTGCTTAAATGATAGATTATATTTTTACTAGGAAGACAAATTCACATTTTATCGACATATCCATAATTTTTATGACTTCAACGTTAACCCAAAACGGAAAGCGTCGGTGGTGATTGAGGAAATGTAGTAAGATTTACTACCCCTAAGTTTTTCTCATTTTAACTATTTTGATTCAATAAATGTTTCAATTAGTTTGCTTATCGCGTGTCGGATCAGTTGCGATATTAAAAGACAAATATGGAAAAATGCAGAATGGGTTTTTTTGCTAGCTAAAACAACCAATAATATTGTTGCACTTTTCGTTAAGTCTTATCCTATTTTTTGATTATTTAATTTTAGTTCTACGCTGTACACATGTGCAACATTAAATTAACCACAAGTCTTTATAAAAATAAAATGTTATCCTTTCTATGAGTTTCCGATTCCAACACTAAAGATATATATCTTAAAACTTTTTGACGCTCGTTCATCTGTATGAAGTGGGTGTCAAAATAGTTTAAACGAATATTCTAATTTGCGTTAGATTGTGAAATAAAACCTTATCTACGGAGATGGATATCACCTGATCTTTCTTTAATTCAATAATTCAAAGCACACTTGAAAATACTTTACTGATTCTTCCTAAGAAACATTTATTCTGATTCCTGTATACTTTATACAATTTCCTTTTGGAACTCCAATTTCGTAGGATGATGCTTAGCAAATATTTCCGGTGTATAATGTCAGACTCGGAGTCCTCAAAATAATCAAATTACATTATCGAAAACCTCTATCAGGGTTTTTATTGAATTCCGCATTCACATCCATCTCAATTTTATCCATTAATCTTTTCTGAGAACATACGCAGACTCAAATTCAGCTGAAATAAGTAACCGTACTACTAAGTCCCTGTGATTATGGCTACAAATTATCTGTAGCTCTCAATTAAGATTATAATACTCCTTTCTTCCTTGAAAACCAGTGAATTCTGCTTTGAAATTCAACCTCACAAACAAGCTATTTGAACATTATAACAGGTTTTTCAAAATGATGTAAGTATTCATTTTCATATTAAACTATATACAGAACTCACGGGTATCATTATTCCCTATATATATCGTCTGTCATCTGAAAGAAATGACTGTCTCAAGTCCCACACACTTTTTGGAATCTGTGTGGCTTTTGTGTCTCTACGTGTCTGAGCCGTGAAAGGAAGTCGTACAATAAACATCAATTCTGTGTTTCCAACCTCATCATTATTTGTGATGTTTTTCTACTTCCATCCCTTCAAACTACTTTCCAGATTAAAAGGAGGAAAGGATCCCTTTTGCCAGATAATCACTCAAATTCCCAAAATACAGCCTTGAGATCGTTCATTGAACTAGCTCGTTGTAACCCGGACATTTCACATCATTTACTAAGCCAACAAAGGGTCTCTCTGTACATCCAAAATAATAAGTCTATGAACTCTTCGAAAACATCAAAATAACACAAGATATGACAGAGTCAAGGAAAATAATACTTCTACCTAAGTGACATTTGGGATGTTTCAAAATACCCCAAGTAATTATTCTTCCTACTCATAATTCCATTAGTCCGCTTTTAACAGCATGCTACGGCAAACACTTTTCCTAGACACATCATCTGAAACTTTTTGATATTGTATCTCATACTTCATCTTTCACAAAAAGCAGGAACTTGATTACACACACACACACTGTAACAAGATAAGTGTTGGCATCGTGATACAAATGATCTAAATATCGTCTCACAACAGAATTAATCCAACCCAGAGCGAGTAATAAAAGTAATAAAAAAGTACAGTCATACATACACACTAGCAGTGTGCATAATGTGTGTTAAGCTGCAAGGCAAAATGAGAGAAGGAACAACTAAACACACACAAGAGGATATACACATTAACATTACACAGCAGAAGAAGTTGCATAAAAGAACCCCAAAGAGAAGTTTGTTCCGTTGTAAAAAAATGTTACGTCTTGTGTGTTGGGAAGATGTGTGAAGGTAAAAAAGGACTCTCATCTCAGGTAGGAAAGGATGGATGGTGTGTAGTCGGAACTACATAACTGCTTGCCTGGTCAGAGAAAAAAGGGAGAAACCGGTGCTGTTCTTTGCTTACCTACCTTTTTAATACCCCAATAAGTGAGGTAATCCTAACGGGATTCCTTACTCCAAAGAATTCTTCAAGGCCAGCTTAGGAAAAACATCTCTTGCTGTGGTTGAATGACCCTACTTCTTATCCCTTCCTTGATCATCATTAACATTAACGATAAACAACGGAATATCATCATCCATCATCACTCTCACAAGCGCACACATTCATTTATGCGTCCTTTAACTTGTATCAATTATAAAATGTACCGTGGAATATCATCAGGGATTCCTCTAGTTTAGATTCTAAACTGCATTGCAAAATTATTCGAAGAATCTTAAGATTTCAGACAGCTACACAAACATTGATTACAGCGAGAATCTATGCGATAAAATGTTAATGCCTTCTGCAGTAAAGTTTATGCATGATTACAACATTCTGACACGAGCTAAAAGTGTAAAAGAACAAGTCACATATTAAGTGACATCTCAGAGAATATAAATCTCTCTAATCATCATCTCACTAAGCTACTACATGGTTCTAATAAAAAGCGGAAAATGACCTTACTCATGAAATGCACTATTTACAAGAAAGCCTCATCTTTCATGTAATTTCTTATATTCGCCTTTTCGCGTTATCATATGAGAGCAATTAATTCCCACACCAATTACTAAACGTCTAAATCGATGGACAAAGTGTATATCATCATCAACGCATGTTCTTCCGAACATAAGATGTATATTATTAGGAGGTAGCCAGAAAATTGGGTAAATGAGTGAGTGGACAGATGAATTCGAGAGGTTGTTCTTAAGGAGCAGTTTGATGTTTAAAAAGATGAGTTTAAATCAATTAAAGTGTGGTTTGTGGTGGTATAAAGTACACTCTGAGAGATCCTCCCATTCAGTCATTATTATTACTCAAAACGGTAAACTGATCAACACCGCTAAAAGGGGTTTTTTCTTATCTCTCTCAAGGCAACTCACTCTACACAGCCTATCTCTCTCCGTATATTATATGTAGTTGAATGACCGTCATCATCAAACTCTTCTTAATCCTGTTTCCTTACGAGTCTTCATTTCCTAATCCACAATAGGAGTTTTTCTATCATCAACATTAGACGAGCACATAGCCACACCGCAGCAGCAGTCGGTTGTGCCGTTCCATGAAGATATATACTCTCATCTTACTACTTATTATTATTGCACACACATCAACTTGATGATGACTTGGCTTGCTCACTGATGCTGATGCTGCTGCTGCAACTTGTAGTATCACTTGCTAAGACATTATCACTTTCCCAAAGAGATATATTTTGTGTCTTTGAATCATTCATGTAACAACAAGAAGTAATAATAATAACAGAACTGTGATCATCCGTCATCTAGCTTAAACTTCCACTCCTCTCCAACGTTGTTGCGTTGGTTCAATGAACCATCATCATCGATTTCAAGATGAACTGGTCCTTTTCCCCAAAACATTCAAAGATTTAATCATCACAGTCATCATATCGTGTAGTAGTAGCGATGAATAACTTCATTAACATCGATCTTCTCTGACTCTTTCGTGTGTATGCAGTTTCGCATGGAAAAATATCCTATGCATGAGATTCATCATCATCCAACTCACTGTCCGAGTGAGTGTCTGTTGAATGGAGACTATCAAAAAATCGACACAGCATCTCTCTCGAGTGCTTGTTGGTGCTCTGCTTGCACACCTCGTGAGAAAATAAGTCATGCTGTCATGCTGCATGCTTTAAAAATATTGTAAGTTGTTCACAAGATGTACAGCGAATGCCAACAGACATTGCATGAGGATTGTGTGCCGTTAGTATATAAATATGCACAGCTATAATATGGTAGGTGGATTAAGTTGGAAAAGGATTTGAATGTGATATTGTGCATCTGTTTGCATCAATTACCTTTAGTGTATTTTTAAGGTAGCCGGATTGTGTTAAGGATGGATAGACTGATCATACAGAGAAAAATGTGCTCTTTATCACTTTTACGGGTTAGAGTAAATAACTAGAGTAAATATCGTGATTTCATAGCTCATACCTTTCTTAATTTGTTGTTGTGAGTTTCCGGCTCCATTGCCCGTGGTTGAATTGCTAGTTGCACTAACACTGCCACCACCTCCTGCTTCTACTTTTATTAGAGGGGCTTCAGATGATGATTTCGTTGAAGTGGAAGTAGGTTTAGTGCTTATCATGGCTGATTGGGACGTCTCCAAGCTGGGAGATGCAGAAGAAGATGGTACCGCAGATGTGACAATGGGAGACCCTCCTTCCGACTCTAGTTCTGGAGTGCCCACAGACATGACCTCGGAGTCATCAGGGTCTGATTTTATTCTTGATGTATCTACAGAGTTATTTGAACTCATGCCAGTAGATGCAAACGATTCAAATAAATCTTCTGTTGTTCCATCGTCACAAAAACTGAGTCCAAAATCAAAGTTTGCATTTTGGGAAGCAAGAGACAAGCTCGAGCTCCCTGAGGAGGCACTCGTTGACTCGACTTTAAACATTGTGGAGAGTCACTTGTGGTAAACGTCTGCAAATGTAACCATCAAGCCTCTGTAATGATAATAAATATAAAATCGTTAGTAAATTGTTTTGTTAATCGCTAATAAAAGTACTTTTTCCATCTTTTCTGCATGCTAAAAATATTTTTTGCAATTAGTGTAGTTATAGTTTTGCAAACTTGTATCATGTAAGATGCTGCGTTTCCCATTTATCTATAAATTCTTCAGAACATATTTATAAACTTTGTGTGTGTAATCTCAAAGGACAAACAATGTATCTTGAGCTGAGCAGTTCTGCTTTGTATAGTAATAGTTACACAATATCACTCTTACACACAAATAAGTCTTGGTTTGGCAATTCGGTACCAACGAAAAATACACCTAAGTCAGCAAATAATATGTAAGCTGTAATGTGATAGCCATTATAATGACATTTTATGTCAAAACTTCCATTTGCACTAGGTTTTTTCAAAGCTTTCCTACCTCGAAGAAGCTGCTGTACATAAAACGTGTATTGAGTATACATGGAATATTCATTTGTAATCACATGAAAATACACGTGTGTACTGTATGCATACTTTTCTGAAAGCTGAGTCCAATATATATCCAACAGCTTCACTTAATTGGAATTCCAATACTTGCCTATAAGTTGTAGTTGACTCATATTTCCTCCAGCAGAATCCCCTTGGCTTACTTGGTTTACACTAATTTACCAACTTATGATACAATATCTGTTAAATACTCCGTATAAATCTTAAAAGTTACTAAAAAGAATTAAAATAGTACAGAACTGCAGCAATATTGTATTTTGGACCCAAAACCCTGTTTGTTTGAAATTCTTTCCAACAAATCAAAGCTCAGTAAGTTATTGTATCAGAGTAAGAAGAGTTATTTCGCCGAAGCATATTATATTATATCTTCCTTTTATCACCCTTCCTTTATGCAAATGGGTTATTAAGTCGACTCCCAACTTCTTGGTATCTTGATTTAATAATCTACAAATAGCTGATCTGACTGTCTTTTGATACTATTATGGAGCTTGACTACGTGTTTCTTTCGCTTGACTCTTTGCTGGTTAATAATTCTGTAGACACTGACATAAAAATTGCCGATTGCTGATTTGAAATAAACATGGGATAGTATTTGGATTTGGATACATGGTTTGAACAACCCCCAATGTGATAATTTTGTAATTGTAGACTTATGTCTTCTTGGTCACATTTTTGCATTCCTTGTGAGTGCATGCTAAATAACGTTAGCAAATCTTTCTGCCTGTATTATAAACTAATATCTTCAAGGTTTAAAATCGCCTTTTTAACCACATAAGCAGTGGGCACACAAAAGATTTAAAACTGACTTCACGAATTGCAGAGCATGTAATTTAAGTCACAATTTTATGTTGCATGCTTTCTCGTATATAATTATACAGAACAAAACCTATAACAGTACTGTTTAATACTCAGTTGCACCGGATCAGGAGATTTGGTGTAAAACAATACACAACATAATCTTCCATTTCATTACCTATCCCATTTCTTACACTTCTTCTGCGTTGCACACATAAATTTGTTATGGTACACGTTATGAAACGACTTGTTTTTTCGTACTAACAAAAAGTAAATTCATAGATTTTACACAAGAAGGGAACGGGATTGTATATGCTTCACTGTAACGATTCCGTGAGTTCGAACTCATTAATTTGTAAATAAAATATTTGATCCCGTGTAGTATTTCTACCTCAGTTAGGCGATGAGACTGACGATACATGTATATATGTATATTCGGGTGCCATGAAAGTGAAGCCATACATATATATTATTCAATATTGCACAGGAGCTTATATAGAGACACAGACAACAGGATCGATTGAATTTTGAAACACATGTCACAAGTGTTTTCCTCAATTCGCTTGCACACAGACCATGTATCTAAATCTAAAGGATATCGAGCAATTAGCTTCTGATCTTTGCCATAAATCCTGTGAACCTACAATGTATAATATAAGCTTATGCCAGTTTACAATGATTCAAAATTTATGAAATGACAAACCAAATTATACAATTCTACTTGAAACAGAAGAGAGTACAAAGTATCACAGGTATAATTGCTAATTACTGTAGATCTAAATTTAGTGATTCACCTCCGTGTAAAATAACTGATCCTTTGCAGATAAACCGATACGGTGCACCCTGCAAAATGTCAATTTTACAGTTGGACAACTAACAAATAAGCTACCAGCGTGACTATAATAATAAAGGGAATCTTGCATGAGGAGAATATACATATACATTTATATATATACATAGACTACTACCCAGAGAAAAGTTGACCACCATAAAAAGCAACCACGAGTTTAATTATGCATAGAAACTTTATCGACTTTCCGAGGACTTACTCAAGAGTTGGACAGTTGATGGAATTTGAGACTCCTCTCAGTCACCTGCTGAAGAAGGAGTGAGCATTTGATGATGAATCTCTTGTCTGTATGTGATGATGATGATGATGAACATAAAGATAATTAGAACTTTCTTTCATAGGCGGAATACGTATATATGTATATATTTATAGAAGGACGATGAAACTATTTATCTATAGCTAGACACTGGATAACTTTCACTGTTTAATTGGGATGCATGCTGGCACAAATTGATTGAGCAGGGAGAGAGAGTGTTCGCAGAAGTTGACAGATATGAAGAGTCTTCGGGAGAGCCACCTTGTATAAAGCACTGATTGAAGGTACGAAGTGGACTGATGATGAATTTCCTTGAACGGGAATCTTGTTGTGTGTGACTGCGGATGGGATCTTCTTATATTTCAGTCACTCTCTCATGTGAGAGTGTGTTGGTGGTATCAGACTTACTACTACGACCACTTCCTACTTAGGAGTCCCGTAGAAGGGATAGTGAAGGAGTAGTAGTAAAGCTCACAACAGGACGGGCCAGCTACTTCGACTGGCTTGTGTTGTGAGTCTACTTGCTCCTTTGCTTCTTCTACGATTACTACACACACAAGTCTCCTATGAAACTCTCATCTTCAACAGAATAGGTTTTTCTTCCTGAGCTAGTCGAATAGTACACAGAGCCAGTGTAATAATGTGTATTACGTAAGGGAAGTCTTTTCTCCCAGGATCTCATTCAAATGCTCCTTCCTATATACAACAAGATGATCTACCTCCACTACCTACGACACATATACACTCCTCATCACCATCATCATCGTCATATCATCCTTCGCTCTGATGGATTACTATTGCAGAAGCCAGTAACTACTTTGTTTTTTCTGCTCAGGAAATAGTAACCACTGTTGCCTCAAGAGATATGACGGACTGTAATTTGATTTGAGTAACTGTAATCAAAATGAACAAGAGAGGATGAAAAGTCTCTTTTACTAGAAGTAGTGAGGGCTTGAGTCTATATATATATATGCGATTAGTAGATTAATGAAAATTATTGTACGCTCACTGAAAGCCTAGTTTTGAGTGGATTTATATAATACTCAATATATAACCCAATCCGAGGTTTTTAATGTTTACTCGATCTCCTATATATATGCAGAGCCAGAAAGACTTCAAATGATTGATCCTCCGGCTTCCGAGTAATTTCCATTTCTGCTGAATTCCTTCGAGCCTTGTTCGCTTTTCTGCTACAACAACGGAAGTCTTCGAGCTCCACAGTATTGAATTTCTCCTCGTGGATTTTCATTGCTGATTGACAAATATATGTAGAAACTGTATATACATATATATAGTCAGTCCACAGTTATATATGATGGAGATAACATTACTGAAATCAAACTGTTTTGAGTGTATACATATATATTTTATGTGAGCTCTTGAAAGAGCGTGTAATATTTGATTTTGTTAGGAGCATCCGTTGTGTCATTCGTTTAGTAGTTTAAGCTAATCAAAATCAGGGAGAGGATTTGTAAAACCTGTTAAGCTAAGAACCACACTAACTATGCTATGTTACTACAAGATCATAATAATGTGATTTGACTTTATGCTGAGTGTAAAATGTATTTACAAGCAATAGTCTCGACAGAATATGTAGTTAACATGTGAAAAAACTCGTAAAATTATCAGACACATAAATTCAATTCAGATTTATTAAAAGTGCACGTTGTAAATATTATTATTACTTTTCAATTTGTTTTCTGTCAGACAGACATTTCTTGTGCTCATTGTCTATTGTACAAATTTGTACTTGTAACTTTACCACACGACTGCTGAATGACATCTATAAAACCATTAAAACATGATTGCACATTAACTTCAGAAGAGGCTG
>Ga0194135_10002470_pt1 | contig 11250 bp, 9 predicted proteins | sample LitLau_LLRF_2013_FD_134024 | JGI IMG/M metagenome (GOLD analysis project Ga0194135, IMG submission 134024) | Freshwater sediment microbial communities in response to fracking from North America - Little Laurel Run_MetaG_LLRF_2013 (version 2) | ecosystem: Environmental > Aquatic > Freshwater >... | reverse complement strand
TTTCCCATTCACCTCACAAGATTCGACATCGTCGGCACCAAGTATTTATTCAATCGTGATATCCACACAGATTCAGAACGGTATTACAGTGAAGGAGAGATAGTAGTAATGAGAAGTCAAGATAAATTTACGTTTCTGAGTTGTGGAACTCCGCAAAGGGAAAAGGTCCCCATTGCTGGACTGTTTTCCAGTTTCGACAAAGCGACTTGGGGTTGCATGGTCACTTTCATATTCATTTGGCCAGTGACGCTTTCCTTGCAATCTTTTTCATGAAGAAAGCGAAGGAAAGGCTTGTTAAGAGCATAGATCTATAATAAAGAGTCTCATTTCGATTGATTTGGTTGTCATTCATTCACTTCACTCAATCTTTGGTAAGCGATACGACGAAGGTAGCTATCCTATAAAACTGCAATCGAAACTAAATCGTTATACACCCTATGTCTCAGTATTCGAGAAATTTTATTCGACTTGACATTGAATTCAATGTCAATTGATTTACTAAAGACTTGCGAAAGACAACGCTCGGTTAATATTGTTCTTGACTTTGGTGAGTTCTCTTGGAGTGTAGATAAGTGACACATATCTGCCTGCTTGCTCACGCAAATACTTAAATGGTGACACTGACGCACGACACAACATGAAAATGAAACATTTAAAATTGATAGTATTATAAATGAAAGTATTCGAGCAAAGAGATATTTAATTATGTTAATGTTTCGTTAAGAATTAATGTCATATAATAGCATATTATTGTATGATCTTATGATATTGTATTATGATGACGGTTGAATGATCTAAATCTAAGTTAATAATTAATCAGTCGAGGTTCCTTTTCATGCTTAAATGTTAAAAAAAACTACGAGTGAGTCTAGGTAAGTGTTGCTGATCCTAATGTAAGCTGGTTTATTCGTACAAGAAGTGATGTAGTAGATCTCGCTGTTGTCAACTTTCAATTCAGTTACAGCTAGCCCTGGCACCTGGACCGAAATGTTTAAAATTGAAAACTTGGAATGGATTAAAATAGTACTTGAAGCATTAGATAAAAAAATAAACCCCGATGAGGTCAATTGAAATCATTCAAATGCTTTAGTCTTTTAAGTTCTTTTAATCTTAAATACCTGTGAATAGTACATGATATTGTAACTGGTGGACCACAATTAATAATCAATTGTTCAAGACCCTGATAAAAAGCAGACTTGGGTTGGGTAGGACCAATCCTACGAATGAATGGAAGAATTCATTTATAAAAATTATGTACTTTTAGTTCCCACATTTTGTGCACCTCATTTGTGCTATAATGAAATCGTACTATATAGGAGTCATACGTTTAATTAGTAATGGCTCTTTTAAATTCTCTTCTCGTATTAAGTCGAGGTATTTTAAAATAAATCTGCCTACTTACGCAAATGGTGAAAAAGGACGAAAGATATGAAAATGAAGGGTTTAAAATTAATACCCTACATTGAAAATTGAAGTATTCGAGCAAAGGACAATTATGATAATGTTCCATTAAGACTTAATATCATAAAGTAGCTGAACATTTATTTCCCTTTCAAATATTATTTTACATACGTGAAATTCAATTAAGTTAATTGAATAAAGTTAAAGCTTATCTAAATCAAAGTTAATAATTAATTGGTCGAGACTCCTTTCCTTGCTTAAATAGCTACGAGTGAGTCTAGGAAAGTGTTGCTGACTGGTCCCAATCCTACAATCCGTCGACCTGCTGCGGAATAACTTGTCACCCACCTCGCTAGTCGAATGTGAGATTTCTAATACTTAATACTTTTCTACGTGTAGGAGATAAAAGTTCAAACTTTGGATTTAACGGAGAAACTAATTTCTATAAAAGTCAGGTATTAATCACTCATAGTTAAATAGAGTTCAACCCTCTACAATATGAAAAATACGGGAAAAACTACTTTTATTTCGAGCACTTGCTTTCTCTTTCTTCTCTCTAATTCAATAAAAATTAGTTCGTCTCATCCTCATCCTTACAAACCAAAGGACGGACAAGAATACAATAAATATTCCAAAAACCAAGTTCCATTTCGAACAACTTGGCCATTACAAATTGGATTTCCAGGAGCAAAAATTCCCAACTTGAACTCCTACCTCGATCTCTTCTCCAATTGTCTAGTCAATGTTCAAAACTTTCATGGGATCGACTTGCTCGAATGGAACTTTCCAATTCACCTCACGAGATTTGATATCGCTGGCACATACAACTATACTACAGATAACAAATTTTTCTCAATGTCCCTGAGGTTTCTTTTTGAAAAAGTCCCCAGCCTGAAAGATCTAAAAGACACAGGTACATGGCAAGTCCTGGAGTTAATTAGTGACCAAGATTCTTTGAAATTCAAGTGGACTTGTTTGGCACAATTTGACTTGTTTCATCCAGAAATCAAAGACGCGTTTCATTTCTACCTACACAGAATGGCTTATAGTAACATTGAGAATTTTGTTTTGGGACCAAGTCTCAGCAGATATCACGTGAATCCGTACTATAAGTACGTAGTTCCAAAAGTATTTGGAGATCATACAAGGCCAACCTACTTTTTGCTTGTTACTCATCTCAATACCTCATTGGAAACGAAAGATTTCTGGCTGTATGGGAAAACAGAATTACTTCTGAATGAACATACAAGCAGACTTTTTTATTTGTTCACTCAGAATTTCGTCGAAATCAAAAATTTCTCTGGGATGTCTCAGGAATTGTCAATCTTATCATTTAATTTTGTCTGCTTCACTTGTTGCACTTGCAAGAAAGTTGTCATTCCTCTTCACCTGGATTCATGGGAGGAAGTTGTATTTAGTCTAAGTATACCTGGGAGAGTTCCATGGATAGTCCATGATTACTTCTCTCTCGTTGATGAGAATGTTCCTTCGTCAAGCATGAATGGGTTTCTGTTTAAAATAGATGATAAAAATTCTTTTCGACAATTTTTAGCGTCTCAGAATCAGCTGAGGAATTTGCCAGACAAATTCATTGCTAGTTATATTTTGCCTAATGCTTCATTCATTTCGGAAGAGTTTGCTAAAACTTTGCCTTCCAAACCAGAGTCATGCTTGAGATTCCCTGAACACTTAATTGAAAACTTTACAGCTTATGATCGTTATAAAACTCCAGGTGAACATATTTGTTTCTTTCCCCAGTTAGAATTAAGGAGTACTGTACGAATGGCTTTAGTAAGGAATCAAGATGAATTTACGTTTCTGAGTTGTGGAACTCCACAAAGGGAAAAGGTCTCCATTGCTGGATTGTTTTCCAGTTTCGACAAAGCGACTTGGGGTTGCATGGTCGCTTTCATATTCATTTGGCCAGTGACGCTTTCCCTGATTGAAAATAACTTCAACTTCCGCCTCGTTTTAATTGACTCGCAAACTTGGCTCCTTGGTTTAATTCTGCTTCTTGAGCAAGGTCACTACTTGGCTACGAATTCGAATAAGCGAGGTCCCCTTTATTACACGTGTGGACTTACTCTGCTTGTTCTCATCGTCGTTTCAAACGCGTACAAAGGTGATAACATTCAAGCCCTAACAAAACTACTCCAAGTTATTCCATACACAAACTTTCAGGAACTTTTGAACGGTGGCATGAAATTATTGAGCCAAACAGTAATTAAGATACCAGATGTGTTAACTTATATGTTTGATAATATTACAGAGTTTGATGAAATAGTCGAAAGTTTAGGGTGGCAGATTCCTCAGAAAAAGATTGATGAAGTTAGAAATGGTCTTTCGTTGCACCCTTTGGGAGCTCGTATTTTTTTGCATTCAACAGCCGTTGCTTCATATTCAGTTATTATGGATGAATGCAAAGACGCGTGGCTCTGTTTGGGTGGAAGTTGGACCTTCTTCGGCCGATTTCCCAGACTCTCTACAAAAATAAAGATCACGATGGGAAGATCTTTTTAGGAAAAGAAATATTCTTTAGGAAAGAGACAGGATGGAGTTTACGGAGATGGATGGATAACCAGTTGCCTCAACGCATCGCTTATCTCCGGGACTCAGGAATACTTACGGAATGGATTTCAATCCAGGAAAGGAATTCTACTTATTATTCTTCGTTTCAGCCACACAGCTTGAACTTAAAGGGAAATGTAGTTGTTCAGTTTTACTGCTTAGGTGTGGGATTAGCTATTTCTTGTATTGCATTCTTTATTGAAATAAGAAAGGCTGCGGCACATTTAGGTCGTACATTGTTTAAGTATGTCACAGAAATAGCGCTACACAATACAAAGTTTTTTCATAAAGTAATCTCATCTAAAGTGAATTTGATCTGGAGTCACTTCAGAAAAGTCGCTTCAACTTCTCCATCGCTATTCTATTTTATTGTCACTAAAAATGGATTCATTAGAAGTAGCCAGACTCACTGCAACCCAAATGAGGACCGTTCCCACGATCAAACCGAACATGATGGTTACCATCATCCCTAAAGCCCAAAAGTCTATAGGCCTTTTTTGCAGCCACTTTAAACTGGATAAAACGCTTTCGCAATACAATTTGGACATTTCGGAAGATCTTCTTCGGATAATCAATTCAGTCCACCTCAGAGCAGAGTCCAATGTTTGTATAGGTCTCTCTTTCCAACAGGATGATATAGCTCGTCCACAGCTGCCTTTAGCCTATTGATAAATAACATTAAAATTATATTATTTACAAAGAATTCAGAATTTATTTATAAGATAAATAATAGTATAATTTATAAAACAAGATTTCTTACCCAGAATACTTTAAATGGGAAAGGTTCTTTCAGTTGCTGGTTAGAAAGAGTTGACAGCTCTAGATTAACTCCTATTCCTCGTTTCCCCAATAGGTAAAAATTGTAATCTTGATCTAATTGTACTAGAATTGAATAAAAGTAAAAGAGGGCATTGATTGTTAATTGTTATCATTCACGGGCTTAATAGGGTCAATTTAGCTCACCTGGCATAACGACAATTGGAACTCCATAATAAATATCTTCTTGAATTACATAGGAACTTTCGTGGCTAACCATTAAATGGCATTAAATGGATATTTCTGTGACCTGAATTTAATTCATTGAAAAATTAATTACAGAGATGAATAATTGCATAGGTATTTTATTGAGAGGAATTGAATTTGCCTTACTAAATGCTGCTTGTTCAAGCAACCCCTCTTTCATCCAAATTTTAATATTGCTTTTCCATTTACCTGAGTTTTAAGACTACATAATAACTAATAACTTTGAGCCCAAACTCCAAAAGTGATTGTACAAGAATGTGCTCAATTTCTTTAAGAAGTCAGATTTCTTTTCCGTAGGAAACGAATGCTAATCTTTCCTTCCCAATAAACTGCTCGTTTCCCTCTTAAATGTACGCATAAAATAAACCCATTCAGCTTAATGAGTAAAATATTAGAAACTCATACAACCCTAAATAACTAATTAATACTAAATTCGAAATTCAACGTATGAGACTTTCAGTGTTTTTGAAGTGCATATTATCCACTGTCAGGACTGACGGTTCAATGCCATTTACGAAAGTGAAGCATTTAAACTTGATAATGCATTATATATATACATTAAGCATTGCAGCATTCGAACAACAGAAAAAATCCTGTGAGATCATTTTTACGACTCTCTTTCATGCAGCAAGTTTGATGAAAGTAACAGGCAACAGGAGACACTGCAAGTGAGCCTATGGAAATGTCTCTTGTCTCAAGCTCAAGTCGTTGTCGAGTGGGTGCAAGTAGAAAACTCACTTGCAGAGATTGTCACATTTCAAGTCCAATGTGAGATTTACGACACAATTGCTTGCCTATACCAAGAAGATCTCGCCATCGTCGACTATAAAGCCACTCAATTATTAAAGACAGATTAATTTCCAGCTTGTTAGTATCACTCAAAGTTAGAGCTAATCCTGGAATGAAATGTTTCAAATTGATAAGATTAATAATAATAATAATAAGTATGACAAATTTATGGCAAGTTACATTTGCCGAATGCCGAATATTGTGTTCTTTATTGAAATAGAAAGGTTCAGGCACATTTATAGGTGGTACATTGTTTAACCATAAGTATGTCACAGTAAAAACCCTCCAAAAAAAAGTTTTATTTATTAAAGTATTATCATCCAAAGTGAAGTTGGCCCGGAGTCATTTTTTAAAACAGTCGCTATCTCGCTAGTGCTACTCTATCATTATTCTACTTTAATTTTATCGTCACTAAAAATGGATTCATTAGAAGTAGCCAATCTGATTGCAACCCAAATGAGGAACATTCCCACGACCAAACCAAACATCAGGGTTATTATTGTTGCAAAGGCCCACACGTCAATCAGTCTTCTTTGCACCCAATTTAAACGTGAAGCGCTTTCGCACTGTAATTTGGACATTTCGGAGGATTTCCTTCTAAGAATAAATTCAGTCCACCACAAGGCCGAGTCCAATGGATGTATAGGTCTCTCTTTCGAAAATGATGATAGCTCGTCTACAGCGGCCTTCAGCCTATTGATAAAGAACATTGCAGTATTTATGAAGAATTCAGAATTTATAAGATACATTTAGCATAATATATTTTTAAAACAGCTTTTTTACTCAGGATATTTTAAATGGGCGAGAGTTTCTTTCAGTTGTTGCTTGGAAAGAGTTGACAGCTCTAGATTAACTCCTATTCCTAGTTTCTCCACTAGGTGAGCATTGTAATCTTGATCTAATTGTACTGAAATTCAATAAAAGTAAAACAGGGCAATGATTGTTTAATTGTGATCATTCATGAGCTTAATAGGGTAAATTTAGCTCACCTGGCATAACGACAATTGGAACTCTATAATAAATCGCTTCTTGAATTGCATAGGAACTTCCGTGACTAATTATTAAATAGATACTTCTGTGACCTGAAACAGGTTAATATTAAAGTGCAAGAATATAAGTATGTAGATTGAATGTCTGGTATTAGGGACTACATTTTAATACGACTTACTTAATACTTCTTGTTGAGGCAACCATTCTTTCATGAAAACTTTAGTATTGCCTTTCCATTCATCTGAGTTTTGAGACTGAATAATAACTTTGAGTCCAAAGTCCAAGAGTGATTGTACAAGAATATGCTCGATTTCTTTAGGAAGACGGATTTCTTTTCCAAAAGAAACGTATGCAAATCTTTCTCCTCCAATAAACTGCTCGATTTCCTGTTATGTATGCATACAATAAATCAATTAAAATCCATTCAGTTCAATGATTGAAAGTATAGGAAAACGCAGTCTTAAATAACCATTATTAAATTCGAAATTAAACCTGTGGGACTTTCAAAGAAGTTTTGGAAATGTGCATACTACCCACAGTGAGGACTGAAGGTGGTAAGGACTTGGGATATTCTTCAGAAAAATGGGAATTTGAATAAACCAAAGTCACTTTCTTTTCGAGATCAGCCAAACTGGGAATTTTACTTGAATCTTGATCTGCAGAATCGGCAAGGTACTTCTGGTACAGTTTATTGTGCTGTGGGATTATGTAGAGATCCCTGAAAATGATTCATCATAACATCATAAGCATAATATAAAAAAGATATGTCGGATAACTATTAGCACCTGAAGGTGTGCCATCTTGCAGCTCGCAAAGTATTTGAAAGTCTTTGGAAAAAACTGAATCCGTTATTGTCACCCACATAAGCTAGTTGCATATCTGGAACCCACGCAGTCTCTGGAACAAACCCCATCGAGTCTGGAAGTGACATGAAAAGCCCCATTTGCCCTGAGTATAAAGCGATCTTTTTAGCTTGGAATTTATAAGCGAGTCCAAATCCGCAATCATTATTAGGCACGTCAATTATCATCAAATCTATTCCATCCTGAATAAGTAAATAAGTACACACATGAAGGCACAAGGGTCGGTATAGTTGATATATTCATGACGGTTTGGTATTATTGGGTACCTCTATTTGTAATATGGACCCAAACAAGTCTCTCCAGCTTTGCAGAATAGATTCGCACTTGAAAAGAGTGTTGAGAGCTGTTACATCCCAAATAGTTTGCGCTATTCCTTCTTTACGAAATGTTATTGAATCCTTGTTAGCGTAGAACAGCGGACCAAACCCATCTATGACAGGTTTCACGTTTATTTCATTCACTGTAGCGGAATTAATAGGAGAAGTTGAAGAATCAAATGAAGATATGAAAGTTATTTTGTGCCCTTTCTGAGCTAAAGCAGATACCAAGGGCCAAACTCCAACTCGGTGACCGTGGGGTGAAGTTGCAAAATAAAATACAATTTGTGCACTTTCACACAAGTTTAAAGGGACTGCTAAGAATACTATTAAACAAATGCGACCACTTAAATTAAAAATGAACATTTTAATAATTCATAAATTATTACGGAACACGAATAAACGAGAATATATTGAACTCAAGTTTTGGAATAATTTGGAAGTAACATTGTATGGTCTTTCTAAAATCTGACAGATGAGCAGCTATAGTAAACATTTATGAATGAATGAAAAAAACCGGTTCTTGAATTTTTTTTTACCTGGATAGTGATATCCAGAGCATGACACTACAGGAAAAGTGTAATTTTCATCTGATGCCAGGGGGCATTTGTAATTTACGTTAAATCTTTCCGTGTTTCTCGTATAGTATAGGAAAACAATAATGCCAGATAATAACTAGAGAACAAGCTTGTGGAGTTTAAACCTTAATAAGTTCTCGCAAAAGTTTTATTTAAAACTCTAGTTCAATTACTATCCAAATTGATTTCAATTTAATTTCAAATGCTAACAAGCTAAATAATAATCTATAATTTAACTATCCCCAGCGGTAATGTGCGTAGGCTCTATTAGCTTCGCAAAGTCTGTGTAAGTCTTGTTTTCTTTTAATGACTCGTCCCTTCATAAAGATAAAACAAAAATTAATGGGCAGTCAACATATTGTACTGAAAAGTACTACTCCATTATTATAATGAATGGAATTTTAAAGTATACATAAAACTCACAGTATTGGCTGCAGTTTCGATGATTTCATAAGCCAATTTTTTGTAGAAGCGCATGTCGTCGTCTTTTTCCTTTCCAGCTTCAATCAGCCATTTAATTGCTAAAGCCAGTGCTTTTTTCTCTCTGATTGGTACGGGAACCTGGAGAAAGTATGAATGTGTTATTGCATTTTCACCGGTAGTTACAATATTAATAAGTCTATTTATTATTCATTTACAAGTTATAACCAACCTGATAAGTATGACCTCCTCTTTTTACAGGCGTTGTTTCCAACATTGGCGTTGCATTTTTCACTGCTGTGTGAAGTAGAACATACGGATTTAAAATAATGGACTCTTTCACTGAAGGATCTGTAGCCGCGTGATATTTGTCTAGTTGAACTCGTTTTATAGTTTCGAATGTCTGTAAAAAATATCAAAATATAGTTTTAAATTACATACAAATCACAAATCTAAATACCATAAGTGTATTGAAACTTAAAACTAACTTGTTCCAGGAGAGATCGAGCAAGTTTCTTGTCCCCTTGAACCATTATGTGATTAATAAACTTGTTAACTAATGCATCATAAAAAACCGACGAGGTTTCATTAGTTGCAGCAGGTTTCACAGGAAGAAACGAGATTTTAGCTAATTCTCCACTCTCCCGAAGTTTATCCTGTTCGTCTGCACGGAAGATCGGCTTCAGATAGAATTCCGGATAAACGGCATACCTGTATCGAGTAAAAGCAGAACGACAAATTCAATTCTCTATTCTCTACATTCCATACGTAAAATATAATAATACGCTGTGGTTTCATAGATTTCTGTCAGCAAATCTGAAGGAATTCATTTACTAATAACACAACTATTATAGAATTAGTCTTTAAAATTCACTTGAATTGTCTTACGATCTCAAAAGGTGTTTGTGAGGTATAGGACTCCACGTCACTGGCACCCTCCGACTTACAACCGTCCCACTTCCACATTCCAACCTGCATAATAATAATAAACATTACACAATTTCAATGCTCAACTAACCACAATCAAATATATTAATAAACTGTAAAAACTGAATTCAAAATTGACAAACTCACTAACCTCCTTGCAAGAGCGGTGACCACGCAATTCCCTGATGACCGTAAAGCCTGCATTGCAACTATTTGCAACTCCACAGTACTACACAATACTACACACTAACTTTGCCCTACTCAAACACTCTTCTTATTGCATCTCTAGGACTCTTTCATCGAAATAAACTATTAAGAAATAAATTAATCAATCGTTTTTTATTAATTCAAAAGTTCAAGAGTTCAATAATTAACTCTATCCAAAAAAACTGTCGGTTTCAAATATTGAGGCACATGTATCGTATATCATCATCATTACTGTAATACAGACAAATACCCACGGCCATTCAAAACCTTGGTCAACCGCGCTTTTTCCCTAATAGTCTCACAATAGTCGTCGCGTGTCTCACGTTGCCTCTGTTCCATAAACCTGGTCGGTGAGGCCTGACGTATGCCTGCCAGTATAATATAGAGCAGAGGGACGCAGCAGCAGCAGCAGCAGCAATAGTACATGTAGTACCGTGAGTGAACAAAGAGAGATGGGAGTGAGTGAGTCCCTCTTGCGGAGGGAACGGGAGAATGGCGGGGAGTTTGAAAGGTTCTCTTGCCGCACACGCTCACACACTCCGACCTCACTCTCTGCCAGTCTCCACCACCACCACCAGCACACAGTCTGCCACTCTCTCCATTGCTACAACGTGTCGTGTCTGAAGTTTCGCCGCTTGCTGTTCCACGGATAATTCATCATGGTAAGTTCATCACTATTTGTTTTCGACAATTCGACAGTGTCGATAGTAGTACTTATTGTAGTAGATAAGCGGAGGGTGGTGGTAGTGGTAGTGAGTTAGGATAAGAAGAAAAGGGGCTGTTGAAATATTTGTGCCAAGGAGAGGGCAGAGGGAAGTTGGTGGTAAAAGGCTAATAGTCCGGATATCAGCGAGGATTGTATAGAAGATAGTATGGTTAATGTTAATTCTTGTATTGTTGACGTAGGCTCGGGGACCGAAGAAACATTTGAAGCGTTTGAATGCGCCTAAAGCATGGATGTTGGATAAGTTGGGGGGAGTTTATGCTCCACGACCCTCAACTGGGCCTCATCGACTCAGGGAATCTCTCCCTCTGGTCGTCTTTTTGAGGAATCGACTCAAGTATGCCCTCACTGGAGCTGAGGTCACTAAAATTCTTATGCAGCGTTTGGTGAAGGTCGACGGGAGAGTTAGGACTGATCCTACCTTCCCTTCTGGCTTCATGGGT
>Ga0194135_10002469_pt1 | contig 11253 bp, 15 predicted proteins | sample LitLau_LLRF_2013_FD_134024 | JGI IMG/M metagenome (GOLD analysis project Ga0194135, IMG submission 134024) | Freshwater sediment microbial communities in response to fracking from North America - Little Laurel Run_MetaG_LLRF_2013 (version 2) | ecosystem: Environmental > Aquatic > Freshwater >... | reverse complement strand
TAGGTTTCTTCTAAATTGGTTTCGTTAAAAGTGAACTCACCGTTCGCGGACCTCGCTTCCGAATTCTCCAGAGCAGAGCAATTTGAAGAAGGTGCGGGAAATAGGGAGATCAACTAAGCGTCCATCTGGAAATATAAATATTTATCAATTGTTAGTTTTTCGTTTAGCAGCATTGAAATGTCTTGAATTTACCTTGAAACACCTTCGCAATAAAAATGCCCAGAAATCGAAAATAATGACAAACTTTGTCGCTGAAAATAGCAAAACATATATTAGAATCTAATACGAATAGTACATTCAGTTCCAATTAAACAACAGTTCAATAAATTGTGCTTATTTCTGTGACGCTATTAAGTTTTAGTGGTCAAGTACTTATAAAAGTTCAAGAAAAACATTCTCACCAGGTACTGCTGTCTTGAGGCATTGGTGCTGGAAAAAGGCCAGCGGTTCTTTGCACATAATATCCATGTGGTCGGGACAACGAATCGTCTATCACATAAGGCTGCTCGTTCCTACAGAATGAAAAAAATGAATTTTAAATTCAATACACAACATTACTACTAAAAATGTCTTCAATAGAAATCAATAAGTCAAGAAATTGAACCAAATGGTTTTTTTTTTAACCTGTTTGTGTCTGACAAATCATCACAAAGCCACATTGCCAGATCCTTCCTCTGTAACTCGGCAGCCACAAGGGCGTAAAATTCTAGCGTTGGGCCCAGGCCAGTTCCATCCTCTCCTTGAAACTCTATCTCCAAAACCGACTTCCTTCCAGCGTGAAAGTTCATCACTTGCATTGCCCAGTCAAGCAAATGATTCCCTCGGGGGACTTTAACTCGTTCGTGCTTCAATCTTCCGAGTCGAAACTCGTGTGAGTCGTCACGCCTACTCCGATTCCGCTCCGTACTCATGTCCCTTTGATTCTGCAGCCATACAATGGACCTAGGACAAGATATAAAAAAAAATTACAGGAAATCCCTTCAATTCAGTCTAGAAGACATTGTGACACGGACACGACTTACCTTGAAGTTCCATACGCCGTACAGCTAAAGTAGAGACTCCTGGTTTCAAATGGAAATAGCATGGGGGCTGAGTATGTGAGATCTTCGCACCAAGAGGGGAGCGCTCTTGAAGCTAACACAAGTGGATCTTGGAGCTGCTGTCCCAACTTGTTCGTAATTTTCTTGCTGACAAATTCATCGAGAGGAATATGGTAACCTTTCACTTGATCCGGGAACGGGCTAGGAACGTCATCCGGGTGCTTATTCATTGGAGGACTAAGAGAATAGAGATGGCGTAGCAGATTGACGACTTCCTCCACTGTGCAGGCGGGCTGACCAAAAGATGAAGCAGAATGGGAAATTGTGCGGTTGCTGAACGAGTTAAAACCCGAAAACTCGACGCTTTCATTTTCTTCAATTTCCCGCCCACTTTCTTTTTCTTCACAGTAGACAATGGTGTAAGTCGGTTCCCTTAAATATCAACATTGTGAAAATCAATTTTTTAGAAAATTAAGTTAATCTTGGAAATAAGGATTTGCATACCATATGCGCCTTAACTTCTCTTGTTTAGTCCCAAGTTGAGAAACTTGTATGAGATCTTGCACGGCTGTGAATATCGTTGCCTTCTCATTATTCAATTCAACTTCCACATCAGGGATCTATAACAAAAAATTCTCATCCTTAATCATTGTAATCTCTATCCAAGGCTTCGTTGCACATTGGATGAATGAAAATCATACGCCTGGAAGATTCGGCCCCCGCAAAACTAGGCGTAACTTCGGTTGCGGTGCGATACAATCAGGTTCAGATGCCTGACCAATCTCTCGGGACACGGAGCTAGAAGTCTCCGGTGGAGGAATATCCAGCTCACTAATTTGATTCACATTAGTACGGCCTGGACGAGGATCAAATGCAGGTATCAAAGCAGTAAATTGTCGCTTCAGAACGTATTCATCGTCCCAGGATCGCCTCTTCCCAGTCCGACTTTCAAGGCATTCTTCTTCTTTGAGGTTCATTGCAAGGTGGGCCTGGATATGGGAATTATGGTTCATCATTGCATGCAAAATACTAGTAAATCAGCCAAAATCCACTTACCCCTTCCTCAAACATGTAGTCATCCTCGTTCTCTTCATCGTCGTCATTGTCATCCTCTGGCAACTCGTCGTCATCTTCCAACTCAGCTAGCAACGTTGTAGCACGGCATGTCTCAAGAAAGTCCTATGGAAAATAATAAATACAGCGATCGTTAGTTTATCCCTTTCAGAGAAGGGCAGGAAGAAAAGACAGATTGTCTCTTGCTACCTGCTCGCTGTCGCTGGAAGTTGAAGTGAGGCTCATCGTCAGCGTTTGTCCCATTCCTTGGACAGCGGAACTTGTGGTAGGGGTGATGGTATTATTGCTTGGAGATAGGCTGGGGTAGCTTTGTGCCGTGGTTAGCAGTCCCGCTACATGAAAACAGCACAGATTTAACACGGTGAATATAATAAACTTACAAATTATAACACAGATGCAATAGAAAGCAAACTGAACAAGATTTGTCTCAAGCATAAAATGAAGGAACTGTCTCAAGCTGTCTCAAGCCAAAGCATGCAAACTATATAAGGATAGACTGAAGCGTGTAATGAGTAATGACATAATCGGTTTGGGTTTGGGCGTGCATATGGAAAGTAAGAATTGTGTTGTAAATCTTTCATTCGACACAGTAATAAGTAATAACACACTATGAATAAACTTAAGAGCTAAAAGCTCAACAAAATCATAGTTAGTTGTATATGTTGCTGGAATGAGAAAGGGATAACAGGTTGGGTGTGGCAGCACACTAGCCTCATGAACATAAAATCGCAATAACAAAAAATAATAATTTGGCAATTCTTTGTTTTGTACCTTCTAGTAAAGAAAATGTCAAACCTGGGAAATTTGAGGAAAGTGCGATTCTAACGAGACTGGAGACTGAGTGGGGTGCTCGTCCAAACAGGAAATGGTTAGGGTTGTGTTGGTGTTGGGAAGCGGGATTAGATTGGGAGGGGTTAGAACCTGAGGAATTGTTACCAGGGGTAAATGGACCGTTGCACTGCTGTGCAGAGGCGGATGGGAATCTGGAGCTACTGATGAGGGATCGGACACGGGAAATGGCGCTCAGGCTATCAAAAAGTGAGGCAGAGGATGGGCCAGCGTTTAAGTTGTTATTCGTAGAGGGAAGAGTCGAGGAGAAGACTGAAGCGGTCGTTGACATGACCGTCTCAGAAGTGGTTAGGTTTGGGACCGAGACACTTTTAGGATTTATGGAGACCGTGGAAGATCCGGCAGGAGAACGCTCGACTTCCGGTCTCATTTGTTTCCCTGGAGGCGTGACTGGATTATCACCCAAGACCCCTTTACTATTTGTTCCGAGCCATACTATGAGTACAAGTTAAATGAGAACAGAATTATTACTTTCCAGTTTCCAAGCTCCCACCGAAAAGATGTTACAAAAATCCACAGAAGCCCACATCGAAGCACATGGCAGTTTCCTTTTCTCTTTTCAGTTATAAAAACATTTATAAAAACGGGAGGGAGCATTACTCGCCGACGGACAAACTCGCCCAAATTTGTTTCTTATAGTTTCTTTAACATAGGTTAGGTTAAAATAAACATGCTAAAAAAAGTCGGCGAGTTTGTCCGCCGGCGGCAACCTACCCTAGACCCATAAAAACAAACAAATCCCGAAGGTATATTTGACGGTATATCGAACCTCTTAAATACGACAGAGACAATGCTGATTGATGCGAGTGGATCGTTGGATGCAAGATTGGTTGGTTTGCTAGAAAACGTATTTCTTTGAAATCTAATACAATATCAAATTGGGTTCACACACCCGACAAGCGGATAAAAATGTACGCGTGGTTGTAGGCGTCAGGCTCGTCTATACACAACAAATGACAACTGGGAACTGGGTAACAGGAAGACCGAAACCACGAAACCCTGTTATTCACGCAGCAGAGTTGTTTGTAGCAGACGTAAAGCTTTCCCAACATTAAGTAAAAAATTAACTGCCAAGTTTACATACCGAGGCCGCGGCTGCGAGAAGTTTTGCTTCCAATCGCTGAACCACTAGGGCGTTGTTCCTCGCCTCCACCTGCTACAGCGGCACTGTCTACTTCCCCATCCTCCAAACGAATATTCTTCCTAGTAGCAATCATTCTCATCACATCCTTCAGTGCGGAAGCTGCAGAGCAAAACAAGTGAGTAACAAATATTTTCCATTGCAAACATTGACTCTTAGATCCTACCTGCACTAACAGCACTTGATTTTTGTCCGGCGGCGGAGAGAACGGCATTCTTCCCGTTCTTGACACTGTTGAGAAATTCCGTATCATCATACGAACATCTTTCCAAAGATCCTTCCAAGGTAGACGTCGATTCCACCTGAGAATAGGAAAAGAAGTCATGTTTAATGGATTACAAATATGAAATATTCTAAATGGAAAATAATCAAATGGACGGCGGTGCTCACTGGTTTCGAAATGGGCACTGGTACTGGGGCAGACTTCCCGAGAGAAGTTAAAGGCTTTTGTTCTTGAGTTACGGCGGCTAATTGTGGAGATATCCCTTCGTCCTCGCTGGTTTCCCCAAGCGTGACTGCTTCAATAATGGTAGCCAAATCTGAAACGGTGGCAGATGAAAGAGTAAGAGAAACGGGAGCGTGGGATTCCTCCTGACTATTGAGTCCGGCTACCACAGAACCTGTTAATTCTCCCGTTACACATGACAAGACGGACTCTGTCATCATTTCTGCAACCTGAAAAACGAAAGTTGTCTCAAATCATTAAAGATAATAAATACTCTCTCACCCCGCCATTTTAATCGTTGGGAGATGGTGGAAATTGTTTACCCTATTCGCCAAAAGACTGTCGGCGGAACAAGCTTGATCAGTTGACGCTATTGACGCCGCAGCAGATTGCCCGTCTGTGGCTTCAGGAAGGCTCGAAGTAGAGCTACACTTTCGACTCGACAAGACGCTATTGGAGGACTTAACTCCACTTGAACTCGGAGTTTCCCCAGCCTTTGTCTTGGGGACTGATTTCCCGGAGGATTTTGCAGTGCCGAGTTGTGGCAGATTGTCAGGGTCGCTGCTTGGAGCCAGACGGAGATCGTACTTCCCTTCTGCCCCCATTCGATAAGAGTTTGAGCCACCTTGATCCCATGTAATGTCAATCCAGCCGTTCGCTGGGTATTCGCTGGACACGGTCCCTTCCCCCGGTGGAGTCCCATCTTGATCTCTCCATTTCCAGTCAATTCCTCGGACGACTTTAGCACCCGCCACGAGATACTTCATCTGAGCCCGCACTTGCCTTCGCTGTTTCCGAAGACTAGCTTCCGCTTCGCGCATTGCCTTTCCTATTCAGAATTAAAATAAAGTCAGGGGCTTGCTTTGTATAGTTTGAGTAAATTACTCAATAGGTTACCTAGGTCTTCACAAGCGCCTGTTGCTTTCCCATAGATCTCAAATCCGGAAAGGCTGAGGTAGTGAGTTTGACCAGATGCGTTCTTCCCCATTTGTTGGATTTTGAAATGTCTCCATCCTTGACCCTCTTCCGTCGGAGTCTCAATTGGCCAAGAGGCTGTGCTTCCGGGATCATTCAAACTACAATCGTCCACATGTGTGTAGAGTGTGGTCCAGCTGCTTCCATCCTTTGAAGCCTGGAAAAGCCAGTTTCGAAGAGCGGATCGGCCGTAGCCTCGAGCATGACGCAATGTGTAGCTTGTTGGGATAATGTAAATCCCGAGGTCAATCGTGAACCAGGCTTTTTTGTCATCGTTGGTATGGCAGTTAAGTGCGGACGTATCACGACTCAGAATATCCTCAAGGTGACCATATGGTAGATTCCGTCCCTCCGATGATGAAATGAGTACTAGACCATACTGAGCTGGGTTCACCCAATCGGAATTTGTCCTAAAGAAAATTTAAATTGTTCTATATTCATGCGCTGAATATGCGTGAATATAAACGAACAAAATGACTCACTTTGCATTTGTCCCAATCCAATACAAGATGCCATTTTCATCGAAGTCATGTTGTTGGCGGAAAATAGTTGGCGATGCCTCTTTGAGTTTTCGAAAAAACGTAAAAGTGGAGCGGTCGTAGTCGTACCTGACGTGGAATATCAAAGGAAAACCTTTCTCATCCCTGCTTTAGAGGACTAGCACTAGCACTAGATTTTACAATTCTTACCATTGCTTGGCAACCATTTTCAGCAAGTAGTTCTCCAGTTGAGAGACAGTAGTGAGAGGCTCCATTTTCAGGGCTCGGCCTGATCGATCAATGAGGGCATTTTCGGAAGCTGATTTCTCGAGTCTGAACCGAAGTCGTCGTGTAAGCACTTGTAAACCGTAATTCACTCCAGAAGACTCGTAAAGAAGGACAGGGAGACGTTCGATTGTTTCCAAGACAGAAACTAACTTCTTGACCAGTGCAGTGGCTGGGTTAATTCTTGCTCCATCTACAACGCGTTCCTTCAGGCAGGATTTAAAGACGTCAATTCTTTGCTGGAGCATTGCCAAATGGCGACGACGACTGGACTTTCCAAAAACATCTGGGTCTCTATCTACATCGCTGGAGAAAAGACGAATGAGAGCCTGTACTAAGCCAGACGAGTGGAGTTCATAGGCAGAAACCAAAGTGTCATCGCGGAGGAGGCGCGTCAAGTCCTCTAGGGCAGACTTGAGGATCATTTGCCAAGACACAGCGTCATCCTTATCACGGTAGCCCGAGAGCTGAAATTAGAAACAATTAAATATGAAGAAAGAACAAAAGAAAATTCTTTGATTAAGTAAACCGGGCTCACCTGCTTGTAGCAAGCTCTTTCCAGTTGTGCAACGATGGTACCCAACTTGGCGACAACACCACGCGGCTGAGATTGAACTGCTTGAAAGTGATTGTCGTAAACCTCCTGGGCAAGTGCGCGAATTTTTTGCTTAAGAGCTTCATGTTTAGAGCGAAGTCTTTTCCCCTTTCGTCCAACCCATCCTGTTGCGAATTCAGATCCAAGCGTCGTTTCTGCGGTGAAGGAGTGTCCTGCAACATACAGTATGTAAATTATACCTATCCTTCATGATGTGCAATTTATAAAACCACTGAGCCTAGAATTGTTTCATTTCAGTGTATTGTAATTATTGTTCATTAAAGTTAGATTATTTGCCACATTAGTTTCTTTCATGCTTACGTGTTCCCCTGTTGGATTCAAACAAGAAGCCTGGAAGATCATCTTTCAGAATGGTAGTCTGCTGTTGTCCGTCCGAATTCTGGATACACAGTTCGCCCTCCTTCTTACAAATCATGGACCAATTCCCAATTCTGAGTTGAAACTTGGGGTCCACTGTACTGAGAATAGGCTGTGATTGGAGCCCTGCACGAATCCCAGTTCTTGCCCTCTGAAGTTTCTCAATGAATTCACTCCGACTTTCAGAAGTATCCGAGCCACCCTCAGGACTCCCTGTTTCCCATAAAAAAGAAAGTAGTAGTTAAAATTAATTACAAAAGAATTGTTAAAAAATGAGTTTGGACAATTGAATGGCATGTGTGACTGTCATTGGAAATGGGAAGAGAGTAGCTAATCAAGTACCTGAGGAATACATTGTAGCGAGTTTCCCGTCAAGTACGAATCGGAACCATCCATTACTTCCGTTGGACAACTCCAAAGCAGCCGCTTCATTCCAGACATAAAGGCAATCACGTCCACGACAGATGCACCAGTCCTTCCAATGATACGGTTTCCCCGTTCCTATTTCCTTGGCATCATCCATAGGATTCGTCTCAATCTCTGGCTTCTCAATGGTCACTTCTTCTTTCCTAAACTCTGTCTCTGCGGGTGAAATGGCGGTGAGAGCAAAAACTTTGGCAAAGACTCCGAGTCGAGCAAAATGCTCCACAAAGATATCCTGGGCCTTCACCATCAAGTCCTTGACCATGTTTAAGATGAGTAGATGCCCATCGTCGTCGTCCTCGGTGTCCAAGACTGCGGCAATTACTTCTACTAGAACTGTCCCCATGGCGTAGGTTGAGGAATTCGGACTGCAAACCTCGATCAAGAGGGGCGATGAGATGTAATGGACCATCTTCTTAATTAAGTTCAAACTGGCACGCCTACAAGACATATTTACAACGTCAAACAATTTGAATTTGAAACCAACAAGAAATTGATCTTCGAGTTCCATACCGAACAGTGAGAACCATCGTCGAATGATACGTCGAACAAAAAAGCGGAAGAAGACGAGCGAGATAAACCGGAGCCATTTCTGGATCTCCTACGGCTTCAGTCACTAACTCTTCGGACTCAGATTTATTTCGTTCTCTGCCAATCTCCGAGGCCATCATCCATTCACCTATAAGTCGAGTATAAGAAAATTAATAAATGCGGCTACTGTCCACTCCTTTAGTTGAGAATGCATCCTCCAATATTCCATACCTGGTGATTGGAGAATACTGGCTACTTCACGATGTCCTTCATCATTTCTCTCCCTTGCCTTCTCAAGTGGAGTTTTTCCGTCATCGTCTCTCAAATCTGGATTAGCACCGTGTTTTAGTAACACTTTGGCGATTGCCGGCCTCCCAAAACAAGCGGCGTAGTGGAGAGAGGATGAGCGCTGGCCTTTGTTCACATCTGCTCCCTTATCACAAAGATATTCTACCATTTCTTGCGTACCAAATGCAGAAGCCCAATTCAAAAGCGTCTGTCCCACATCATCCATAAAGTTAACTTCAACTCCTACAAATAATAAAGACAAGGAGTTTTATTTAAAAAAAAATTAAAGTTGGAGTTATTCCAGTTTAAAGCAAGGCCCATTGATGATCTTACCTCCACTTTCAATAGCCTCGACAAGAGCATCGGTATCTTTACTTCGAATGCAGTCGATTAGCTGGCGATGGGTTTTCTCCCCAGATGTGGTACCTTCTTGCCTCCTGATACCCGCCAAACGAGCATTGACAACACTCCCAGACTTCGGAAGTGCTTTCCGACCCTCAAACAGGAGCACCAATAACAAGTCAACCAGCCTCATTGTGTCCAGCACGCATCTCTCATCTCCTTTCAACGCTTTGTCCAAGGCATCTGGTAAGTCCGAGCGAAGGAGTTCCTAATTTAAAACGAAACATTCTTTCGTTTTATGTTCATATATTGAAATGGATGGGTCTATTTTACATTGCACAGACGCAAGGTGTAAATGCAAATGATAATAATATGCTTACGTATGTGATTGAAGGGGAACCACGACACAAAGTTGACAAAAGACTGATAATGCTAGACACGCTGGCGGTGTTCTTCCCTTCACCGGGTGTGTTCGCCGAGGCTGAAATCCCATTTCCAGTGTTTGATACGGAGGGTGTGTTCGAGCTCGCGGTAGTGATTCCGCTGGTTCCAAGTGAAGATGACATTTTAGCAAGTAAGTCACGTACAAGGCCGTGCTCAGCCAATGGCTGTGGGTCGATACCACGCCTTGTGAACCGATCAGAAAGAGAGGCAAAGCATCGTAAAGCTCCATCCGCGACCTGCCGAGATTCCATAATAGATCCCCAATTAAGTATATACAGAGATTAACTAGAGTTTTCTTCCTAAATATTTAGTTATTCTTACATGGGTGTCTTCATGCCTGAGAAGGAGAGACAGACTTTGTACACAGTCGGGGAGTGTAGGATCCTGCGGCTCCATCTTCGAACAGACGCGTGACACCACCGCCATGGCAGAGTGAAGTGTATCCTTGTGGACCACCGTCCCATTCTCGCGGATAAATGTCAGTACACATGACAGGCCACTGGCTTCAAAGACAGCCCCAGCCTCACGAGTGCATACCAATTCCAAAACCTAAGAAAATAAAACAAAGTAGTTAAAGTTAGTACTCAACTCAATGTACATCCAGACTCTCCGATTATGAGCATTACTTTCACGCATTGTTCAGCCAAATCCTTCGATGTCCTTGAGCTCAGTTCGGTGGTTGCTAAACGGTTGCAAATTGCCTTGACGGCTCCTTCCACGGATACAATACGTCGGGTACATTCAATTGATACGTCCAGGTAGTATGTAAGTGCGCGAGCAGTAACTTCTAGAAGGTAAGAAGCAACCGACTCAATTCAATGATCATGGATGTTCCGATTTGGATGATAAGTTCTACGTGGTGGCAACTCACTTAAACATTACACAAAAACTAATAGAACTCACCGAGTACTGATTCCGTGGCTGACTCATCCAAAAAGATTCTACAGAGAGCGGGCAGGAATGCTCTTGGTGGGCAACTGCAACATTAATCATACAAATTGGAATAATTTAAGATTTATAGTGGCAATAAAGAACTTCGTGTGCCTAACCAATCCTGTTCGTATCGCTCAATCCGTGGACATGGCATTATGTTTTATAATATAATTACCATTCGAAGCATCGATCCACGTTGTCTGACATGAGAAGCAGCATACACAGCTGTTCCAAAGCAATCAGTTGCATATCCCTTTCCTCCCCTTGGCCTGTGCTTAGCCATTCCAAGAGAGTCTCCGGGTCCACGACGTCTGCCATCCTCGCTGAAAGAACCGTTTGTTATAAATAAATAACAACCTCATTTGAACCAGAAATTAATTAGGAAGGGAAGAAATATTGGGTAACAAACAGGGTGAGGTTAGAAAATCTAATTGAAGCAGAAAGGAAATTAAAACGGCGTTAGATTCAGCTAATCTCCAGCATAATATTATGTTTAGTTTGCAATAAGTAATTAACTTTTCCTTACCCTTGGTAGACGATTCAGGCTTTCGCCTACCTCTGCTGCCTACGGACTTGTGCTCTCTCCCAATTTAAGGGCGCTGGATTTTGTTCGTATAATAATCTGAAATGACAAAACAAAGCTTGAAAGAGAACCGATGCATCAATATATCCATGTTGTCCAAGTAGTGCTATGCTAAGTTTCACTCTTAAATTATATGTATAAGGGTAGCAGTAGTGCGGTTAGTGTAGTATGCACTGCCGTACTCCAGAATCCTGACCCGGCCCTGCCAGTTATGAACTGGTTTTTACCTCCAAAAACAGAAATAATATTGAGAAATAATTCAATTACCTATTCAGAATCAGATCCTTGTGTATTGTATATAACGAGTGTTCTTTTGAAGCGCTCTCTGCTCACTTGGCCTTGCTCTAAATTCTGTTTTGATTCAATGCAGCTAGTTCCCAAATTCAAAGGTCACAAGTTTATAAACGAAGTCTTCTCCTCGCCAACTAGACCCTTGTCCGTGTAAACT
>Ga0194135_10002468_pt1 | contig 11253 bp, 10 predicted proteins | sample LitLau_LLRF_2013_FD_134024 | JGI IMG/M metagenome (GOLD analysis project Ga0194135, IMG submission 134024) | Freshwater sediment microbial communities in response to fracking from North America - Little Laurel Run_MetaG_LLRF_2013 (version 2) | ecosystem: Environmental > Aquatic > Freshwater >... | reverse complement strand
TTAATGGACTAACTCCCATATCAAAAATTAAAGATTTTATAAAAGACCCGATTAGAAATATTAACCACAAGGTTGAAATATTTCCAATTGCTCTCAACTTTGCCTACAGTGTACATTTATCACAAGGTCAAACTCTACCACGAGTGGCAATTTTTTTGGACACTAGAGAATTCTTTGTTAATCAAACATACGTGTGCCTATCTAGATCAGTCTGCCTTTCAAATATTATAATTCTGGACCGAGAGATACCGGTTCAAAGATTTCACTCCCCTCATTTTTACCGTGGATTTGCCGAAGCTAAAGAAGAATATCAAAGGCTCGGGATTACTGACAAAATATTCGACAATAATAAAAATGGCAATTGATCCAGCTTCAGTGCTTCGACCAATTTTAACAGTGGATAGGACTTTTAAAGACGGCCGATTTAAAATTTATCGAAAATTTCACTGTCCATACAAAACATGTGTTGATTGTTTTTACACAAATAGACAATATTTCGCACATTGCGACAGTTGCCACATTTGTAATAAATGCTTTTTAGTGTTAGAGTCATTGAATGGACACGTTTGCAATCTAAATCAAACAGGGCAAGGCGCTGAAGCTAATTCCAAGCTCGTTGTAAAAAGTGGAAAATTTGCTGTTGGAAAAAACATTTACAGAAATACCTTGTTAACATTTATTCATAATTTCAAAAAAGTGTTTGCTTCTTTTTCGGATGCCTTTGAATATTTATACGAAGATATTGAATTAATAATAAAACAGTGTATAGAACAAAAAAAGGCAATTAAAGTTTCATTCACCATAGGAACAACTTTAATCGATATGAAGTCTGAAAAGGTCCGAGAGTTTCGTTTTTTTTCTCCATTTCAAAGACATTTTAATTCAAATTTCATAATGAGTTCAGTTATGGCATCTGCGGACTATCTTATTTCAAGTTTAAATGTGTTTAATCAAGAGGAATCTGGCATGAGGTTGAATAGTATAAATTTCATGGAAATACGAATAGCGTCATATAATCCAATTCGACCAAAGGGATTTATACCTTTACCTAACCAGCTGTCTTCCAAATATTTCATCAATGTAAAATCTACAGACTCGAGATGTTTTGCATATTCCGTTTTAGCTGCAATAAAACACGACAGCCTAAGGCTTACCGATCATCCAAGCCTCATTTATGAAGAAGCGTCTAAAAGTCAGAAACAAAAATTTAAAAGATTGTACGAAAACCAATCCACATACATTTCAATGTTAGCAGAAGTCATTATTTCTGGAGAAATAAATTTTAAAGGGTTTCTCGATGAATGCAAGGCCGAAGAACTCTCTGAATTTGAAAAACTAAATCCAGAAATATCCATCACCGTATTTACAAATGAAGGAAAAAATCTAATTCCTCACAGAGTTACAGAGAAATTGAAACCTCATCACATCGATCTACTTTTACTAAAACGACCCAAAATAACCAAAAGTTCACCTTTACCTAGTGTTGACGATACTGTTGAATTTGACTATCATTTTTGTTGGATAAAAGATTTGCCCGCGGTAGTTGGGAAACGACACCACAACAGAAGTCTATTGTGTAATTACTGCTTTAAGGCAATTGGAAGTGATGACGCTCTTCGTAATCACCTAGAGATTTGTAATTTTATCAATGCACAACGAATAACATTTCCAACAGAGGACACGTACGAATTTAAAAAACTTCACATGTATGAAAATATTCCATTTAAAATATTTTTCAGTTTTCAATATTACATGGAACCTAATCAGTCAGATTGTTCTACTCTGAATTCTGCTATGAATATAAAATCAAACTTGATAGTGTTTTCGTATACGGTAGTCGTAGTCGGGCCAATGAATGGAAGACATGACGAATTCATAAAACAATATCATTATGACAAAGAGAAACCCATGGATCATTTCTTTTCTTTAATATTTAGACTTTCAAATAAAATTGAATCGATTGTAAAATCAACCAACGTGCCCATCAAACTCACGTCCTTGGAGAATCTTCATCATCAACTAGCTATTCACTGTAGTCTTTGCCATGGAGAATTTTCAATTGACCTTACTAAACATAAAGACCATGATCATTTTACGGGACAGTTTAGGCGCACTATATGTCAACCTTGCAATCAAGGAATAAGAGTAGCATCAAAACCCATTGTGATTGGACACGGAATCAACAACCTGGAGCTTCATACAATCCTCAAACACTTGAAACCAGATCTTGTTAAAAGGGCAAAGATAATTTGTAAATCTCATGAAGAAATACTATCGCTAAGTCTTGACGGTATTCGGTTTCTGGATTCACAATTATTCCTAAACGCCGAATTGGAAAGTCTTGTACACAGACAATGGGCTGGACGAGGTGTCGATGATTTTTCTGAACGATTTCCAATATTTTATAGTGCCATGAAACCTTCAATTTTTTTACCATATTTGTTTAGAAAATTATGGTTTCCCACCAAATATTTTGACTCACCTGCAAAAGCAAATCAAAAGAATCTTCCATCAGATGTAGAAGAATACATTGATTTAATTACTGGAAACGTTGGATCTGCGGAAGACGTTGAAATGACACGTTATATATTTAATAAATTCAACTGCAAAACAATTGCCGAGTTTAATTGTTTGGCATCAGTAAGTAAATTATACCTACTTGCAGATGTGGTAGTATCGTTTGTAAACTATGCAATGGAACATTTCTCCTTATCCCCTTTGAGGTCAATAAGTTTGAGTTCTTACGCATATGATGCATGTATGAGCTCCTTAGAAAGTGGATTTCAGTATATTAAAGATTATGAGAAAATCAAATTCATTATGGATTCAGTGGTGGCTGGCCCAGCAGTAACATCTACAAGATTCATCAGATCTAATTGCGAAAGGCTCAAAGGTACCTGGAATGGAATATCAAACGATAGGGCACATTGTCTGTCCATTGATCAAAATTCAATGTACCCTTATTGTCTAATGGGAAATTTGCCATTTTCTGACTATGAATGGATGACACAAAAAGAACTTGACTCGCTGGATTTTAAAACTCTTACCGAAGACGACGAAACAGGATACTTAATTTCATGTTCAATAAAATATCCAAGACGGTTACACAACAGAGATAAAGATTTACCTTTCTGTGTTTCAAAGCGCAGAGTTATGAAAGCTGAACTCTCTGAACAACAGCAAGAGGTGTGGGACTTACTAAAAGACAGTATGTCTGATCCATTCAGTAATGAAAAAATAATAATGGACCTACATGATAAAAGTGCATACACTGCGTATGGAACCACGCTTAAATATTACGAATCTATGGGAATTATTATCGAAAGCAGGATAAAAGGATTAAAATTCAAACAGCGGCCATTTTTGAGAGCGTTTTTTGAGAACGTTTTGCATATGAGAAACCTTGCACAATCACAGCGTGACGAAGTTTTCCAATTATTTCTCAAATCCTTATTGTGTCGCATCTTTGGAATTATGCTCAGCAATACATCCAAATACACTGAAGCTATAGTGTGTTTAAATAGAACCGACGCACTAAATTATTTATCTCGACACAATTTCCTAAATTATACAATAATAAATCCAGACACAGAAGTAGTTTTGTTTCATATGAGAAGAAATACATTACATTATCGATACCCCTTACTATGTTCAGCTGTAGCTCTAAACAAGGCCAAGGTTGAATTATATAAACAGTGGGTTAATATACGTGAATTATTTCCAGGTGCTAAGCACTGTTTTACAGATACTGACAGTATCGCTGCACTAATTCCTGACCCTGATAACAACTACTTTCAAAAACTGAAAATGCTTCCCAAGATGGATTTTTCAACTATTCATCCAATGCATTGCCTATATAATACAAACCATCAAAATACCCCAGGCTTTTGGAAAGTAGTTCACATGGACGTAATTGAAATCGTCGCTCCCCGTCCAAAGGCTTACTCCATGCTTATAGCTTGCGAAAAATGTCAACAATGGACAGAATCTTCTTGTCTTTGTTTAATGAAAAAACGTGCTAGCGGAATACCCAGACCAGAACTGTTGAAATTGACTCATGAATTTTTCAAAGAATCAGTTTTTAATAACAACATTAGCCAAATCGAGTCAACACGACTGAGATCACTAAATCATGAATTAGTAATGGTACAGTCAACAACAACAGGATTTCAAAGCCTAAATATTGGGCGATTTCTAATGAAAGATAACATACACAGTCTACCGTTTGGACACTTTACACTTCAGTCAATGCCAGACCTTGTTCCAATATAGTATGTCGCTCTGCCATGTATTCGAGACGACCTTAAAATCATTTGTTGCCTCTACTCAATCGGAAGGAAAAACGTTGATTGACAGTTTTGAAGCTAACGTGCTTGAAACGATTTTTGAACTTTTACTCAATCACAGTTTAATTGTTACGTCAAGAACAGACTTTACGTTTTTTAAAAATTTAGTAAAGGATTGTTTAAGCAGTGGTCCCATTTCTGTTGCTGATCTAAAAAGTCTTCTTAAAAAACATCAACAAGTTTTAAAGAAATACATCGCGCTTGCTACAAGAATTTTAATTAGAGAAGAAATTTTGAATTGTTTGGACTTTGAAGCCGAAAAAATAAGATACAAGCATCCTCATATTAACTGGATTCGATTTAAGGACAAGTACTATTGGCAACATGGATAAATCGTCTGAAATTAAAAAAAAATACTTTACGATCGGATCACCTGGAGGATACGCGTCTTTGACTTCTTTTTTGAAAAATACAAAATACAGAGATAAAGAAGAAGTGGATCGTGTACTCTCTGATTTGAGAACATATTCAATTCATAAAAACGTAAGAAAAAATTATCCTAGAAGAAAAATGATGGTTATGTGGACAGACGACACATGGACAATGGATATAGTTGACCTTTTAAGCTTAAAGCGTTCCAACTCGCACTATGGATATATTCTAGTGCTCATGGATTGTTTTTCTCGGTACCTTTGGACATTCCCATTAAAAAATAAAAACGCTGACAGTGTCCACGCAGCGTTTGTGAATTTATTTAAAAAAACAAAAAGACGGTGTAGAAACTTGTGGAGTGATGCTGATAAGGCATTTTTTAATAAGAAAATGGATGGACTTTTAAAAAAGGAGAATATTCATCTCTATCACACCTTTAGTAAAAAGAAAGCTTTCATGGCAGAACTTATGGTAAAAAATGTCAAGAAAAAAATATTTAAACATCTGAGCCACACAAAAGGAAAAAATTGGGTGAAATCGCTTATGCAAATAACAAGAAGCATAAATTACACTCATTCACCTGTTCTGGGAATGGCACCCATAGAGGTCAACTCCAAAAATGAAGCAGAAGTGTGGCATAGGATATATCACAAAGTAATTGATATGGATCCACCAAAAAACAAGTTTCAACCGGGGCAACTAGTACGAGTCAGTAAAGCTAAACTGACGTTTGAAAAGTCATACACAGCCTCTTATTCTGATGAAATCTTCAAAATTTTCTCAGTCATTCATTCGAAGCCCGTCGTTGCATATAAATTACAGGATCTGAAGGGAAATATTTTGCAATCAAGTTTTTATGAACCTGAATTAAATTTGGTTCACACAGAAAAAGACGACGATAAATGATGGAGCATATTTTTCAAAACAACGTAATGGACGATTTTTTCGTTACAGTCCAAAGTGATAAATGTAAAGAGTTTTTTAATGAAAACAGTCCAAATGCGTTTTCTAACGTACTGTATAAACAATTGGAATTAAATACAGACACATACGAAGTAGGTCTATCTGAAATATTTCTAGCATACACAGAACCTAATGTTGAACCTACTAAACCAACCACTCCTCCTCCAACGTCAAGTACTTTCTTCATAGATCCTGGATCCGATAACATTATTACTGCTGTGAAATTAATTCGGCATCATACCAAATTTGTGAAACGAGACGAAAATTTTGTGAATTTCTTTGAAGGGCTTCGACAACACACAGAATCCCTTAGAGGAAAAATTGGAATTGAATTATCAAAAAACTATACCACAATCGGTGGACCACCTCATACTGTCTTGAAATTTGACGACCCAGAAAGCGAATACACGCTTCAAATTCCTGGGGAATGGGCAGAGTATTTTGGATTTAATACAAATACGTTTACAGCAGGAACATATGTTTCAGAGTTTCCGCAATCAGAAGAAGTTTTTAAAAACATTCCGGTGGGCAGTACATTTACAACAACGTATTCTAAATGGGATAAAAAAACTGTAGAAATAGAAGAACCCGAAGATTTCGATATTGAAGAATTAGTTGAAAATGTTGTAAGTTCAATTAAACGAATTGGATATTCGGTTCGAATGCCACTACTAAAGACACGTGAGGGATCAGAAATGGGAAGTTTACATGTATATTTGGAGGATGGAGTGAGAATTCAATTACCTGTATCCGTGAATCGTGCCTTGGGAAAACCAGATAATTTTCAATTTGTGCAAGAACTTACGACTGTGGAGTTTCCTCTTAAAATAAATATTGATGTTCCGGCAGTACCAAAGGTACCAAAGAGATTAGTCCCAATACCAGGGCGCCATGTCATTGTGTCGACGAATATTGTCGAGCCACAAATGTACGCCAGTTCTCACCAACAAGTACTTAGGAGGTTTCTCAAATCAGAGATAAAAGCAACGGAGCACCTTACTTTCAACCCAGTTCAATATTTGATGCTGACAACTAAACACATTAGAACGATTCAAATTTCAATAACTGACGAAAATATTTTGCCAATAAATACATACGATTTTCCAACAACAATAATCTTACATTTTCGGAGAAAACAATGACTTCAATACGACCAGTGGTCTGTGTAGAGTCTGGTGATTGCTACCTCGACAAAGTGCCAGACGATGTTGTTAATCAAGTTGGCGGATCGAAGGACTTTCTAAAACCGTCTGATTATCTCGTACCAATAATAATAGACCAACAAAAACAAGACATAAAACAAGATTCTCCCATTAAAAAGACCCTCACTATTAATCTTGACGGCACCAAGAACAAACCAAAGAAATCTAAGCTCTCCAAAACCAAAGTATATCCATTCTCAGAAATTTACCCGACAACTAATTGGCAAATTGGAAGAGGACCATCAAATATTTTACAAGACCAGACGAATTATTTAGTCCCACTTTCAACGACAGGAAATATCAAAAAGCCTAAACAAAAGTCAAAAAAAATTGTCGGAAAAGGTCTCAAGGCATCACTGAAAAAAATATCAAAGAAAAGCATTTCCAAAAAATCAAAGTCCAAAAAGAGTGTCACGTCAAAAAAAAAAAAGTCGACGAAGAAAACGAAAAAAAAGTAGACATGGATTCGCAAAGTGTATACGATGGGTCAGCCCAAATGTACAATTCAAACCTTGACTTGATGGCAATGGCACCTACCGATTCTGGAATTCTTTCAAGTGACTTTTATCAATTTTATCCAAATCCTGGATTTAAAGACGAAAATAATCCCATACAAATTACAATACCGTCAAGCTCTAGCCATTACACTGATTTACATTCTAGCTTTCTATATTTGAAACTAAAAATTGTAAATCAAGACGGTTCCAGCATTAACAAAACCGCTGTGGCAGGAGTGGAAAACTTTTACAGTGGTCTTTTCGAATCACTTGAAGTACTGCTCAACAACACTCCCATCAATTCAAGAATTTCTTCAAACCTATATCCATATAAATACTACCTGGAAAATCTTTTGGGTCAAGGAGAATTGGCAAAAAAAAGTTTTCTTTCTAACGAACTTTATTTTCCTGACACTGCCCAGGATAATTTTTCAGCTGCAAATACTGGATTCGAAAAAAGGAGAACGTTTACCGAAGATAGTAAAAGTGTCGAACTGATTGGGAGAATCATTGACCCTATCAGCTCACAACCCAAATATCTTCCTACAGGAATTGAAATTAAGATTAATCTTAAAAAATCTAGTCCAGCATTTTGTCTGGTATCTTCCATCCCTCCTGCGGATGGTACACCGTTTCCTTACAAGATTGTTTATGAATCTGCAATTTTTTTTTGTAAACGACACATGATTAACCCCAAGATTATGTCTCATCATTATAAACTTTTACAATCCAATAAAAGGTTCAATTATCCACTAAGATACACTGACGTAAAGAGCTTTCAGATTGCTAGCGGAAGTTTGGGAGTTACAAGTGAAACCTTATTCAGTGGTCCTATTCCTTCATTTGTAGTTGTTGGAATCGTATCTGCAAAAGCTATCAACGGAGACCTTACAAAATCGCCTTACTCGTTCAAACGAAACTCTATTTCATCGATATCTATTACTCTGGATGGTGATAGTACTTCTCTGTTTAGACAAATTAAATTTGCCGATGACCAAAATCTTTTGGGATATCAATCTCTATTCTCAATTGTTCCCGTAAAAGAAATTTCAAACTCAATTTCAAGAGAAGACTATATGAATGGAAAATTTTTGGTCGCAGTAGATTTGGTCGCTGCACATGCTCCTGGGCGCTTTCATCCTCAACGAAACGCGCAACTAAAATTGGACATTCAGTTTAACACTGCCACCACAGAGTCTTTGAACGTTATCTGTCTTGGAAATTTTCAGAGTCTCTTGCAAATTGACAAGGATCGCAACATTTATTGTGACAATATTATAATTTAACATGGACTCGTATACCCTATTTTGTAATTTAAAAAAAATTTTGGAGTCTACTCGGATCAAGAAGGCATATGTTATTGCAGCCGATGAAATGAACATTGTCGATTTAACGTCTCTTCCCCTTGTAATTTGTCAAAATGACCAAAAGAAACAAGAAAATGGATCGCACTGGGTCTGTTTTTATGTTTACGAGCAGAATGCGAGGACAGTTGCGGACTTTTGGGACAGTCTGGGGAAATCACCACAAGACTATGGTCTTACCACTCCGTTTCGAATTGTTAATAGAAATACCTATAAATTACAATGTGACAAGTCGGAAAGTTGTGCTTTATTCTGCATATACTTTTTGTGGAAAAGATGTAAAGGCAATAGCTTTGAGAAAATACATTCTAGCTTTAGCTCTAGTTGTAAAGCTAATGATAAGAAAGTTTATTCGTTTTATAAACGTTTCAAACCCAAAAATATCTGTAAAATTACTCTAGAAAATATCGTATAAATGCAAGCAAAAAAACTTGCTCTTGTACACTTTCATGATGGCTCTATACAAATCAACATTAAAGTGGCTCGTAACCATCTTTGCAATCAGCAGCACAACATGTACGAGAAACAATTCTGAAGATGAACCTTGTATTCAATGCACTAAAAATTCTACATTTTTCAAGCTCGTTGTTTTTGGCTTTGATCATCCAGTCTACGCTTGTCACTCTTCTCCTTCCCACATAACCAAATATGCGCTCATTGTTGGGGTTGCATGCACTGCTGATGATTGCGACGGTTTTAAAGACCGAAAAATTGACAGAGTCTATAATCGAGACGAATCGTACTGTCCATTTCAGCTTACTGAGCAATTTTCAACCCACGAAATGGACCAACCGTTGGTAGTGGTCGACTTGAAATGCAATGAGCCAGAAGGAATAATTTTGTGGATTATGAATTGTTGCATTTTAATTATGTTTGTATCTATTGCCGTGCTAATTTATAAATTGAAATGGTCTAAATCGAATATTGGTAAACCATTATTGAAAAAAAATGTTAATGTTGAACTTGAAGCTTTTGAATAAAAGACCCACGTTGAGGTCGTCAATCACAGAATGAATTTGTTTCGATTCGTCTTTTTATTTTGCATGGGCTAACTGCAAGCGTTTAGGAAATTTTACATGGGCTAACAATAAGCATTTAGGAGTATTTGCATGGGTAACTTGTTTTGGCATTGAAAAAACTGCCCGCGAGAAATCTCATTTCAAATTTCACCGGCATCACCATGAACTGTTTCTCTCAAATTAATTGCATAAATTGCGTTAAAATTCCTTATTGCATATTTGCAATATTTGAAAATGGTGTCCGGCTGTGTACCAACAATAGGTCAACTCTGCTGGGGTCAGTTTCCACCGAAATTGAGTTTGGGGGATCTAGTCTCTGTCCCAAGACCGCTGCCACGGAACCTCCCCGCATGGAAATTATCCAAATGACCTCTTTTGGCCCTGCTGATTATGGTAAGTAAACTTGACTCTGCAAATTTATTTATGCTAATCAGTTGACTTTTTTACAGGCTTTTTGTTCATATACGGCCTGTTGATACTGTTTGCCATTTTGCTTGCTTTCAAGAATAGAAATGCGATTTGGGCAAAAATTGTAGATGCTTACGTGTTCCTTGTCCACTGTATTCAGCGACTGAGGATGATTAGGACCATAATTCGAAATCGATTTGCACCCCGCAACCCCGGACTTGGTGACCCTAACGCTGTAGCAACTGACAATGTGTTGCTAAGTGAGATGCCGACTTTTTTTTCAGACCCTTCAAGTCATCCCATTTCTTTTTATCGTTAATTGGCTTTAATTTTTGTATTCCATTTGGCCTTTGTTATTAAAATTTTGCATTTAAAAAGCTTTAAAATATTTGCTTTTTTATTTAAGACTTTAAGGGTTACAACACCCTGACCGCACTTTTTAAACTTTGCAGCTGTCTGCTCACTAATTAAATTCATAATCATGAATTGTTTTTTGATAAAGTCTTGTTTAACTTGTATTTTGAGTTTTAGTTGCTACTGGGTAGTTTTTGAAGGTGGAAAGACTATCTGTGTTCCTGACCCGTCAGTTTTTAAAGGCGGAGAAAGTCTGTTCGTCAAACCTGGCGAAATTAACTTTTGTCCAAACACAAAAGTTTTAGAAGATGAAGGAGGAGATTGGCTCAATCCCGAGCAATTTAAACAATATGGTAAGTTGTTTATTTTTAAAAATTTTATTCTATTTTATAAATCTTTGTTTTATTTATAGGAATCATTGGTGGCTTAATTACAGCCATATCGTACGTGTGGTCAGTGTGGATTTTCTTGTGGGGGCTGTTTGTGTCTCAAGGGGTCAAGCTGGAGTATGACCGAAGGATCATTTTAATCAAATCCTTGCCACCGCAATCAAGAATCCTCGAATGGGTGAGGTTGGCTGTCTGGACAATTGTCCAGCTTAAAGGGGCCACCATCCAACCCACCCATCCTTCTAACCTCGACCTAGGCCCTAGAGAGGACCGTCCGCTGCCGAAGGGTCTAGCCCTTTTAAAAAAGACCCGTGGAGAATCCTGTCCCCCATCATTCTC
>Ga0194135_10002467_pt1 | contig 11255 bp, 6 predicted proteins | sample LitLau_LLRF_2013_FD_134024 | JGI IMG/M metagenome (GOLD analysis project Ga0194135, IMG submission 134024) | Freshwater sediment microbial communities in response to fracking from North America - Little Laurel Run_MetaG_LLRF_2013 (version 2) | ecosystem: Environmental > Aquatic > Freshwater >... | reverse complement strand
GCAACTTTGACCCCCTCTAACTCTTTTAAAGTCGAATTTGCACCACTAGTCCTATGGGGAAAGTTAATCAGACTGAGTAGATCTTTAAAACAAGCTATTGCTCGACTAAATCCGAGTTTTACAGTAACATAGTCATCCTCGTCAGTCTGGGCTGAGATAATTAGCACCTAAGTCGAGCGCTCTATGAGAGTGGGAGTGCGGGTTTAAGACGGGACCCTCTGTTTCTCTCTTTTTCTCGGGGTCTCAGCGCGATACAGCGAGAGAGTGATAAACACTTAACTTAACTTTGCACCAAGCTTGTAAGCATAATTGAAAAGACCTCGTAGTCACATCAATCGAGAAATAAATAAAAACTTACTAAAACAACTACTAACGAACTTACCGTGAAAATGTGTCACTTTCACACTGCGATCCTCGGTAATCGCAATTAAACACTAAAAGCTGCAATTACTTTCTGTGTGATGTTGATCATGACTCTACGTACGCGTTTTAAATCGTGCTATATGAAAATATCCACTCTTTTACGCTCACTTGTATCACGATATCTATATGCAAAAAGTTCTTAATAAAAATAAAAATTGGCAAATGATTATTCCCAGTTAAAACAAAACTTTTTTTCAGTAAAAAAAATATTTATTTATTTTTTCATTACTGTCCCTTGCAAAACAAGTTTAAAAAAATAGTTACTCGGGCTGCATCTAGTCTTTCAAGCCCGTTTGTAATGGGCTTGAATGCAGTGCATTGAAGTGCCCATCCACCACCGTTTTCTCATTTCACCACTGATAATGTTAACTGGGCACCCCTCGTTTTCCCATACCGTTCCATCCTATCTTAAATGGGCCCTACCTTGCTCATTGTGAAGTCGCACAAACTACCACACAATATCCACTTACACATATAGATAGTTGCATATCGTGCAAAATCTTTTTAAACTTGTTTTGCAAGGGACAGTAAGTAGGCTTCAAAATACTATTGGCAGGCATTTATTCGAAAAACACTTAGTACAAATAAAAGTTATTTTCGGCTTAAAACCATTTTTGTTCCTTTGTTTCTATAAGCGTTTTCTTTAGCAGAGTGTTTTTTTAAGAATACAGTTACACTTTCCAATCACATGGGAGACTGCACGCTCCCCTTATCACAAAGTATCCCATAGTTTCATATAGATGAAATATTTTGTAGAAGTAATAAAATCTTTAATTTACAACCATTCAAAACTTTTTTTCTGTAAAAACTGTTCAAGACTTTACTTTTAATAAATAAGCTTGAACATAATTTTATTTATCATAAACCGAAGAAAAACATTGTACATTTATTACACTCTTTCCAAGCCTATACTCTTGTAGGATTTCTGCTGTTACAATGTGTTAGCTTGACAGGGAAATTCGCACCGAATAGGTGTACCCGCTTACTATATGGTTACTCACTAATAAGGTCTCATCTTCTCGGGTTAAGCGGCCGTTTCTTAGCAGCAAGCAGCAAAAGCAAGATTCTTAACATCTGAATATGGTACATGATTTTGAGAGAAAATAAAAGTTGCAGAATAAGTTTCTCCTGCTGAAAAGAAAAATGACCTTTTTGTGTGGAAGGAAAAGTAGAGATTTTTTCTTAAATATCGAAAACAGTATTTCTTGATTGTTTTTCTTCAAACCACTTGCAACATTTCAGAATAATTTGTAAGGCTTCAGAATCTCAGTAGTTCGTCTCTGGAGCTTGAGACCTGAACACTGGAGCTCAGCCCGGCGAGATTTACAAAGACCTTAATTCCGGTAGCTTTTATTAGTGCGTTTTTCGCACCGGGCTCATGGGTACAAGCAGTCATTCTGACGAGGGGAATCAAGAGGCGAATTGATGTAACTAAAACTCAATTTACGGATCTCCAGTCCTGATGCCAAAACCGCCACTCTCCTTCTCTCAAAATTATCTCAGTAATTTCAACAGAGTAGATGTTTTTGAAAAGAAATATGTCACAGATTTATGTTCTTAAGCAAAAACTGCTGAGAATTTACTTTATCAACGAGCAAATAACAAAAGGTTTGTAGTTTTTCTGAAGAATCATATTTTGATTTCAAAGTCTTCTCGAAGAGTTTCATCTCCGTGCCTGGTATCCCATAACAGGTAGTTTTTATAGCTGAAAAATAACCAAAACTTTTTTTGCAGCTGCTGAATAAAAACAATGTTTCTTTAGCTAAAACTGTTGACGATTTATTTCTTATAGACGTAAGGTAAGGTATACTATCTATGGCTGGTTTATTACAAGTGTATAATTATATTAACCAAAGCCTTGGGAGCCTATACGGTCTTACGCTAACAATTTTACAATAAACTTTAAACAGATAAAGATTTGAGATAAGTTGAAATTGTAGAGTTATTTTGTTCAACTTACAAAATGACGTAGAATTGAATATTGATTTCTTAAGCATGTAAAACGGCTGTTGCAGCTTGTTTTTAGGACACAGGAAGTTATTTCGATGAGACGTAACAAGTAAATGAATTTAAAGTCAGTAGTGATATGTATATTGGTCAGGACTATGGTATTTTTTTTATCTGCGAAATAATCAATTTTAACGCAACAAATCGCGGCGAGTCTTGAGTTGGCATGCATCCTCACTTAACTAGGCTGAAGCTCATGACAGCACTTTGTTCTGGTTCGGTTTACTAAGGACCGAAAAATCCAGATCAGGGAAATTATGGCCTTAAGCACCAGCTGGTTAGGAATTTTTGCTACTTAAAATAAAATAAACGAAATCTTTAACTTGTTCTGATTTTCTTGGTTAAAAATTAAATTAAGTGGTTAAGATTCTTGACTTATAAGTATCAAATATATGCTTCATGCCACGAAATATAATTTAATATTTTTATTAAGAAAAAATACATATTACTTTTCTGCTCAAGAAGAAACTTCCAAGAGAGGAACAATAAAAATACTTTAAGCGGAAAATTATTTTTAATTCTACTTAAAACCTCATTTGAGGTCAAGACCCTGATCTATATGTCTCAAGTTCGTAGTGCACTTAATAAAACCAAACTACTTTGTATTGCTTAGCTTGGTCTAGTTGGCACTCAAACCAACTCTGGGGGCACTGCAACTTTTGGCTTCGGAGTTGGTCTTTAAGCCCAGTGCTAAATCGTGGTCAAGGCCCTGACCTCGATTTTTCAGTTCTTAGTGCATTGAATTGGACCAAATTACTTTGTACAGCTTAGCTTAGTCTATAAAACACTCAAACCAACTCTGGAGGCACTGTAAATTTCGGACTCAAAGTTGGTATTTAAGCCCATAGCTTACTCGAGGTCAAGGCCCTGACCTCGATATTTCTGTCCCAAGTACACCGAATAAGACCAAGCTGCATCCTTTGGTCAAGCATGCTCTAGTAGTCACCCATACGAATTCCGGAGGCATCAGATCCTATAGTTGGTCTTTCAGCCTGGTGCTCACGCGGGGTCTTGGCCTAGAAGTGATGAGTGTGATAAGTGTATTTTTACAAATACATGCCTATAATTATTACTACTTTACTTATTGCAGAAAAAAATCATGAGACTTACTTTTCTGAAAAAAAGGAAACAAAATAAATTAATAAATTCTCTTACTGAAAAATCATTCTCGACTTGTTTTTCTGAAGAATATTATTCTTCAACTTTAATTTCATATCTGAAACTTGTATCACATATGATCGATTGGGATACCTAGTAGAGTGGGAGAGTGCAGTCTCCCAAGCGAATGGTATGTATAGTATATTTGTATGTCTACTTGCCTATCATCATTACAACTTTTCTTATTGCCGAAAAATATCTTGAAACTTATTTTTATGGCAAAAAAGGGAAAAAATTATTTTTTTTCTGACAAAAATATTCTCGACTTTTTTTCTAAAGAATACCATTCTTCAACTTTAACTTCACATCTGAAACTTTCGCACCGAAACCTTTAGGATACCTGGGAGAGTGGGAGAGTGGGAGTGCGCAGTCTCCCAAGTGAATGTTATGTGTAGTGTATTGGTATATCTAACTGCCTTTCATCATTACCAACTTACATATTGCAGAAAAATATCCTGAAATGTTTTTTCTCAAGGAAAACAAGTAAAAAATGAATTTTTTTTGTGGAAAAAATATTGTTGACTTTTTTCTGAAAATTTTATTCGTGATCTTTTATTTCATGTCTTAAAGCTTTTATTACATATAGTAGATTGGGATACCTTGAAAAGTGGGAAAGTGCAGTCTTCCAATTGAATGGTATGTATTGTATAGTGTATTATTATATCATCATAACAACTTAATTTTATGCAGAAACATATCGTGACATTTATTTTTCTGAGCAAAAATTATTATTCGCGACTTTTTTCTGAAGAATATTATTGGTGATGTTTTATTTTATGTCTTAAAACTTGTATCACATATAATAGATTGGGATACCTGGGAGAGTTCGAGAGTAGTCTCCCAAGTGAATGTAATGTGTAGTGTATTTGTATATCGTCCTGCCTATCATCATAACAACTTTTCTTGCTGCAAAAATATATCTTAAAATTTTTTCTGGGAAAAAATAAAAAAGTAAAAAATGATTTTTTTTATTAAAAAAATAATGTCGACTTTTTTTTCCTGAAGAATATTTTTCGTGATCTTTTATTCCATGTCTGAAAACTTGTATCACATATAAAAGATTGGGATACCTGGGAGAAGGGGAGAGTGCAGTCTCCCAAGTGAATGTAATGTGTAGAGTGCATTTATATATCTAACTGCCCATCAACATTACAAACTTACGTATTGCAGAAAAATATCATAAAATTTATTTTGCTGGGTAAAAAATTAAAAATGGATTTTTTTTTGAAAAAGTTTGTTGACTTTTTTTCTGAAGAATATTATTCGTGATCTTTTATTTCCTGTCTGAAAACTTGTATCACATAATCGATTGGGATACCTGGGAGAGTGGCAGATTGCAGTCTCCCAAGTGAATGGTATGTATACGGTCTGTTTGTGTGTCTTACTGCCTATCATGATTACAACTTTACTTTTTGCTGATAAAAATCTTGACATTTAATTTACTGAGAAAAAAATTCAATAAAATATTGATAAATTTTTTCTTTGAAAAAAAAGACATTCTGGCCTTTTTTTCTGAAGTATATTCTTCATCTTTATTTTCATGTTAGAAACTTGTATCGCACAGAAAGCATTGAGATACCTGGGAGTATGGGAGAGTACAGTCTCCCAAGTTGTTGGAAAATATAAGTGTATTCTTCAAAAAAAATTATCCAGAAATAAAAGTTTTTTTTCACAATGCACAAATAAATATTTGTTTTATAAAAAACATGCTAATAAATATGTATTTTTATTGAAGAAATAAATCGTCTTCTTTTTTACTTTTTTCAGTCCATAAAAACAATGTAGTTTTATTTTCTCTCAAAACCTTTATCACTTTTTAATCGTTGGTATACTTGTGAAACTAGTATAGCACAGTCTTCCAAATGAATAGAAAACACAAATGTGTCCTTCAGAAAAGACCTACGCATACACACACACATATATATATATAATATATATATATAAATATATATATATATTTGTATGTTTTAAGATAACTAAATGCTACTAAAACAACCTTATAACACATCAATACTAAAAATTGTATTCAAGAAAGTCAATAAAAACTTCTTTGCTGACGAAAGTTAGGTTAGGTTTAGGCTTTTTTGCTTTTGCTCGGAGAGATGAATTTAAAAGAATGTATTCATCCAACAAAGTTGACTGTGTATTTTTGTAAGCCGCATTCCGTTTTGCAAATAAAATTTCAAGTTACGAAGATGGGTAATATGCCTCTCACGATTGCCCAAATGTTTAATTAGTCTTCTCGTGTCTTGCAGAAACTTCATTTTATTTGAACTCAAAATGTTTTTTTTATAACAACCTACTGCATTATAATTAACTTTTAACTTCTCTGGAGCTTAAAGGATATATCATTATGCAGTGCATGAATTTTTTATCATTATAAGTCTACCTCTAATATGTATCCGATTTCTTGGTATTCGTCAACGTTCAAAGGGTTACGTACTTCTTTGTTATTTAACCATCGAAAATCACTATGAAGTAGCATTTGACTCATCGCGAATCCATATAAATTATTCATATCAAAATAAGCTAAATATTCGTATGGTTCTTGGGAATTATAATTAGTCATGTATTTATTATTAGCAAAGCTTTGTCTTTTTGTAATCATGCTATATCCACCACGAATTCCCTTTTCAATGAAATATAATCGTCTACTTTGGTGAACAATTCCAATTCAACTTTTGTTAACTTAAGAGCGCAGTCAAATGCATAACCAGGAGCAGAAAAGTAATGTACAGGATCTAACTCGTAAGTTTTTATAGCCATACATCTGCACTTTTCAAACACACATGCTAACAACACACAGTCTACTGTTAAGTACAAATCATGATAGTCTCCAATATTTTGAAAGTGAAAAATATTATGATATAAATTCTTAGCATACTTTTAATCTGATTTAGAAACAGTCTCGTTTTAGCCCAGGTAACTATGGGCTTATCGGCTCATGCATGATATCGGTGTCTGTGTGTGTGTGTCTGTGTGTCTGTAAACATTGACTTATGGGCAAATAACTCTAGAACGGCTTATCCCATCAAATTGAAATTTTGCAGCGTTACAGTAAATACGATTTTGCAAATATAAATCTAGGCATCAAAGTTAATACTACGTCTGGTGACCCATAGGAAACGTCAGTATGGGTCAAAACGGCATTTTTTGCGGTTTTATGAGAATATCTCCAAAACTTTGAACAGTCGACCTAAGCGCTTTTAATATATTGTAGACATTAGTATTTGCAAAATTTTTTGTCCAAAGATCAAGTTCGAAAAACATGTGCTTGGTCTTCAAAATCCAGCCTGAATGGAAATAATGTCAACCTTATTTAAAAGCGACACATTCATGACAACATAAATTACAGATATGATTTGCATGGTGAGGGTTTGAGTAAGAAGCAGAAGTGGGGTAAGTGGAGTCCTTATAAGCTACCTGAGCTAAAGAGATCTGCTTGGGTAGGTTTTTTAAACTTGAATAAAAGTCTCGTCTTCTTGGAAATTCAACTTGATTAAATTTTTTGAAGGAATCTATGTATTCATAAGGATGAATCCCTTTTCTTAGTAAGTTTTTATATTTACTACCAAATATTGTTTTCATAATCTTAAAAGAATCTCCATCATCATCCTGCAACAAATTATTTACCAATGTTTCTAGAGGTGCTGGTAAGAAACTTATTGAATCGAGGAATGTTAGTTGATCAGCTTTTAAACACAAAAACTTTTTGTAAATTTTGGGTATAACTGTGAGACGTTTTCCATACTTTTCAAATCCGTGTAGAATTAGCTTTGAAACATAAGCAGAAAAATTGTGGAAGAAAACTGGGAGTGAATAATCCATTCTATGTCTTGTGTTGCATATAACATGAGCACTACCCATATACCTACGAGATATATGACAATGATCTCTCACTCTTATGTCTTCAACTGTGTATGCTTTTTTGCAAATGTGACAGAAGTTTCTCTGAGCAAAAGCTCTTTCATCTTCAATAGTCATCTTAAGCTTTGGATATAACTTATACTGACTGTGCTAATGTCTGTCTCTGTAAGCTTTGTCAAGCTAAATAAGAAACTGGTTTACAGTCTTTTCCACGATATGTGTTTGACTGAAACACCTTACCATACTTGTCTATTATAATATACGAGTATCCTGAAGGCACGTGTCGATGAGTGAAATTCGTAAAAGATTTTAACTCTCCATAATCAAAGTTGATTTCACATGAATGGCTCTCTTCACGGTTAATTTTTTTCAATGCACACTCAAAATCCGCGTAAACAACATAACCTTTTTTAAGACTGTGCTGATTATTTTTAAACTTTAGGGTTGGCTTGATAGAATCGTTAAGTTCTTTAGGCATTTTTACCTTTTGAGGTTGAAACTCTTCACAACTCAAAAGATGAGTTTCTAACATATCTTTCGTGCAGCGATTCAAACAGTTATAGCATAAAGCTTTCCTGTGATTGCTTTTTCTTCCTAGAAGTCTATTAATACCTTTAAATCCTGCAAAATTTGAGTGGTCACCTACTTTTGAATTTAAGTGTAATATATTTACAGTTTGAAAGAGTGGTTTATATTTTTTTGCTGATATTCGCATGGGTAATAAACCATCTTGTTTATTCTAATTAAAAACATTTACGGCAAGACGATTTTTGATTTCAAATCTTGATATTGAAGTCATACTTACTGGAAACTTAATACAACTAAAATCATATCTATCAATAAACTTCTGATATGAGGATGCTCTTGAAACACTTCCAGCTTGATGTTTACTATGTAGAATAGATAAAACTGCCCACTGAAAACATTTTTTATCAGTTTTTTTTAACGTTTATAGTTGCTTTTTTCTTAGCTAAATAATTAGGTGTTTTGACAAAGCATGCTGCAGTAAATGCTTTCAACTTTCCTACTCTAATATCTAATCCAGTGACTCGATCAAGAATCCATTTCCTACCATATTTTTCGAAAATAGAAATAAGACTATGAACTTGACTTGTCACCTTTTGAATCTAAGAATTAATAGATGATCTGTTCAATAATATTCCAACAGTAGAATTTAAAACTTTCTCATTAAATTCAATATCTTCAGAGCTTTGCATGCGCATGAATACTACAAAAGCTTATACGTGTCGATAAAGTCTAGCCAACTTTTAAATACAGTTCTTCTCACAGTTAATCTGTACTGTGATATGAATCCTTTCATAGCTTTAATATTTTTAAAATTACAGTCACTGCAGTTCTTGGTAAATAAAGAGGAAAGATCATCCTTCAGTTTGTTGGCAAACTCGTTATCAGGGAGATGACTTCTTGCAGGAGTGTTTCTCAGCTGTTCCTTTAAAGATTGCAACTGCATGTATTATTGTTAATATTATTTTAATTTGTTCTTTAGATTAATATTATTGAATTATACTTCTTTCTATGATCGGTGCTCCGGATTTAACTCTAAAGATGCATCGACACGACATTCTAAAGCTGTGTAAAATTCGTTTTCCAATAAGAACTGCTCAAAAGTTGTGTGTGAGTTAATTCTGACAACTGAATGAAGTATCTTTGAGCTCATTCTGTATTTATATGTTGTGCTTTCGAAAAAAAAATTTTTAAATTAAGGAAGCTGTATAAGTGAGTGCATAAAATTTCAGAAAGTACTAGAACCAAATCAAGTTAACATTTTTATAGCAATAAACTTCAGTGATTTGAAATCTCTTAAACATCCTACCACTCCCTTCAATAGACAATTCCATCTAAAATGATTTTTGAGCAATTTTATAAACAAAAGTACCCAGACCCAACAAGTTAACACAATGCTCTTTATTCAATCCATATCAGTTTATTAAATCTCATCAGTGACATACAATAAAAGTTTTAGGGCTTTGCAGGTTTCTTAATGTGGGCTTGTGCCATTTGGAAGCTCTTTGCCACTTCATCAATCATCTCAATGGGCAAGTTAGACCCATAAGATTTTTTTCTGGCATAGTTTCGCAACAGAACATACATCTTATCATTGCCGTAAAACGGCGCTACCTTCACATACCATTCTCTACCGATGTGGACCTCAAACTCAGGAATTTCCGTGCTCGTGCTCGGTTTCGAACTGTCAGCTTTAATCGCCCCAGCTCCTGACCCTGTAGACTTCTTGATTTTTTTTCGATGAGCCAGGGTTCTCATCAACAGCTGCTGTGGGGGACTTTCGTTTCACAGTGGTCTTCTTTGCACGAATTTTTTTTGAATGACTTCTTCGCTAGGGCTGTAATCGTCTTCATCGGAAACCTCGCTACTGCTTCCACCAGACAAAGGTTCATCATCTGTATTTGAATTTGAATTTAGAATTTGAGAAACTTATATTTAATTATCATGATAACAGAACTCACCAATGAATGCTGCCATCGTTGCTTCGTTCTTGATTTTTTACCAAGCGTATGAAGTTGATGGAAGTTTGTGCTGGATTAATTTTAGTTCTATGAAGTCTCTGTGTTTTGTATCTAGGACTTTTAAAAATGTTCCGTAAAGCTACAAATAAAACATTTTCACTATTTAATTATATACATATGTGTATGTTTGGAAACAACTTTTTACGTTTTAATGACATATTTAGCCACCGAAATCAAGATAGTTGCAACACTACAGACACATATGTATGCATTCAAATAGTCAACCAGGACATGCTACAATAAAAACCTACGCCAAGCAGATCTCTATAGCCCAGGTATTGTGCCGGTTATGGATTGGTAAGACAAGTAAAGTAGATAGAAAATATGTATCATGTACTGAGGGTTGAAAATGATTTTTCACGATATAAAGGTTACTGTTATCGTGAAACAAATGTGTCGCTTTTAAATTGATTGAGAAATGAAAACTTTCAGGCTTAATTTTGAAGATGAAGAACACATTTTGGAGACTTGGTGCAACTAACAAAAATATTGGCCATATTACTATCTTCAACATACCAAAAAATCAGAAAAACCCCCCTCTTCGTTTTTGAATTATTGTTGGAAAACCGAAAAAAGATCCGTTTTGACCCATACTGGTCACCCTGACGGCTCAGCGCATCAACATTTGGTTTTGACGATTGCAGTTTTAGTTGCCCAATTGCTTTAACTAAGTAGGTACAAAATTTCAGTTCGATTCAATACTTAGTTGTTGAGATATTAACAGACAATTTAAAGTAGCCAGACAAGACAGACACCGATATCATTTACGGGTCTATAACCCCAATACCTGGGCTAAAATTACAATGTAAGAACTGAAATCAGGATAATAAATCTTATACAAACAGACTACTTCATTACAATTTTAAAAAAATAGGAACTAAAATAAGCATCCTTGATGGATTTTTATTTTAATTTGTTTTAATTTGTATACATCTAAGCTATATAAGCAGTGAATACCAAGAAGCTTATTTAGTATAGAAAGAGAATTTCTACACGTTAGAGGGTAAACATGAGTGGATAGCAAGAAGTACCCATTATGAACTTACACAATATACCTTCAGCAGGAACTTCTAGAAATATTCATAGAGTTTCCTTTAATTCAAGTAAAAGAATCAACGAGACAATTGGAAGATAATTAATCGATTTTCTATTAAGTATATTTTAGAACGAAATTGACCTGTTATATTATTAGAAGTAGTAATAGTATATTTTTTATTTTATTTCCTTTAATGTGACCTAGTACTGAAAATAATT
>Ga0194135_10002466_pt1 | contig 11256 bp, 17 predicted proteins | sample LitLau_LLRF_2013_FD_134024 | JGI IMG/M metagenome (GOLD analysis project Ga0194135, IMG submission 134024) | Freshwater sediment microbial communities in response to fracking from North America - Little Laurel Run_MetaG_LLRF_2013 (version 2) | ecosystem: Environmental > Aquatic > Freshwater >... | reverse complement strand
TCAACACAACCACCTTACAATTCCTGATGGAATTCAGTAGCTGCATGTTTTGGATGGCTATCAAGGTTGTGGGAGAGCTGTTGAGTTGAGTGCAATAAGCAGCAGCAAAGAAGCATGGACGCGCTCTCGGCGGAATGATGGCATCTGTTGTTCCTGTGACCATGAAGCCAGTGGATGACACCGACAGGCTCTGACTGGATGAAAAATTGATGGAGTACAGACTTGGAAGCAGGCCAAGAGATACAAACGAGAAGCTCTGTGGAGCATTGACCTTGTTGAAAGTGTGTAGTAAGGTGTACTGAAGGTTTTCTGGGTTGATGACGCTTACTGAAATGGACCCAAATCCAAGGGGTGAGAGAGTGATCTTGAACGTGTTCCCATTGCTCCAGGAAAGTGCAGTATTCGTGTCAACCCCAGGACCATTCCAAGAGGATTGATAGACCCAAAGGTCGTTCGGGACAGCTCCGCCTATTGGTTGAACGAGAGTTGGAGAGCATCCCGTGCCGCCATCAGTGACGGTTGGAGGTGCAGATGTTGGCATTGCCAGAGCAGTGTTGATGACCACAGAGCTATTGACAACTCTTGCCTGCATGTTTGCATTCAAGAGCGCAGCATCTCCAGCAATCTGATTGAGAATGGATGCAACAGACTGTTTTGCAGACAGCTGGTAGGTGAAGGGCATGCCATTCAAAATGAATTGAAGGGTTCCTGATGATGTTGGTGTTGAACCGATTTTCAAGTAGTAGAACTGCATCTGACCACCCAGCAGCAGCCTCACTCCAAACTGGCTGTTGTTAAAACCCACAAACACACCATGTTCACCGTCTCCGACACCAGCAATCTGCATTGTGCCCTGACATGCATTCGCGTCAAACATTGCAGTGAACTCGCAACTCACGGCCTCTTGACCCTCCATTATAAGGGGCAATCTGCTCTGCATCCCAGCTCCACTGTATTGGTTGGTACCACATGTTACAGTGAGCATTCCGTTAGAGCAGTTTGACGTGCCATTGTTCATGCAAATGACTTTTGCGTCTTGGCTGTCCACGTAGTAAGGCCAATTGAGATACATCCTTACTACGTGCATCAGCATTTTTATTTACTAATTGTCGTTCAAAAAACATTTTGGTGGGCAAAGATGGATCGGAAGATTGCGGAGTTGAAGCACGCAGAGTTGTTGCAGTTATTGATGCACGGTGGACAGTGTGTGGCAGGAGACTGTGTATACGGTCACACTTGCACAAAGGCCAAGATCCTACTTACCCACGTCAGTTATCAACACCCTTCACCTTGCATGTTTCCCTTTTGCGAGATTACCAAAGACATCATCTGTCACTGGGCAAACTGCAAGTCACGAGAGACTTGTCAAGTGTGTGTATATGTCGATAGTGACAAAAAGAGAGCTGCAACATACAGTAAGATCATGTGTATTTTGAGCTAGTCACAACAACGCATCGCTGTTTCCAAGCATCTCTTCATCATCCCCATCATCTTCACCATCGCTGTTGTCATCGTCGGTGATGATTGCGGTCTGAGAAAGTTGTAGTTCCCCTAGGTCAGCAATCATATACTTCAACGTCAGTGGGTAGTCTTCAGCAAGGTACAGTTCAACCGTGTTAGAAAGGCCCGTTGCTTTGGTAAATAACAAGAGGAAGCGCAGTGCAAAAGAGGCTTTGTATTCCTTGTCTGACTTGGCAATGAAAGAGCAGTCTTTTGCCTGGGTGATCTCGATTGACCCTTCTGCCCACATGCCATTGACACCCATTTTCAGGCGGTCACTCAGGCTCTCAATGATGAGAGTATCGCTGAGCTTGACACAGCTGCGGCAGATGGAATGAAAGAAGGTGCTTGACATGGTGATGATGGACAGGTACTCCGTGCAGTCCATATCAACATCATACAGATCGAGCGCTTTCAGTCGCAAATACCACCTTTTGTCCATGATGGAGTCTTGTGTGTGTGTTTCTATGAGGACGACCATGAAATTAGGCTCTGTCTTCTCTTGGTAGAGGCTGAGCTGGTCACTGTGCCCGCACATCCCTGTCAATGTGCTGAACTGGTCCATGCTCAAGCTGACCCTAGTCTCGACTGGACAGTAGTAAGTATCGAAGCGATCCGCATGCAAAATCATGTTGATCACACACGTCTTGGAGCCCTCCATGCAGTTGCAGCTGATGCCATCCCTGTTCACTCGGAGTGTGACATCATGAACCAGGTCCTTCAAGGTGTCCGCCAAGAGCTTGATTGCTGAACCCTGAATAGTCTTCACAAAGAACGTGTATTGGGAGTAGTCCTGCTTGGCGGCTGAGCTGATTGTTTGTGGTGGAGGCTCAAATCTTTTGGGCTTTGCAGGCATGTAATAATGAGAGCTTACCATTCTTGTAAGCTTTTTATCCAGACTCAATACCGCATGACAGGTCCTGGAACTTGCGCACTGCGGGCTCTGATGAGCTGTGCCACCCGTGGATCCATCATTTGTGCTTGTGTGCTGTTTGCCATGGTGGCCATTGCAGATGCCCCAGTCTCATCAATACCACAATATGATTTAGATCTTGACCCTACTCCTGGTGTTGTTCCGTCAATGTCGGTGAATTCTAAACCACCACCCGAGTCACACACATCATAGCATTGTGGACCATCTGCAACCATCGTCATTTGGCGCAACCATGTGAAGGCATCCCGACCAACGATGGCCTGATTGTTGACGACCAACATTGGCACAGACATGCCCTTGTTGGGCACCCTGGCAGCGTCAATAAATCTGAACTGTTGGCACAGCCCTTGATGAGGAGCCAATAAGGTACAAAATTCGTTGCAGTATCTACAGGACTTGGAGTAGTACAACGTATACGCCATGCTTTCTTCACAGAAAAAGTACTTCGCAAATATAATAAATCAGCCGAAAGTGGACTCAAGGGCCATGGTAAACCACAATATTTTTGTTTCAGGATCTTTATGCTGCTCATAGATCTCATCCAATGTCGAAGAGACACATGGTAGTCTGTGATCGGTACCAACAAACAAAAACATAGCGAACTTCTTCTGGAGCTTTATCTTTTCTCTCACGCGTTGCACAAACTGGGCCAAGGTCCAAGTCTTTGGTGGTGCATATTTCTGAACAGCCATTGCTTTTATGGCTGCGGTTGGTGAGTCTGTGTCGGGCTGTATAATGACAGGTATAGTGTGTGGGAACCTCGCCAGCTGTTGTTCAGCCTGCCTTGTAATGACATCAGCTGGCATAGTGTATCGGTACATACATGATACACAGACTTTACAAGACAGAAATGGTGCCCGATACCAACATGCATGTTAGAGGAGTCATCCTTGTGATAACATCCTGTGGAGAAGACTATGCAAAAATGGAAGCTGCCTGGTTGATTAGCTGGGCACGCCAGTACCGCGACGGTCTTCGACTGCTTTTCTTGCAACATGGTTCTTCTGCACATATGATCTCCTTGCCTGTTCCAGCTGCTGACCGATTGATTTGCCAAGGTGAAGAGTCGCTTATACCAGGCGTGCTCGACAAGACTGGTGTTGGTCTCCAATATGTTCATACCACTTGGCCTGCTGCATGGGCCTTCAGAACAAATCTATCTAGTCACGTTGACCTCAAGGTGCTCGATGACATGATGTCAACAGAGCCAGACCGGCCTCGTGCAATCGGATATTCACCAGGTCGTGATCATATGTCTGGTGCTGGCTTTGGACTCACGCCCAAGGCACTTCATGTTTTGTTGGATAAATGGCCTTCGTTAAACAGGGCATTGATCGATGATGTGGCAATCAGCGAAATTTTGTTCAGAAATTGCGAACTGGTCTTCACTGGCCGATTAGACAGGGTTTGGCCAGATGGCATTGTGAAACATGGATACTGTGTGTATCACTATCACGTCAGGGTCAAAACACGGGACCGAAATGCAGATGCTGCTGTCTTGTTGGCACTTTCAGAAAATGGCATTGGTGTGGCTTTAGATTGGTATGACTAATGTTCAAATGACTAATGCCTGCTACATCCTATGGCGCGTTTCAACCTGTTGCAGTCAAACTTCTTACAGAGCCAAACAAAAATGATGGCCTCCTACAACTGCTTCGTGCTCACTACCAAAAATTGGCACACATGCTACAACGTTGCACACAGCATCATGAACGATGCACCTGTCCGTGGAGTCTTCTGGAAACCAAATGAGGAGTGTGTTGGCTTCCAGGTGAAGCCATTGGAAAGCTGCTAAGGACTCTGTTCGATGGAGCAATTACCATTGAGTGTGCCAGTCTTGTGCAGGTGGCTTCCAAATATGATGTCGAAACTGTGCAGAACTACTTCTCCTTCAAATTGGGATCAGCACACTTTGAGCTGGAAGCAGTGGCAACTGATGTCTATGACAATTTTGTGAAACAGCCAGGGATGATCATGACAAGATCTGTTCAAGATCACGTATCAGACTAGCTTGTCAACGTTGTAGTAGTCAACATCGAAAGCACCTGTTGGTGCAGCCTGGACCCCAGAGTCATCGTCTTGGAAGGATGACAGCGGAGCTGCTTTCATCAGATATGGCTGTTTCTGGGAAGGACTCTGTAGAGTATTTATATTAAACGTTGTGCTGATGTTGTATTCCACGGAATAAAGATGGACGTTGGCACAGTACATAACATTGCCGAAGCTGTCGCTCTGTTTTTCTGCACCATCGATTGCAAGCTTGCAGAAGTCCATGCCACATCTCTTGTTGATGAGGTCCACTGCCTTGTTCATGACACTTGTAGCAGTCTTCAGGTCAACCGGAACGCTTTGCATTTCGCCTGGGCGGATGGGAACATTTTTATCGAGTGCTTTGCGAGCAAGACATGACTCTAATTTGATGTAGTCCAGCTGATTCTGTCGGTGTCCTGACACATCAAGCGGGGACCTTGCTGTTGCCGTCTGCGTTTGTGTCTGTGATTGCGCTTGCATGGCCAGGCCCTCATGCTGTTGCGAAAGATATATGATCAGCACACCGATGAAAATCATTGCGATAAGAACCTCCATCTTGTTGTGTGAAAACATTTTATACAATTACAATTTCCAGGCTCTCTGTAGATGTTGACAGCAATGAGTTTAGCTGATGGCCGAATGGAGCAGGCAAAAGTGAACCACGAGACCTACCGACTCATACTACAGCAGTGTTATAAGTGCATCAGAGAGTGCAATGCAAGGAGGGTGTTCCAGACACAATATGCTGTCCCAGCAAAGTACATTGGGCGTCAACAATACAAGCACCACCATGCAGTTGCATATGTGCGTGCGAAGCTTGTGAAAGGCAGTTTTGGTGTTTGTGCCGTCCCACCTACCAAGACTGTGCTGCTCATATGTTGGGGGCACGTGAGGCCTTCAACATTGCCCAAAGCCCATCATTCACCAGTGCAGAAGAGCTCAGACACCTCAGACCTTCTGGAGCTTCTCAGAAAGAGCTAGATGAAACAAAAGCCTTGACTGCGTTTTTCACGATATAAGTATTTCTAGCTGTAGTGGAGATGGGAGACAGACTTGCATCAACTCTCATCGAAGCAAACAACATATACCAAGACCGCTTGGCCAATGCCATGCTGGGTGATATGTTGCTGACATTTCAAAAGATGTACCGCTCGAGTCCCAGACCAAGGGATATGCAAATTCGGTTGAAGGAGATTGTGAAGTGGAACAAAGATATGATTGACAAGTACACAAACCAGATCTTGCTCCTCAGTCCGCTCCTGGATGACCTGATTGCTGCTGTGTATTTGGCGACAGTGCAAGTTCTGTCTCACGTTCGACTGCCAGGCAGCAAATCAGACATTCGAGTGCAAGTTCCAGGCAAGTCGACTTTTGTACACACAGCATATAAACTTGCAGCAAAGACCTTTTATGAGCTGATTGCGGAGGGGCATGACTGCTTTCAGAAAGGAATGTCACAGACGCAGAAAAGGGTTGTGGTCGCGGCAGTTCATGACACAGTGACTGAGCTCCTCCCGTTGAAACAGCTGCTGGAGGCATACATTGCAAACGAAGTTGATGCAGAGGGTATGGTGAGCCCTGAGCCTTTCTCTGGAATGGCTCAGCAGTTCCCGCCTGATCCTCCCCAAAGCTTGTCACCTCAGCAACAGGCCCTTTTCCAACAACCAAAGCATGTCGAGCCACATGTGCCCGAGCATGTCGAGTTTGAACAGCAGGAGGTTGTGGATGATCCTGAGCCTGAGCCTGAGCATGAGGTTGAGCCTGAGCTGCCCCGTCACATGGAATCCAATTGGATGGATGAGGGCAAGAGCGATGCAGATGCGGATATGCCAGAAAAGAAGGTTGAATTGAGCCCGGGCAGGGGGGTTATGTGTGAGGAAGCTGCTGACGATGGTGAGCTGAAGGACTAATGTCTTTTTCACCAAATTTTTATGTCCCCAACGTTTTACTATGGACAAACTCCGAGATCCCTGGGTGTTTGCTGGTTCTTCATCAGCCCTCATCAGCATCGTCACATACGTTTGGGCACAGCTGACCGACAAGAACAACTCTGCACAACAAGCTGGTGGTGCTTTCATAATTTCTCTGTTCTCCCTGCTCCTCTTGACCTGGATTGCACACAGCCAAAGCGGCTCGGTGATGGTTGAGCCATTTCCAAGTTAGTGTCAGTAACTTATAGACAAGGGACCCACATGTTAGTTCTTGTGCATGGCAGCCTTCGAGGAGGAACACAGTCGCAGACTTGAACAGTTGCAAGACTCCAGGGCTGGGTCTGGTGCACCTTCCAGTGAAGAGATTGAGTATTTGTTAGATGTGGGCATGCTTATCAAAGATTTCTATGTGAATTCCGATGATGCTGTGGCCCTGCCGAGAACACAAAAAAAGACAAAGGTTCCTCGGAAGCCAAGAAAAAGGAGAGAGCTGACAGCAGTTGAGAAGAGTGGTAGCATGCAATCTTGGGCTGATGTGAAAACAACACGCAAAGATGGGGCACTGTTCAAAAAGTACAAGGATAAATTTGGAATCGATAGCCCAACAGAGCATTCCGCAGGATTGTGCACTGCTAACCCTTCCTCAGAGGAGTCAGACATCTGTCCAACATGCAGAATCCCGTTCGTTGTAGATGCAAGGGAATCTGCTGAGCTTTGTACTAGCTGCGGATTCTCAAGGGATTTTATGGAAGGCTCGATAGCTAATCTCACTTATGATCAGGAGAACAGCATGGCACTCACATGCAACAGTCCTTATGAACGGATGAATCATCTGAACGAGATTCTTGCACAGGTTCAAGGAAAAGAAACTACGCCTGTACCAGAGAGCATCCTTGACGCTGTCAGGGCAGAATTCAAAAAGGACGGCATTATCTACCAGAAACAGGTGACCCCCGATGCTGTGCTACGATATCTGAAAAAGCTTCATGAGAGGGAATGGGTACGTCAACCTCTTATCCCCTGTCACAAGCTGTAGGGCTGCATGACTGGAGCAATGACTGGAGCAAGTGCACATGCATGTCTGTGCTTGAACGCATAAAATATGATGTAGAAAAACCCAAGAAAGTAAGCTCCCCCTGCCCATGCAACCTTGGGCAAGAGTGTCAATCCTTGTTCTGTGCTGCAAGTCCAAGACAACCATGCAGCAAAGATTGATACACAGTTAAACAGCACATATTGAATCAACGATGAGACATCTGTCTTGATCATCTGCTCACCACGTTGCCATCTGCTCAAGTATTGAGGAGCCATTGTTGCAACTAACAGATCCATATGTTAAATTGTGACACAGAAAATATATATGATTCAAATACACTGTGCTTGCAGTACGAGCACTCCGTCTACATATCTACGCTGCTTGGGGGAAAAGAAGCTGAGCAATTTTCTCCGCAACTCGTTGCGAAAATAAGAGAGATGTTTGTCAACATCCAGAAGCCATGGTTGGACACCAAGCCACCTGGCAGAAGCAACTTCATCAACTACAACCATTGCCTGTACAAAATGATGGAGCTGTTGGGAGAAGACGAACATAGCAAACGTTTCAAGTTGCTGAAGGCACCCAAGAAGAGATATGAACAGGACCAGATGTGGAAAGCTATCTGTGAAAAGATGGAATGGGAGTTTTGGCCAAGTGTATAGTATAGTCCATTTCATGCGCAAAATGACTCTTGTGATTTTGAGGTCTTATTTGCAGGATCCAGTTTAGAGAATTCCCAAAATTCATGCAAGCTCCTTTCTCGTCCCATTCCATATGCGTCTGTCAGAGAAATGTTTGGTTCTTCCAAGCCCAACAGTTGTCTAACCCTTCCAACACTCTGTACTTGTATCTTTCTGTAATTTGTCAGGTCCTGCCAAAAGCGTGGGCCTTCGTGCCGTTCGTAGTGGTGTAGAACAACGTTGGCACTGGGAGTAAAGAGATCCCATCCATGTGTATAGAAACGAGCTGATAGTAAGATCTCTTCACCAACAAAAATAAAGTCAAGGCCTGGATCCATTGGCACTTCCGCCAAGAGTCTTCCTGGGGCAAATATGAATCCTCCAGCACAGAAAGGGACAGGCCGTAGAGCTGCAGCAGACAACGGTTTCATGACAGCTTCGAAGGTGGGGATACCATCGGCGTTCCATTTTGACCGACACATTACAGGGACTTGGTCTGCCAGTTCTGACTTGCTTGCAGTGTATGAATGTGGGTAATGGGTGAGAATCGGCTTATTACTCGTACACTGTTTGATCATGTCTATTAATGTTGCATCCCAATCCTGCACAAATCGAGTATGTGAGTCCACTTGCATGAAGTAGTCCTCACCCATATACATCGTGGCACACAGATATCGTGCATATGTTGGTCCCTTTGCTGCAGTATGTGCCAAATCCATAGATCTCACATGTGACATGTCAACCTTCAACCCCACTATACATGACTCATCTGCTTCCTTGTTTTGCTGACATATACCAACATACAGACTCCCTGGGTTCGCAGCCTTCTCGAAAGCATCTGACACTGTCTTCAGACACTCACTATCACGATAACTACCAATACTTAAGAATATGGTTGGCTGGAAGCCTTCTGAAGACCTCTGGCTGTATAAAATGGCCGCAAATATCAGCAAAAGTAATATCACAATGCCGATCATTAACGTTGTCACTCATAATAATATTCACAACTGGCAGCCTCGCATTGCTTTCATCAGAGGAGCAACCTCTCGCCAGTTGTCCTTATTGATTTGGAGAGCAAGCTCTACCTGAGCAGCTTTCTCGAAGACGTTTGGCGCAAGTTCATTTGCAGCACCGAAAACTGTGCAGAGCAGGATATGAATCCAATGCAGGAAATGGGGATAGCTCGGGCGTGTAAACCACAATTCGACATCAGTGTGCAGTGGTACGATGTCAAGGAGGGTGGCATTTTTGCCAGGATGGTGGAAGGGGACATCTATACTGCACAACCGGAACTGAAGACAATCAAAGACTGGCAATACCTGAGGGAATTCCCGGATTCATGGATCGGGGAGGCCAAGCAGCGTCAAGATGCAGGTGCAGCGAGGTGACAGCACACTAGCAAAAACTGAAATCAAAACTTGAAAAAGGGAAAAAAAAATCCAACCCATCTGGTAAACATGTACATGGTTGGTATGCTGCTGGCGATCATCTTCATAATGGCTATTATAGCCCAACAAACACAAGAGAGCAACAGCGTGGCAGTAAATGTCAATGACGCAGCTCCTTACCAAGTTTCAGATGTTGTAGTGCTTGACACAGGGTGCCGCGGCTATGCACCAATAGGAACATTGTCAGATGGTGGAAGTAGAGTGCTGCAGCTATATGGGAGACAATGTCGCATGAACCGCGACAGATTCAACTACTACACGATGGTAGATGAGAGTAGAATCCCTGTCGAGTTGAAATTCAATGGCAGAAGATGTGAAACAGATGGAATTGGCTGTGATCGGGTTTACAGCGGTGATGAGATGACAGCAACAGAGTTTGGAACATCAGCACCTTTGAAAGTACAATTGTATGGTGAATGATTTCGATGACTACAGGTGACGAAAAGATAACGCTTGATCTTGCTGTTGTGATTGATTTCGAGAAAGCCCAAAGACTCAACCCAATTCCAGAGCGCTCTTTTAAAAGGTCGTGTTACGAGGGGTCATCAACATTTCGTTTCCAACAACAATGAGCACTCTGATGACGTGGCTGGGCACGAATTGCCATCGCTCTAAAGATCCACTCACCCACCTGAGTTTGACAGGGGGGAGCTTCTGTGTGCCCAAGTCGCTGGAAGCTGTCTTTTTAGTGAAGTATGGCAAACGAGTGTGCGCAAAGGAGCCACTGTCTCTTGTGGAAGTGAAGACACAAACCTTCCACCTGTTTGCGGATCTTGATTGGTGCTCAGCAGAGCCTATCCACCTTGACAAACAGCTCGAAGTTGCCAAGTTTGTCTCGCAGCAAGCATTCCTTATATATGCTCCAACAAGCAATGACCATTCGGTGGTGATCGCAACGAGGCAACCTTCATGGCAACAGAAAGAGAGACTGTACAAAGGAGGCATGCATATCCACTGGCCCACACTGCTGACTGATGCGCCAACTGCATGTGTCTTCCGCCAGATAGCTGTGGAGCGCTGCAGAGAGCGCTTTGGTGATGGATATATTTGCAACAAAACATGGGCTGACATCATCGATGAGCATGTTTTCAAAGGAAGTGGGCTTCGCATGGTATACAGCACAAAGAGAGTGGCAGATGATGCATACATACCAACATGGCTTTTCCATATGATTCTCAAACAGGAGGATGGCATGAAACAGGCTATCATAAAGCAAGTTGACAACTGTGACAGGGTCGACGAGATGGTGGAGCATTGGGTGCAGCTCTGCAGCATCAGACACCATGGTATTGGCAGAACAACAGTGACTGGGTGTGTGGAGGAGAAGTTGGTGGTTGAAAACTCGCGCAATGATTTCATTCACTGCGACATGCAGCCGCACCAGCTTGGCTTGGAGGCGCTGCGAGCTGTGTTGCCGTCATGCTACAAGACATGCCGTTTCAAAAAGCTGGTGAAAGGGGAGAGCGATAAGGTAATTCTACCTACAGACTCCAAAACCTGTCTCAACCTTCAGTCAACCAACAGTGAACCGGCTGCGCACAAAAACAACAACATATATTTTGTCATTGACCGCCACTGCACCTACCAAGCCTGTCACTGCAGCTGTGAGACAGAAGAGGGCCGTCTCATGGGAGCATGCAAGGGCTTTCGCAGCAATGCTTTCCCGACACCACAGGAGCTGGTTGCCACCTTGTTC
>Ga0194135_10002464_pt1 | contig 11259 bp, 12 predicted proteins | sample LitLau_LLRF_2013_FD_134024 | JGI IMG/M metagenome (GOLD analysis project Ga0194135, IMG submission 134024) | Freshwater sediment microbial communities in response to fracking from North America - Little Laurel Run_MetaG_LLRF_2013 (version 2) | ecosystem: Environmental > Aquatic > Freshwater >... | reverse complement strand
TCCCGAGGGGCACAGTCTGAATGACATGTGGGTCAATTATGGAGCGGAAGGGATATCGAATCTTTTAAAAAGCGCAAAAACGGAAAAAGCAGGCGAAGGACTGCAGATTGTAAACGGCTACAAGATCAGCTACAAAGGCCTCTCGGGGACTTTCTTTGTTCTGGGAAACCTGCCGATGGACTTGGGGAATCTCAGGATTTCGCTTCAGATTGTGGAATATGATACAAACAGAAAACACAGGCTTAAAATCGACCTGTTCGATTTTGCAGGAGTTCAGAGCCAGTGCACGGACTTATCCGAAAAGCAGGGTTTTGATTACGACAGCCTTGAAAAGGATCTGGTAACGCTTACCGATCTTCTGGAACATCACAGGGAATCGCTTTTTGAGGCTGAAATAAATCCGACTGCGGAACGTTTCGCCGAAAAAGAGCTTACGCCACAGGCGCAGGAAAATGCGGTCTCATTTCTCGCAAAACCAAAACTGCTTGAAAATATAGACAGGCTCTTGGAACAGAACGGCATCGTTGGGGAAGAAGAAAACAGGATCGTGCTTTTTATACTGGCATCGAGCTATAAAATGCCCTACCTGATGCACGGACTTGTTCAGGGATCAAGCGGTGAGGGAAAAAGCCACCTGATAAACGGAATTGCAGGATGCATGCCTCAGGAGGATGTGATGAACATGACACGCATTACAAGCAAATCGCTTTACCATTACAGGGATAAGGAACTGATCAACAAGCTGATTGTCATTCAGGATTTTGACGGGCTTGATGAAGAGGCGCAGTATGCCTTCAGGGAAATGCAGTCGGCAAAGTTCCTGACCAGCTCCACTGTAGTAAAAGACATATTCGGGAATAACAGGGGAAGGATTAAACAGGTTCAGGCGCACTTTGCCAGCCTGACCACAACCACAAAAGCTGAGGTGTATTACGACAATATGAGCCGTTCGGTGATTTTGGGAGTTGATGAAAGCCAGGGACAGACACTGAGAATTATCAAGAAACAGAACCTGAAAACAGCAGGACAGGCAGACAGCGACAAGGAAGAACAGGCAAAACAGCTTTTAAGAAACGTAATGCGCGTACTTAAATCCTACGAGGTTGTAAATCCCTTTGCCGATAAGCTGAGTCTTCCATTGGAAGCCAGAATGCTCAGAAGACTGAACTCGCAGTTCCAGAACTTTGTCTGCCAGATTACAATCCTGCATCAGTACCAGAGAAAAACGGATTCTAAAGGCAGACTGATTACGGACAAAGCGGACATCAAATCAGCTGTTGATGTTTTCTTCAGTTCGATTATCATCAAAGTGGACGAGCTTGATAAAAGCACCAGACAGTTTTTTGAGAACCTGAAAGACTTTATAAAAAAGCAGAAAGAAGGAACATCAAAAAAGTTCACGGCAAGAGAGATCAGACAGGGACTCAATATCAGCAAGACATCTGCTTTCAGGTACATGCAGTTACTGCAGGAATTGGAATATATCCAGCCTGTAGAGGGTTCATTCAACAGGGGCTTTAAATTTATGATCTCCTACTGGGATGATATGGAAAAACTTAAAAGCAGAATCCGAAAAGAACTGCACAGACAGCTTGACGGATTTTAAAGAAGAGGAAATTAAACTCAAAGTTGGAACACCACGGAACGCCAGCGGAACACTGTATGCTTTGAAAACACTGGCAATACAATACTGGTGTTCCGCGTTCCACGGAGTGCGCAAGCGGACACTTTTTTAAGCAGAAAATAAACAGTAAAATATACATTAAGAAATATAAGGTCAAATGAGAAAAACGATACAGAGCAGGGAATTTCTAAGGCTCGCAGTGGCATTCGGAGAATTTGTAAAAGTCAGGAATTACAAGCAGGGACGATCCAATCTTTATAAAAACATCATAACGGAATTTCTGGTCTGGCTTGAACAGGCAGGAATCAGCAGAATCCAGAATGTGAGCTCAAAAGAATCTGTGAAGTACCTTGAATATCTTTCTTCAAGACCAAAGAAAAGAGGAAACGGCATTCTAGCTGAAAAAACAATTAAACTACATCTGTTTGTGCAGGGGCTTTTTCAGGTTTACCTGCTGGAAAATAAAGAAATCCAAAATACCTATTACATCCCATCAATCACAGGTGGAACACAGAAACCGAGAAACATTCTCACGATTGAAGAAATAAAACTGGTATACCGTCATGCCGAAAATGAAATGGAAAAAGCCCTGCTTTCCATTGCCTACGGATGCGGACTGAGAAGGTCAGAGATTGCCAGCCTTGATCTAAAAGATGTGAACCTCGTTAAAGGCATGCTGGTTGTCAGGCAGGGAAAAGGAAACAAGAGACGTGAAGTTCCAATGAGCGATACTGTTCTGCAATATGTGGCAAAATATGTAAGGGATGAAAGGCCAGAAAGGCTGACAAGAAGAAACCAGAATGAGGAAGCCTTTTTTATCAACAGCCGAGGGAGAAGATCAACAGGCGAAAACCTCAATGAGATTTTAAACAAGATGATTGAGCAGACAGGAAAATTTGAGCTTGTACAGAAAGAAATTACTCTTCACTGCCTGCGACACAGCATTGCCTATCATCTGGCAGAGAATAACGCGGGAATTGACTTTATACGCAGTTTTCTGGGGCATACGCAGATCAATACAACCTACATCTATGCGATTCAGAATAAAAAAAGAAAACCAGTCGTAAACTTTTAAAAACAAAGCTATGGAAAACAAGAAATCTGATCTGGAGAATTACCTGAGAGGAATTGTAGCTGAGAAGACAGTGCAGAGCTATCTTTACACAATCAATCACTTTTTAAAGACCAATCCAGAGGCTAAGAGATACCAGTACAAAGATGTAGTCAAACACATGGATAAAATCAGCCAGAAGCAGTCCAACGTGCAGTACCGAATCAGGATACTGTCAGCCATCAAAAAATATTACGACTATCTGGTAATGTACGGCTATAGAAATGACCATCCATGCAGAAAGCTTAATATTAAAATCAAGGGCAATCAGACCATTCAGGTGCAGGATCTGTTCAACAGCGCGGAACTACAGCTTTTAATGGAACGTGAAAACCGCTACAAGCATCTTGACATAAGAAACAATGTTCTGATTTCCCTTTTAATATATCAGGGACTTGCCAGCGATGAAATAGCAAGGCTGGCTCTAAAGGATATTGATCTTGATAACGGTACAGTCTACATTAAAGGCTCTGCGAATCTCAATAAAAGGATGCTGGAGCTAGTGCCAAAACAGATGATATTGTTTCACAATTATATAAATGAAACCCGCCCTGCTTTACTTCGCGGGAACAGTGATAAATTCATATTGACAAAGCTTGGACAGCCTATTGTAGTGAACAGCATTCACGCCATGATAGAGCCTTTAAGAGCATTATTTCCTGATAGGAAATTAAATCCCCAGACTATCAGAATGAGCGTGATCTGCAACTGGCTCAATGAAAAAAACATTCCTCTAGAAAGGGCGCAGGAACTGGCAGGACATAAATGGCCGGGAACAACTGAGAAGTATATTAAAGTGAACAGCTCACAGCAGAGAGAATTAATCAATAGATATTTTCCGAGTTTGTGACAGTTATTTTTGGTGTAAAAAATTTTTAATACCATAGGATTAATAAGCTAAAAAGAAGTTTTAAATAATTTATAAAAAACAAATAATTTACAAATTTGTAAATTATTTGTTTGTATTTTTACATTATGGAAATAACCCATGTTAGGAGTTCAGAAAAAAAAGATGTTGTTGTAGAGTTAGTTCTAGAACATGATTACCTCTTTATTACAGAGGAAGATTATCATTTTGATTGGGAATTAGAAAAAGAGAACAGTGTATATAAATTAAAATTTCCTGATGATGATGAGATTCTTGGATTAATGTCATTGAAAATTATTTCCAGTGAAAAAAGAATCGAAATAGTACTATTAGCATCATCTGCCAGTAACACGGGGAATAATAAAATTTATGATGGAATAGCAGGTAATCTAATTGCATTTGCATGCCGTGAATCAATTAAATTATTTGGAGAATATGCTTGTGTTTCGCTACATCCCAAAACAGAATTACGAAATTATTACATGGTAAAATATGGATTTGAAAATGGAGGTAAACAAATTTATCTTGATGGTATTCCTTTATTTAATTTAATAGATAAATATAAGATATGAAAACGAAAAATATATACGAAAAGTACAGTCACGAGGAGATAGCTGATTCGGTTGTATTTAAGAATCCACTGTCTGAAACAGAAGAAAAAGAAGCCTCTAATGAACTAGCTGAAGCTAGGAGAAAAAATAGAGAAAAGCTAACAGATAATCAGAAGTTATATGCTAAAGTTCTGCAGTTACGTTTTTTAATGGAAGATTATGCTAAGTCAGAAGTATATGATGAAAATAAATCATTTGCATTTTTTCTTAAAACATATATTCAATTTAGTTACAAGATACATAAGAATTTTGCGGATGATATTAATTTAAAACAAACTGAATTGAGTTTGATTTTAAATGAACATCGTTTACCGAATGAAAAGACAATTGTACGTTTAGAGATACATTCCGACAATGTTATTCCAGCATTAAGCTGGTATAGAATAGTTGAAAAGCAAAGAGAGCATGAGCTGGAAAAAGATATTAAATTTAAACAGGAACAAAAGAAATACGTGAAAAATCATCTTGAATTTGGAAACGTACTGTAAATCTAAGTTTTAATAAATAAAAAAAGTCTCCATCTAGTGGAGACTTTTTTTTTATTTATAAATTTTATCTGCATGTATTCGGGAAAAGACGTAGAAATACGTGGTACTTTTTTTACTATAATTAAGATATTTGTCTGTGTAATTTCTTAATATATTTATATGAGTTTAAAATTAGAAAGTGTAGATAATGCTAATACACCAGAAGAGGAATTTGTATGGCTTAAAGCAACGAGTAAAATTAGTCTGAAGGGGTACGCAATAGTTGATCGTACCTTTGCTGATGAAAAAATTTCGAATGAGTTTCGTCATATTTTTTTCTTTCCAGATATTGAAGTCGAAAAAGATGATTGGATTAGATTATGTACAGGAGAAGGTACATATAGAAAAGTAAAAAGTAAATCAACTAACTACATTCACTATTTATATTGGCAGTCGGCTGAATGTGTTTGGAACGATAATGGAGGAGATACCGCTTCATTAATAAAATATACTTTGGTTGAAAGCGTCAAAGTACCTCCTGTAAAAAAGTAAGGGTATCTAAGAAAATTTTCAAGATTTAAGAAATGTTTTTATTAAAATTACTTTCGTAGAATAAGGAGTTTCAATCATTATAATAATTGAACTTTTTATGTTAGTTTTAATTTTCAACAAAGTAAAAAGCTCTCGGAAAATGAGAGCTTTTTTATGAACGTAATTGAAAACTATTAGGAAAATAATTAAAGTACATCTACTTTCGTATAAGCTGGGAAATGCTAAGAAGACTTTCATTATATAGAGATTTTTGCAAAGGAATATTTATTCTTAAAAAAAGGTTTACAGACTTTACAATAAACTCGAAGAATATTTTGAACAAAAGATATCTATAAAATAGAAAGATGTAAAAAATGAATTCGTTATTAACTAATAACATAATAAAAATATTTAATGAAATTTACCGCTTACATAAATGAAACAGATAAAAAGCAACTGGAATTTGAGGTTTTATCTCAAGAGTTTTATGTGTTTCTAACTCGTTTTTTGATGCATTGGACTGAAGAACCAGAATTTGCAGAGTCCATTATACACAGACAGAATGTTATTATCAACCTTTCAAATACAATTCTTGGGAGAAATATTTATGTTCTTCAGCCAGATGATGATGGAGGATTTCATCAGGGCGAATATGCTTGGCACGACAGTAATTTATTCCTCGCACTCCGAAGACTTAATACAATTCAATTTATTGAATTTGCAGGCGATTTGATTGCAAAAGAAATCTTTGAGATTGATTTTATAAATGGAACTCTTAAAAAGGAAAATGCAACTTTTGTTTTTGTGAAAACATCTGATGAATTGAATGTGAAGGTTTACTCAATTAACGAAATTAATGAGGAGACTTTTGATACCGAACATCCTAATATAAGGTTGCTTGTTTTGAGAATGGAATCCGCTTTAGAAAGTGGAGATTTTTCAAATCTATTACATGCAAGTGCAAATATTTTTGAAACTATGGCTAAATATGTCGTTAATATAGAGTCGGTGCAAAACGAGACATTAGGAAGTTTTTTTAATAGATATCGAATAGACTCGAAATTACCAGATTCCATTTTGGACTTTATCCTGGATACTTACAAAAAGAGAAATACCACTCCTTTAGCAGGTCATGGCAGTTTAAATGTGCCAACCATAACGATTCAAGAGGCTACCGTCTTATGTGAAATGACGAAAGCATTTGTAAAAATAGAATCTAAATTGCAGAGAGAAATTTAAAAAGTATTTATAGAATTGTTTTACTAAATCTTATCTTTTAATCATGAAATTAACAGCTTATTCAATTCAAAAACTAAAAGAAATTATTTCAGGAGATTTAGGTTTAACACCTTATCAGAGCGGAAGTAATTTAGTTGCTTTGTTTAATTCGTTTGGTAGTCGGGAAGTTTATAATGGATCATTACCTGATGGGCTAAGCCGTAATAAATATGCTGAGAAAAAACTTTTAGAAATTAATGAAACAGATAATTTGACCAAGATTATTGAATTCATTGTTTCACCCGCATATTTTAACGGATCTGAGCTTGATGCAAAAGGGGCAGTACATTTCATTAATCAGATAATTAATGAAGAAAAATATAATTTATCATTAATTGGAGGTGCATATCAGGTAACAGGTAATATTGCTGAAGCAAAGCAGGAAGTTAAAAACCAAGTTCATTTTGAACACATTCAGAAACAAATATTAGCTGAATTAGACAAAGCAAGGTTTACGATATGGATTGCCGTAGCTTGGTTTACAGATCCGGTACTATTTAGTAAGCTCATCGAAAAAAAGAAGCAGGGATTGAATGTGCAGATACTTATCATAAATGATGCTATAAATTCTCGCAGTGGAATTGATTTTGAAAGCCATTTTCAGATAATAAGGTTAAAGCCAACAGGATATTTTGGAAATATTACTCATCATAAATTTTGCGTAATAGATTTAGAAAGAGTAATTAATGGTTCTTATAACTGGACTGTGAAAGCGCAATATAATGATGAGAACATTACAATAATGGAAGATCGTAGGGTTGCTCAGGAATTTGCAGAGAAATTTTTGGCTATAAAAACAGAATAGTTCTAAATATAATTATTACATAATAAATCTTTCAAGCCTTTTTTAACTGATATTCGTAGATTTTGATGAAGAAAATATTTGGTAGATTACTAAAAAAGGGAGATGTTTTTTTTAGGATTTTGTTTTCTATTAGTTTGATTTTCTGCTGCATAGTATTTCTTCATCCAAAAACAATAAAAACGTTTCGAGAGTTTAGCATATTTGCTTGGGTTATTATACCTGTAATGATCTATTGCTGTACTATATTTTTAGCCTGTTGCATAAGTTTTTTTATTCTAATTCTTTCGCACTTCTACTTAGAAATTAAAAAATCAATAACTAATCACGAATATTTAGCAATAGTTGCCACTTTATTTGGAGCTGTTATCTTTTTTCTTATGATTTTTCCCATTCTTAAAATAGCTTTTTATGTATTTGTATATTTTATATTCGGAATCAAATTTAAAAACGTGTAAGAGAAAATAATAGGGATTTTAGGTAAATGAGAGGTTGTTTATTTATTAAATTAGCTTCGTAAATACGTTCTTTATATAGAGATTTTTGCAAGGTGGTATTGACTGTATAGAAAAATTTTACAGACCCTTATAAGTATAAGTACAACGGAAAAGAGCTTCAAGACGAGCTGGGGCTTAACTTCTACGATTTTCAAGCTAGAAATTATGATCCTGCATTAGGAAGATGGATGAACATTGATCCATTAGCTGAAAAAGGACGTAGATGGTCACCATATACATATGCGATGGATAATCCAGTTTATTTTATTGATCCAGATGGAATGGAAGCTACAGATTGGTATCGCAATAAGAAAACGGGTGCAATCACTTGGCGAAATGGTCATTCAAGTATGAGTGGATACACTAATCTAGGACATACCTATGGGTATACTGATGTCAATGGCAATAGGACATTGCTAGACGGAGATACTAAACAAATAAGTTATAATGGCACTATTAAAGCAGATTTTACCAAGAAGGCACAAGGCTCTGAATACGGTGGAGTGGCAATATCCGATGGAGGAAATAGTCAAGATCCAGGCTCTCTGCCAAGTGGAGGTAGAAATGTAGAATGGTTTGATTTTAGAGGTATAATAGGATATCTTACTACATTCCTTAGTTTAGATAAAGATAAATTTAAAGGAGGAGGAAATTCAAACGGTAAAGGCTCGAATGGAGGAAAATCAACTTCTGATGCGAGATCTGGGGATGTGTTAGATGCAACTAATAATGGTGCAGATGCAACAAAAGAGATTGTTTCTATTTATAATAAGAATAAGAAAGAAGAAAGCGAAAAAGAGGAGAGTAAATCAGCAAATTCGACAGAATTTGTCCGAACTAGTTATGATCCAGAAACTCAAAGCGCAACTTGGGTTAGGCGAGATATTTACGAAGCACAACAGAAAAAGAAATAATAATGAAAAATACAAAAAAAGTAATAGTATTAATTCTACTAGTCTTAATACTTGGATTTATAATTTTATACTTTTTCTTAAATGAAGAAAAGGTATATGTTTTAAGAAAATATGACGCAAAAACAAAAGGAACTACCTCTATTGAGTATGTAATAAAAAATGGAGATACAATATTTCAAGGTAAATATATATACTACAATGAACAAGGAAATAAAATATCTGAGGGGAATTTTGTAAATGGGCATATTAAAGGGAAGACAATTAACTATTACGATAATGGGAAAATTGAATCAATTGTTTTCCATAAAAACCAAGAAATTATGGAAGAAGGATCATATTATTACCCGAATGGTATGATTGAGAGTTATATTATGTATGATGATTTTGGAAAATCTTCTTTTATTATTAGCTATGATGAAAAAGGGCCCAAAAAGTATGATGGACATGCTTTACTAGAAATATATCAGTATAAATTTAATCATAAAAAAGAATATAATATTACTAGTGATCAGACTCTAAAAGTAGGTGACACATTAAAATACAAATATCTATTGGCTAACATCCCTAATACAGTACGCTCTTTTGAAATACAAAATTTAGATATTGGTAATTCAAAAGTTGAGAGAGTAATTACGAAAAGAGCTCCAGTTGAGGTTGACGTAAAAGAAATTTTGATAAAAAAAGGAGTAAATAATATTAGAGCTATCGCTCGTTATAAATTCAATAACACAAATGTTCCTGCTATTATTGACACCATATCTTTTAAAGTTATTGTTAATCAGTAAGTCATATTATGAATAACAAATAATTAAGGGTGTAAAATTACACCCTTAATTATTTTTAAATCCCTTTATAAAATCTTCTTTTCTTCTTCTTCTGTTTAAATTGTTTCGAAACATAGTCATTTATCTTCTCCCCACGGAGCAGTATATCTGCCAGATTTTCTTTTACATACTCTTGCGATTCGAGATTTTGAATGTTTTCTGAGGCGGTTGAATTGGACTTTTGGTATTTCCTTTCAAGTGCAAGAACTTTCATTGCACAGTTTTCCTGAATTCCTTTTGCACTGAATTCTTTTCCCAGACTGCTTCCATTAACAACCGACTGTGTTTTAAAGTCGATAAAAGTAATTCCATAAAGTTTTCCCTCACTGCTTTTTCTTAAAATAGTATGAATGGCTTCATCTTTGAGCCTTCTGGATAATCTCTCGATAGAAGTCATTCTTTCATCAGAAAAAGCCTGTCTCAAAGAATTTCTAAGGTGGCTTTTGCAGTATTGTTTCTTTGCTTCATTGACTCTGAATTTTTCCTCCAGAAATTTTAAGGTTGGTCTGCTGTAGAATTCGCTGGCTTTTATCGGCACGCCTATCGGTTTAGAATTCTGATCAAGTATCTTGTAAAGCAGTCCGTTGTTTTTAAAAACTCTAGATTCTTCGCTTCCTCTGTCAGCATGGACATTATAGAGGTTTAAAACTGCATTGAGTTCAGGCAGGCTTGAATACTTGTAATCAAATAAAACCTTGTTTAAAACTGAATTGATCGCCTTTCTGGACTCTACTTTTCCGTATTGGACTCTGCCGACATCTATCGGATTTAACGAAAATTGTTCTTTCTGTTTTCTTCCTTCGGCTTTTACAAGCCCGAACATTTCTTCAATTTCTTTTCGGGCAGGCTCTGATTTTCTGACTCCCAGTAAATGCAGATCGATTCTTTTTCCGTCTCTCTGAATGTTGTTTGTCACGATATGGCAGTGAGGATGCCCTGCATCATAATGTTGATACACCAGATAAGGCTGTCTGCCAAAGCCTAGTTTTTCCATATAGGTGTCTGCAATTTCAGCCAGTTTTTCTTTCGAATGATTCTCCGAGGGATCAAAGTTGAGAGAGATATGCACTGTGTTTCGCTTCGCATTGGTATTGAGTTCTACCAGTTTTAGGAAGCGGTTTAATTTTGAAGTGAAACTCAGTTTTTCCAGTTCCAGCGGATAATTCACAGCACTGATGCATTGCGCTTTTCCGATCTCAACTTTATTTTCGTTGTAATTCAGAATGCCTCTTATGGATGAGCTTGTTTTTATCACTGCAACCATTTTTCCGCTATTTTCTGGGTGTGGCCTGATACCTCTTCCATTTTATCAAAAAGTCTTTTTCTCTGGATTTCGAACAGGTAAAGATGCCCTTTAAAATCGGGAACCGTTTTGAACGTGTTTATCTTTCTGGCAATCTGATTGATATTATTGCCTATTGCCCTTAATTCGGAAGTAAGTACAGCTGTCTCTTCCATCAGTTCGTCTAAAGACTGGTTTCTGTAAGTGGCAATAATTGGTTTGTTGAATAAATGGCTTCTGATGTGGTCACTTAATTTTCGGCAGGTGCTTGCTCTGAATCTTTTTTCCAGTTCAGCATACTCCAAAGGAGTGAATCGCAGTCCCACGATTCGTGTTCTGTTTGAATTTTCTCTTTTCATCATCTTTCATTTTCATTATTATCAAACTCTCATCTTTTAAGTTTCTCCACCGCCGAGTTCCGAGGCAATGGGTGGCAAGATAGGCGGTTGT
>Ga0194135_10002463_pt1 | contig 11261 bp, 11 predicted proteins | sample LitLau_LLRF_2013_FD_134024 | JGI IMG/M metagenome (GOLD analysis project Ga0194135, IMG submission 134024) | Freshwater sediment microbial communities in response to fracking from North America - Little Laurel Run_MetaG_LLRF_2013 (version 2) | ecosystem: Environmental > Aquatic > Freshwater >... | reverse complement strand
GCCTACTATCGTTCTGGTAGACCTGTCATAAAAATCGGTCCCAAAGGCGCCCTGGGCAGCCATGAGATCCGCCCAATTCACTACGCTCCAAGCCTCGGACTGAGTATATTAAGAGCCGAATGAACCCACCCATACGATTCGCCTCATTTTCCGTTGAAGGTTGCCCGAAAACACGCTAGAACCTTTGATGTCACATATCCTGTACCTACTAACTGCCTTAAGATCGTGATTCATAAGGTTCCAGTGTATTTCGGGCATTTTCAAACAGCGAATGAGCCCCGCTAACTAAAACTAATAAATGGCAGTAAAAAGTTCCATTACTGGGTTTGGGATCTACCTATTCACCTATTGGATGGATAATGACAGTAAGTGGTATACTCCATAGATTGCAAATTTGCGGTTGTAATTTTTGCACATTGTCACATCCACGTTTAGCTTACCTAGCGCTAGCATGTGTTAAATTGGGCATTTCATGGTAAATAAATAATTACAATATTTTACACATGCTAGGTGCAAATTTGCAATCTATCTCAATATTTTAAAATTTCTACAAACATGATTACATTTTTATTACAGACAGCTAGGAGTAGCGATACAGACTCAGCTATTCCTGTTAGGTATGAAATGAAAGGCTTCAACACTCTTCTTGGTTCGCATTACGACCATTATTATCTTGATTACGAAGAATATTCAGACGATGCTCCAAATCCAAGTGTGTTCAACCTCGAAAAAAGTAAGCCACCTATTCCTTTAAAGAATTCATAATAAGACGCGACCTAACCAGAATGAGCAATTTGCAATAGGGGTTCTCACGGTGGCAAGAATTCAAGTGAATTTCCGTGCTTTTCGGAATTTTTTTCGAACTCTCTATATAGGGAACATGAATGGAAATTCGAAAAACGCCCAAAACCACGGAAATTCACTTAAATTCCCGCCCCGTTCATAAATTGAAATTTAAAAAAAAAATGTTATTACACATCTTCCCACTGACTTGTAGTTGTTTCAAGCTTAAACGCCTGCCCAGTGTCTTGTATAGTATATTATGCCTTGCATAATAGTCCCACATAAGAGTCAATAGAGTAGTATGAGTTATGGCATGGTACGGGAATCGAGGGCCTGCACAGAAGAACGCTTTTCACCATCCTATCCTAGTTTTTATGCTGAAACTGATTCTGATAACTCATACCAGTGGAGAAGTCCATTCATGAACTCAATAATCTTCTATGGATCCATCCAAATTCTAGCAATAGGTATTATTGCTTAGTGATTATAACTGGTTTCAGGGAGGAGGTAGGCACCTTATCCAATTTTCCATTTCTTAAGAGTGTTTATCTTTATTTTTTACTTGTTTAGATCTGACCTGCCAAAGTTTCCCAGGACCAGGTATCAACCATGTCTTTACATTCAATCCTATGAGAGAATTTATCCACAATTATGACCAACACATCGAACAAGCTTTTCAAGATTTCAAGGGGAAGCATAACAAAGTCTACGGAGATGAAAAGGAACACATTCAAAGACTACACAACTTCCGTCAAAATATAAGGTAGGGTACTTTTCCTAGTATCAGCCACGCTACCAGTAATGGCCATCTGCTCTCCGGAAGCTAGCAATCAGATACAGTTGGCCCTTCCTGGCGACATGGCCCCATCACAACAGTGTGGCTAATACCCGAGACGCCTTTGATGGGCTGTGACATATACATACAACAATGAGGTGTGAGTGTCTAACGTCAGCTTGCACAACTTTCTACAACATTCAATGCAATTTACAGCGAATTGAAGCCCTGCACCTACACCTGCCAGTTGTGAAACTTTTTTCTTTTCAGTGTAGTCCCCATACTTCCTAATCAAACTACTTAATACTTGATCCGAAAACACTGTTTTCCAGGTTTATCGAGAGCCATAACAGGGCAGGGAAAAGCTACAGTCTGGGAGTGAACCATCTTGCGGATCGGTCTGATGCGGAAATTCGCGCTCTGAGAGGAAAACAATACACTTCTTCAGGCAAATCCAATGGCGGTAGTCCCTTCCCCTACACTCCAGAACAAGTCAGTAAAATTGTTCGACAAGTGCCAGACTCCATGGACTGGCGCATTGCAGGGGCTGTCACCCCAGTCAAAGGTTGGTATTACCCTTTGGCCCTTATTACACATTGCCATTTTCAGACCGAGTATATGGACAATAAGCTATCCGCACGAATCAACATAAGGTATAGTGATTTCGTGTAGAAAAAAGGTTCCAAAATTGTTTACATTATTGTTCGTTCAGCATTTTCGTTCAATTAGTCAAATGACATTGACCTAAGAAAAATGTGTGTAATAAAGGGTACGGCCATACTAGGCGCGTTTTTGACGGTTGGTGTATGGCCGGCTCCATAAGATAACATGGGGCGCATTTTTGTTATGTTGTCAAAAACGCGCCGCGCCTAGTATGGCCGTACCCTAAGGGCCATTGATAAAAACTAAATCCCATTTCACTTCTGACCAAAGATAATAAACTACTGACCATTATAAAGCTTATTTTACAAGTTGAGATACCTTAGGGTGAACTTAACAATTGGTACACTTAAATCTGGGTTTTAATTTTTAGCTCCTTGAAAAGCACCGATTATCGTTAAACATTGTTTAAAGTGTAGTACCATTTGCTTTAAGAACACTTTGCTGCAAGGTTAATTAAGTCGAAATTAATTGAATTGTTTGATTAATTCAGATCAGTCGGTGTGTGGATCTTGCTGGAGTTTTGGAACTGTCGGAGCAATTGAAGGCGCTTATTTCCTGAAGTAAGTGAATGTTGTATAGGCCGGACGCTATATAATAATGTCCCTAGCAAAGTACTCATTTGTATAATTTTGTATACATAATTTAATTAGCCTGTGTTACCGGCCTTATTCTGGTGATGTCCTGTAACTCAGCTAGGTAGGTTATTGTTATTGCTGGACTAACGATTACGTTTCCTGTTCCAAGGTATGGAAAGCAGAAGCGGTTCTCTCAGCAGGCTCTGATTGATTGTTCATGGGGCTTCGGCAACAACGGGTGTGACGGAGGTGAAGACTTCCGTTCGTATCTCTGGATGTTAAAGCACAACGGAATTCCCACTGAAGATGATTATGGCCCATATCTTGGCCAGGTAAGCAACTAAGGTCTTCTGTTCTGACTACACCCATGTTTTCTGAAATACTAGCCATTTTTTCCTCAAGGGTGTCCAAGCTTAAAGCACACTACTATCTACTAAGGATTGAATGAGGTGGCCACTTCTGCTTTTACTCAACGCGATTACCATCAAAGGACGCCCTATTATTGCCACGAAGACGCCAAATCACAGATCTTTTCTTGCAACCTGTCTGATCATGCTTGGATAAAAAAAATGGAAATTGGAAAAAATTTCAATGATGATGAAATCACTTAACTTGTATTATTTAGTCAACGCTTAGGTTATTGCTTCTGATAGTGCAGACCATCTTTTACACAATAATGGGATTCACTCAAGTTTAAGAATGTACGAAAGCTTGAGAATGTCCGAAATTGGAAAGAAACATGAATCCTTGTTGGCTGAGCGCTGTCACGCGACCTGGTTGCTGAGGTAACTTCGGACATTCTTAGACTTTCTTAAATTCTTAAACTTAGAGTGAATCCCATTAATTACTTTAAGTTTAGTGTAAGCACAGTATCTGTATTGTTGTTCCATAAATATGGGAGCATAAAACAAATCCCAGCTTATGTATGTTTCAATATATTGTTCTGTTATTTTTTGCAGGATGGTTATTGCCATATTAGTGACAGCATGGACCGTGCGAAAATAACTGGGTTTGTGAATGTGACGTCAGGAGATTTGGATGCCCTGAAAACGGCGGTTGCTCTACATGGACCTATCTCAGTTGCTATTGATGCATCCCACCGCACTTTCTCATTCTACTCACATGGTGTCTACTACGAACCGGAATGTGGTGAGTATTTTTTATTCAGACAATGTATTTCTTGATTAAGACGATATGAAACGTGCAAAAAATCATTCGATAGAAGTGATATAAATTATTGTCCTGCAGGTAATACAGTAGAAGAATTGGACCATGCTGTGCTCGCAGTTGGGTACGGAAAGCTTGACGGGCAAGACTACTGGCTAGTGAAAAATTCGTGGTCCAACTATTGGGGAAACTCTGGTTTCGTTCTCATGTCCCAAAAAGACAACAACTGCGGTGTTGCCACGGACCCCACCTATGTCAATATCGCTTAGCCTTTTTAAATATCTACCCTGTAGGCCTAGGTAAGTTTTTTTTTTAAATATTCCATCATGACAGTAGGGAGGCACCGAATGTCTTCGAAATAGTTAGTCTAAGCTATGTAGTGCAGAATAGTTAGGGAATTCTTTGAATCATAAGTAAAATAATTGATGTCTGTGATTGTTAAGCAATAAAAAAATATTTTTGGGGTAACAAATAATTTATTGATTGGAAGTTTTCTTGGTTGAATGTGAATTTTAACATATTGAAGAAAACAAAACCCCTAAAACCTCACTTTTTTAACTGAGAATTTGTGTGGTCTTTGTCTCTTTCAATACAAATGATTGGTGGCGAGTATTGAAAGATGTTATGTCGATTTTAGTTGAAGTAGATCCGAGTCATCCCGTAGACTACCCTGTTGATCGCAGTCGGTTTTCAGTGTTAAGCTATTGGGGCTAGCCCATTCGATATTAAATGCACTGGTACTCGGAAGAAATACGTCTTGTGAGGTTGTGCCTAGAAAATAAATTAAGACATTTTATAGGAATACCTACATGGGCTGGTTCCCATAGTGGGTTGATCACAGTTTTTTCCTCTCTTAACTGTAGTACCAAAAATGACAAAATAAATCACAAAAAAGCATGGCTTTTGAGGAATTTTAGTGATCTCACGGTGGCGTTGGCGTTTGCTGCGGTGTTTTTGGTTGAAACTTGAAACCTCATGCCCATTATTTTTTGAATGCTTTGAAGTGTAACATAGTGCAAATTACAATTACAATAAAGAACAACAGCAACAACATACTTACTTAATGACAATGATGGGAAAACGTTCTCGGACATAGGAACTGTGCTCTGATTGGCTCCCTTACTTAGGCAGTCAGTCATACCCGAAGTATTGGAAACACTAAGAAGCATATTATTTTGAACTGGTTCTTCACGATCTACACCTTTTTCTTGTTTCCTCCATTTAGCCCGTCGATTTTGAAACCAAACCTAGAAAACGAATGCCATCATTATTTTCTTTTTTTTGCGTCTACGAGTATATTCAACAATCTTTGATGCTCGTAAGTTTGATAGCTAGCATAGCATATAGCAACCGAACGCAGGTTGATAAATAGTTTCGGTTGTTTTGTAGTTATTTACCTGGACACGTGCTTCCGTTAAGTCTATTCTGGCTGCTAATTCTTCCCGGAAGAAGACGTCAGGGTAATGTGTCTTGTGAAATGCCCTTTCCAATTCATCTAATTGAAAATTGCTGAATGTCGTCCTGAAAAAGGTACACCTTCTTTAGGGTATAGGTACTTATATTCAAACACTTCATTGAAAGCACTTTCACTTGCCCTCATTTTCTTTCACTCAGCTTCTGCTGTGAGTATGACTCAATTTATCATAATGTATGTATAAAATGGTTGAACCAACCGTTTAGTTGAGGTAGGGTTTCAAATTGAATTGAAAGTCGTTATTTTTTTCTTTTGATCTGTCAAATGATGAACCAGACATACCTGTATCTCCGCTGTTTCCGTTTACCAGCATTTTGTGCTGTATTTGCCGATGGGGGCAGCCATTCAGATTCCAATTTCCCATCATCCTTCTCCTCCTCTGGACCGGGAGACTCTTCCATGCATCGGGCAATCGAGAACACATTATCGGGGTGAACAGCATCTAGAATTGGGCTGTCGGGAGCATCAAAAGGACGAGCTGTTGCTGATATAAGGGGGTCACCCCCACGGAAATCCAGAAATTCCCCGTCAAATTCATTTTTTGAGTCATCCGGCGTGGATAGAAGTCCTTGGATAGTGTAGTGGTAATTCCGAATGCTTTGAAGTTCTCCAATGTCAATGAAGGGTTTAAAATCCATTGCGGTAGGTCAGTGCCCCTTGAGGGGAAATAATTGGGATCAGTAACAATTGAATTAGGGGCGAAACTTAATCCAACCAAACCAAATTAGAAGTTATATTGAATAAGTGAATGCAAGCCACCTAGTCAGCGAGCACTAACTGAATTATAGGGGTTGCTTTTTTACCCGTTCCCCTTGTACTCGTAACTGTAGCTCCACCCACATTACACATCTGCCTTCATGCCTTTCTTTAACACAGACTTTTCATCCGACTGACCGACTGCCTCAAGTATTTCAAAAAGACAGTGACTTCATTTTTTTACATTTTCATAAAAAGTATTTTATTTTGGTTAGTACCTACCTAATAATTGTATACGCTAATGGTACGAGTATTTACTACCGAACAGAAAACAGCTGATTTTAATCCTTTTTATTAACTTTTGACTTTCCTGAAGTCAATTATTGCCTCTATTAAAATATACCAAATCGCCTTAAAGAAAGATCATTTTATGTTTTATCCTAATAGTGCATGTACTAAAGAAAACCTACGAATGGCATTTTAACTGTTGCCTACGTTTTTGTGAAAATGTATAAGATCTACGATAGACCGATGCCGAGACTTCATAATAAATATTATTTCATATGTTCTCGGATAAATTCCATTGTAGTTTGCAATAAATAAATAATTATTATATGTACAACGCAAGATGGGTCAGAGAGCATATGGAATATTAGGTATTAAATATGATAACCAATAGTTGATTACGAAAGGCGAACGGTACAATAGTTAAATGCCATACATGTCAGTTAATAACCTGTTTTAATAATGTAGATTGTGGTTGTTTCTGCATTGTTCTGACCGACAAATTAAGACTAAATATTAAATTTTTCATGAATAGTATTTAGCCCATAAACCAGGCTTAATTGTGTAAAGAAAAAATAGCGAAGGTGTGCCGAATATCATTGAGAGGCTTCCGCGATCAATATGATGGAAACGAATGTAAAATACAAATCCAAGTGTTGCCTGCTACATTATGGCTTCCTATAGTGTGCTATGGAACGAGTCGCTCTTATTTCTATACTTATTTTGATCAACAACAGAAACCTGTTATTTTCGCAGGTACTCATTCTCTTCTGATAAATTACTGGGCCGTTTTATTTTGGAAATCATTGCATTTTTTAATCTGTTATCTGAACATCCAATAAGCAGCCCGTATAACAATGTTCAAATCAGATTTCAATGGCATGCAAAACAAATTAAGGAAACGCACAAAAGTCAAACAGATCTTCATCACATGGCGAACACTTCTGGTATGGGTTACTAAAATAAAGAATACATAAAGGTTGAAATACATGTCGCAACCTTATAAAGGTGGTTTAAAACATATATTTTCTGCTGGTGTAAGCAAAATTTTGGCAATGGGTTTCAGTGGAAAACTGATAGTGGCATCAAAAAAATACCAAATTTTTTTTAGAAAAAAATATCCACTTTTTTGCGATAATTGTGTTCAGAAGGTCAAAATAATAATGGGTGAATGTAGTGAATGTAAGTGAATGTAAGACTGCGTAAGAATTTCCGAAGTTACCATACATATAGCAACCAGGTCGCGTAAGAGCGATACAAGTTTCATTCGAACCTCGGGCATTCTTACATTCTTAAACTTAGAGTGAATTCCATTAATAAGCCCGGCGCAACTTTTTTATAATGGTTAGTTTTTTCTAAAATTGAAAGTTTCCCCGGGTTCTAGGAAATACCATTAAGTGTGCTATTTCGCCATAAGAAAGTGAGAAAAGTGTCATCGAACTAAGTTTTAGTAAAAACTAGCCATTATAAAAAAGTTTTATTTGCACAGGGCTTATTTTTTCGATCTTTTTAATACAATAATTAACGGAAAAAAGTTTTTGGTGCATGTACCTAATTATTGTTCTCATTTCCCTTGGAAGTGATTATTTTCCTTTGATATTTATTTTATGGAATAACCTACAAAATTTTTTATCAGGGAAATGGAAAAAGTAAAATAGTGCAAAGTACTTACGAATCGCTAGGCAGCCTGTATGGGTATTTTAAAACATCCTCAAGGTCTGGATGAACCTTGCATAGTATATCTGCCACGGTCACTTTATTCAGTATTTCGGCCTGTTTCTTTGAGAACCCTTTATTGTAGAATCTATAACAATGATTATAGGAATTCTTAGTGCCTAACTCTGCCGCCGCTTGTAGGAACACCGTACCTCTACCAATTTTCGATAGAGGTTGTCAACATACCTAATAGCATAATATAACAATAAAGTTGTAAGAAGAGTACCCTAATTCCTATTAGTTTCCGAGAATATCACTAGTGTAGTTTGCCCTAACTCCATATTTTGATGAAAAGAGACCCAACATCACAAATATATAATGGAAAATTTGTGAGTTGGGGCCCTAAGGGAATCCCACGTGGGACATACGTCATCATACCCCTTTAACACAGACACTACATACATAAGAACTATCCTAACTCCATTTTCTCTTAAAAATAATGTATTTTCAGTACTTATTATATAATATATAACTAAAAGTAATGACGCAAAGTGGCCATAGAAGGAAACACTAAATCGCCATTCCTGAACATTTTTTTTGGGGGAAGAGAGTGTTCTTACGAGCGGCGGCAGTACTGTACAGTGAAGGATCAATAGAATCATACAACATGAACACAAAAAGAAATGTACAGAAATGGAGCAAGCTAGCTATTGGGATTATGTGTGAACAGAAATTGAAGCTCGCGCCAACCCACCAAGGCAGTGCGCTATTTTAAGATTTTCAGTGACAAAATAAGTGCTGTACGTTGCTTAAAAAAAGTACTTCAGCCATTCTTATTTCGGTAGGTCCAACAATAATCTCTAATAGTCAATGTGGGTGTCCGGTACATACCTATCACCTTTCCTCCAGTCGACTAACTGTTTCTGCATAACGTCGTTGCAGGTCGGTCCAAATATACCTCCTGGCACTTTTTGTTCAAAAGCACCCGCCACGTACAAAGGCAATTCCGCGATATCAGGATACAAACTCTTCATCTTGTCTATTACCTAAAAAAACAGGTTCAGGTCATGTTGGATTTCAATAAATTTCCATTTCGACGATATTTTTCTATTCCGACGATGAGAAATCTAAACTGGTATCACTCACTAGTGTGTATAAGTGAAAACAGTCTAATCTAGAGAAATTTTGATATAGCTCTACTATTAGCGGAGGCAGGATATAAAAACTACTTCTTATACGTACCTACGGGAAATTAACACAAAAACGATCAATAATAATAGTAATAATAATTTCGTCTTTGACAAAGCAGCGGCCTGGGTCCTTTCTTACACTTAAATGCTGAACTAAAGCGGACCTCCTGATTATAGTGGACTCCGAACCACTTACCTTTACCTCTAAAATCACTTAACAAGGGTCATAGGTGATAAAATGGTAAAATTTTCACATCAATCGAGACTAGAACTCATGACCACACGCATGATAGACGAAGTCCATACCACTGAACTACAGAGGGTGTAATCCCCCCTCGTAAATTTTCATTGCATGGGTTCTCACGGTAGCGGGAATTAAAGTGAATTTCCGTTGTTTTCGAAGAAATTTGTTAATATTTTTCAAATTCTCATCCATTTTCCCTTTGAAATTTACCGCGGAAAACCACTTGAATTTCGTTACCGTGAGAATCCCCACACGATACCACGGCAAAATTTTCCATAAGGATTTTTTTTACTTCAATCTTACCTCTTGGTTCCCAATGGCTTTTTGAATAAATGGGTCCGAATACGAAGTTATAGTGTATTTATTCATTTTTTGGATAACTTCAACATATCTTGCACAATTCAGATCTCTTTCTCGGCCCATATCGACTGTAGCCAAGTCAATGCCTAGAATATTAAAATTGATGATAAATAAGTATTTTTGTACAGGTGTGTGTTTATGTGTGTAATGATTACATTACAAACAAAAAAATAAAAATTTGGCCTTTGTCGCCTTCCTGGCCCCCCTTTACTCGTTCGAGAATAAAAAGTAGGTCTTAGAACATAGGAATCTACCCAATTGGTTCATTATATAGTCCACAAACTACGAATAAGTCTTTATTATAGGCGAAGTTAGGGCCTAAGGCCCTCTTACACTTAACCGAACAAAAATCTAACTGCAAAGGGTGCATATTTTGTAGCATTAAGGGGACTCACTTTAAGTTTAAGAATGTAAGAATGCCCGAAGTTACCAAAGCAACCAGATCGCGTGACAGCGCTCAGCCAATAAGGGTGCAAGTTTCATTCGAACTTCGGACATTCTTAAACTTAGAGTGAATGAATCCCCTTATTATTTAAAATTAAAATGGTATTGTTTTCAAAAAATATCAATTATTAGTTTCATCTACAGCAGATAAATATATTGGTTGAAATCGGTGAATTATTTTTTAGAATACATACTTGTATTCTGGAATCCTAAAACCATAATTCCTACCCTCTAAAAGTAACGTCACCCATTTTCTACACATAATAGATTGCTTACCTCCATTGTGATAATCAGGAAACATGTTGTGGTGAACATCAGTCGCAATTGTCCCTATATCTGCCACACTACAAGGAGTCACCCATTGACCCATTTCAAAATTAGTCATCATACTGGGGTCTTCTTCCAAAATACACGGTTTTCCCATGTAGTCAACCAATTTGCCTTCTTTATAAAATGTACCGTTTAAGAACCTGTATATACGAATACAAATAATTTCACTCTCCAGAAAGAATGAAGTTACTAACTAACGTTTTGTTATCTGATACTCTGGCCCTAAACGACGACCTTTCATTAACTTTAACCGTTCATAAAGTAGCAGAGACTAGAGTGTCCCATGATCGTCGAGTTGACGCTAATATGGCGTCCAAAGAACATTCTTTGCAATACGGCGTCTGGATCGTTGATTGGACAATCTATTTTCGATCTAATCTTTGCTACTTAATGAACCGTTTAAGTTATTGAAAGGTCGTCGTTTAGGGCCTTAGTGGTGTATTTGTATTCTTAGCTCCCCAACTGTGTCATCACTTCATTTAAGTCTGGAAAACTTGTCGGACCGTAGCCTGTATAGCAAAATACTAAATATTTCACATGAGTGAAAGTATTGTACGTAGGTTATTGTACTTACGCAACTTTGTCGCCAATATAAAAATGCAAAAGTCTGAAGCAAGCG
>Ga0194135_10002462_pt1 | contig 11262 bp, 5 predicted proteins | sample LitLau_LLRF_2013_FD_134024 | JGI IMG/M metagenome (GOLD analysis project Ga0194135, IMG submission 134024) | Freshwater sediment microbial communities in response to fracking from North America - Little Laurel Run_MetaG_LLRF_2013 (version 2) | ecosystem: Environmental > Aquatic > Freshwater >... | reverse complement strand
TTTTGTGATGCTGGAGTGATGGTTTTGTGATGCTGGAGTGATGGTTTTGTGATGCTGGAGTGATGGTTTTGTGATGCTGGAGTGATGGTTTTGTGATGCTGGAGTGATGGTTTTGTGATGCTGCAGTGATGGTTTTGTGATGCTGGAGTGATGGTTTTGTGATGCTGCAGTGATGGTTTTGTGATGCTGGAGTGATGGTTTTGTGATGCTGGAGTGATGGTTTTGTGATACTGGAGTGATGGTTTTGTGATGCTGGAGTGATGGTTTTGTGATGCTCCAACCATTGTTGACTGTTGACTTTCTACGCGCAATTTCAGATACTTCTCCTCCATCTTTGACCTATTAGCTCCAATTTAAAATATTGTACAACCAGAGAAAAGTGTTTGATTTATAGGAAAGAAGCTAGTGAAATGAAATAAAATATTTCTTTCAGGCATTTCAAACTCTTTACAATTTTAGCTATTAATGCTCACACAATTTTCATCTGCGGTGGAGCATATTGTGCTTTCTCCTGAACGACTTTTCTCTTGTTTAAATGGAGTGGAACTTTAGTCGATAGCAAGTTGGCCGCATCTTTAAAGAATGGATTATCATGTCATGGACATGCCAATTTTTTTGGGGAAAATCCTTCTGAAACGTCTCCGTACCGTATCACCCAACACAATGGCGGGGAGAAAGCATTTATTTTTACTTTCGCTGATGTGACAAATGTGGAAAAGAGCGTAAGTAAAGAGCCTTTCTAAGAGAGAGGAGAGAGATAAGTTGTGTGACACTGGAGGACAGATGGAACGAAGAGACTATCATCTTTAGAAGCTTCAGTTAAAGTTCATCCTAACATTTTTTCAATCCCATGATAACCTTGTCTAAGAGCCATCAACTTTCAACCTTCACGATGAAACACTCACTCACTCTCTGAACTCAATATATATGTAAGTACAAATATATACTATATACGTACGTATGAATGTGGCTTTGATATTGTTCACCAACCAAGTCTCTCTGGATAACTTCCTTCCTCTGCTGTACAGAAACAACTTTACTTTTTTATGATCCTCTGACCACTAAACCCCTGAAAAGCTTAGCGAGAGCGTTGGAGTTCAAGGGAGAGAGGAAACAGGCAAAGTTACTAACAAAACTGGAGAGCTGAGGGTATAAAACGTGAGTTAAGCAAGAAATACATCCACTTAACTCTCACATGCTGCTGAAGTTATCTCGCCCACAACTGTCACCCGATCCATGCCATGCATTCTTTTATTTGCACTTACTCAAGTGACTGGACTTACTAGATAAATGATAAGTCACGCTGAAAGGTTATCTATCGCCTACATGTGAGACATAGTTAATGGTCGGGCTAAAAATAACATCAGTCACAGAAGTCCAATCCTTTCTCCAGCTACTATACTGCCCGTTTCCAATCTCAACTCGCGTTCCTTCCTCTATCAATAAGGTTCAGGTATAATAATGACAACTTCATACATTGCTTCATATATTGAGTGGGATACATCCTCGTGTCAGTTTAATCTGCAGTTTAAAGGAGATACCTGCTGACTATATAGGATCACACTAAGACTCGATGATGTTTCATGAACAGAAAAGCAAACAGTCTAACCAAAGCTTAAATGACTTTACTAAAGTCATATTGAAGCTACAAAAAGTTTTCTCGCTAATTCTTCGTAAAGTGTATTCTTTGTTTCTTGAGACACTTTCGCTCGTAAAGTGTATTGTATAATTATTCATCCCCCACTAATTCAATTCGACAGTGGCAAGACTCCAAACTGAAACTATAAGAAGGAATTAATTCCATGTAAGTGGAAAATGTCCAAAGAGGACTGACTAGTATTTTCTCTCTATTTCACCTTAAAATGAGATTCCATTGTGTCTCCCTCCTCCCCGACTGAATGCGTCATTCCTCATTTGCAATAGCAAAGAATACCAGAGGGTGCAGAATATGGAAAGTGGTATTAATCCTATTACCAAAGTCCATGTTCTTCTAAATCTTGACTTCTTAATTAGCATGAAACTCTTGAATCACTCAGAAAGAATACACACACACATAGCTGCTGTATATAGGAAGGAAGCGTGGGCAAAGAAGAACCCAGGGGGAAATCAAACCGCACACTTTTATGCTTAAAGCAGCTGAAAAGTGAAAGTTTACAGTTAAAATTTGATCTATCTATATGTATAATACTATACACAATATACTCGGCTCCATATCCTTTTTCTGAGAAGACTTGAGAACTAGTCAGTTGGTTAAAAAGAAAGATACACGAAGAAAACCACAAAGAAGTGAGTCGTAACAGAGTTCTTTAACTTAAATAAATAAATATAGTCAATTGGTAAATACACGTCATATCATCCGAACTCACTGAAGGAAGAAACACTTTAGAAGACTAAGCAGTTCGGTGGAACAAGCAGTATTGACTTTGGGAATGCACACACACACACACACTCACACACAGATAAAGGATGTGCTTTATGAAGAAGATGATGATGCTCTGGGAAAAGTTCATAGCGTATCAGAATGATAAGAGAATGCTGGGGAAACTTCCTTCCTTCCTCTACATCCTCTTTCGTATCATTTCGTCCAGAGAGATGAGATTGGAGAAAGAAGCCTAGTCACGGGAGATGTCTTCTTTACGGAAGAGACTTGCTCAGGCCTCTCAGTCTCTGTATAGAACACCAGCGTGGGTACACCACCCAACGCGATTCTGCTATCATTTTCTCCTGTGTAATAATTTCCTCTCCTACCCTGATTTTCGGGTTAAACACATCTTCTGCCAGTGAGACATGAACTCTCACCAGTTCGGTTTCAACTTCACCGAGACAAACATCAAAGAAGAGAGGGAGGAAAGAACCTACTAAGCACACTGAATATATTGTACTACTTACTAGTAACTTACTATACCCATGCAATCAGCAAGTATTAACCACCTGAAATACGCAGCAGCAGTATTAACTGACGAAGGTAGATCATAAGTTATAGAGGTGCACAGTCAACATTATATAGATCTACGCTCATTTCTTTTAGTATTTCACACTTGTCTTGTTTCATATTTGGAGAGCTTTCTCATGAAGGGATGAGTGATTCATTATTCCATCACTTTATTGACTCTGTTCATCTCGTGCGAAGAAAGTAGACACACGGACAAGCACAGGAAGAAAGTAATTTGTAAAAGGATAAGCTCCATGAAGTTAGTTTCGTGGAAATAATTTCCCTCTCATCTTTACCTTTTCTTTTCGCGTAGATCGTAGATCGTTGACTAACAAACTATATGTATACCATATGTATACTATTGTATACGTATACGATGACTCAGATCTCCTAAAAAATAGTTAGACAAAGTGAAAGTGCGAGCGAGTATTAAACTGAGACGCGGTTTAAGAAGTTTTGCACGCGTGTTTTTTCTTCATCTCACGCAATATAAGTTCTTACACGATACAGAGTTGTGTCTTTTAGGACGTTTACGAATCTTTCCTGGCTTCTGTCTGTCATCAGGACGGAAGAAAAATCTTTTTTCTCATTTTATTGGGCATCGCAGATTAGCTGAGAAAAAGTTGTTTTTTTTTGCTCCGGGAAGTTTGCGACTTCACAAAAGTCTTTCATTTGCCTTCATTGTGAAATGTCATGTGAAGGACCAGTGTTATTTGTTATTTGCAGACTGATGTTTGTGAGAATCTGAAAAGGTTCTTCTTCTCAAGGGTAATCCAACCTTCTGAAGTATTGTAGTCTTCGTGTATTGTCATTACATAACAATTGGATCTCATATACACGACACAGACTGAGTGAGTGAGTGAGCACTGGACAAAGAACGTATAAATTTTTGGACAAACAATTTTACTCTTGTGCTGTAAAAAGAATTCGCCAATCAAAATGGACGACGTAGAGCCAAATCGCTTGGGCGTAAAAAGATATTTGGACATGCCAAGCAGAAAAATATCCGTCAGCTTTGTCAGTGAAGTAGCTCCGACATGCAATTCCATTGATCCAACACAAGCTTTCAACTACGGACCTGATCCCCACCTAAAAGCACTCCAACAGAAAATACTTCGACTTCAAGTGTCCCAGGTATTTATTATTATTAGCATGATCGTTTTAAAACATATTGTATGCTAATATATCTGCTACACTAATTATGATGAAAGGAGAACGATAGTGAAGAACTTAGAAATTGGAAACAGAAGCATACGAGACAGGATTAAATTGTTGAGATACCTTCAAAAGGAAGAAGTGGTTATTTATAAATATAAATTGTAAGTGGAAGTAGAATCATTTTTTACTTGTTTGCATTAAAAGTTTATTTAAAGGCTGGGATTTATTTGGTAGTGCTCTGCTCTGATTCAAAACTGAATTCGTACTGTCTCATTAGTAGCGTCCATGAAAGTAGATAAGGCATGATGAGTTCGGCACGTGGAGAATAATGTACAGAAAGTTATTCACACAACTCTTGACTTTCATTCGTCAGCAAATATACACACCCTGACACCCTACTGCGGGTGAGATGTCCTTTTGTCTTTATAATTGAATTTCACGATATGTAATAAAGTCTCAATAACCACTCCGAGAGAGATATAGAGCTTGTACTAGAACTAATTATTATTAGTATTGACAAAAGAACTGAGGGATTTGATTTTCTCTCTTCTGATTAAGATGTAAAACTTAATCTAGGCGGATATCTCATTATTAGCAATCCTCAAGAGGAACCTCACTACAAAAATGGACAAATATTTGTCGACTCTACAGAAGAAGAATTCCTCTGCTTGGAATTTACTTTGTTATCTGATCCATGTACAGAAAGACAGTTTGACAAGTATTGACAACGTTGCTTATGAGGAATTACTATCAATCAGGAATAAGTTACCCAGTTGGGTCCTCCACATTCTTGTATTCACTTGTACATTTGATAATTGGGTGTGGCCATTGGCCAAGCATGTCTTCTTCGTAGATGAGGAGCCGTAAATTATACCCATTATGATTATGATTAGACGGGTTATGTAGTGTCATATCACACACGATAATTCCTCCAGATCATCATCAGATCGGTGTATAATTGTGACTCTAAATCCTATTGAGGCTCATGCTAATACAATACCTCGAGAAAGAACGGATCTGCCGTGGAGCAGAAATAAGCAAACTGCCTTCATGATTCACTATCACATGAGCCTGCGTGTGTTTGTGCTTTCTCAATATCCTCGATCTCAGTCAGCCCACATGCATGCGTTCAATTCTCTTCTGTCATTTGCAAATAATTGGATGAGTTTGGCTTTTGTGTGTGTATAGACGAATTGGATAATTCATTGGCATGTATTGTAATGACAAGGTGGATGAGAATCGATGGGTGTACCATAAAGTTTCTGGTTGTGCTGCAGATGAGCTTCGTTCACATTGAATGAGCTTTCAACACATTCCCTAATGTTTAATTTTGATAGTCGGAGAAAGGAAAGTAGGGCAGGTCTACTAAATCTACGTCCGCTCATTATTACAGCTTTCCAGGCTTGTATGAAAGATTAAAAAGTTAACTGAAATATCCGCATTCCATACATCATATGCCAAATGAACACACACAACAGGAGTTATGACGCAGGAAATCAACCCATGGCAATTTGAACTGACACAAGCACACACACACACATAACAAGGTTCAACCTATCCTTTTGAGCTAATTAATTGTTCTTGATGCATTGCAATAATGAGTTGCAGTTCACAATGAAAGCAGTTATGCATGCTTCGATACATATGTGTTGATCTTGCGTAACTATTTGAACAGCAGAACAGAGATGAAGGATTCAAATATATGAAAGCAAATATCAATAAATGTTGCGAAAAAAGATATTGTGATATTACTCTGATGAAAGGATGATTGAAGTCACAGGAGGGCTTTTGAGAGAAAACAACTCATATTGTAATGAGAATATTTGAAAAGGTTGAAGTGAATGATATGTGCCTTCTCAAACAGATCGTGTACAAGAACAAATAACTTATGACTTACAAAACGAAGATGCGGAAATTGCTAAGCGAACGATTGATCTTTCTGTGTCTTGTGACGTTAATAATAAGCTTGTGGAATTGCACTCATATGATTATTTCCGATTCCATCATCTGATTTACCTGTCTAAAATGTCGATTATTGATTTCTCGCATGAATAAAAAAAGGAGCATGATTCAAAGAATTAAAGGACGACTGCTGTATATGTAATACCAACGGCGTATGTAGTAGATATTTGCCAAGAAACGCCTACGAACTGGAGGCATATCAAATTTTTATAGATAGGTATTTCTCTTAGCACCCAACGTATAAGAACATATTCGAATGTGGGTTGATAGAAGCCAGGCCCACCTAAAATTCGTGTTTACAAATCAAATTACAGCGTATACTTTGTTCATCGATCATGTTGTTTGAAAATTAAGTTAGTTGTCTGATTTGTAAACATTAAAGAACTTTAAATAAACTAAATTTTTGAGACAAGATGGAAGTTTTTGTGTGCCTTAAACTTTTGTAAAAAATGTATTTCTCCTACATCGCTCTTATTTACGCTGTTTACTTACCGAAGAGCTTGCAGAATTTTTAATTTATTCTAAATTGAAAGAAGGCAAAATGGCAATATGTGTGTAGTACTTGTACTTTGAAGATACCAAGAGATTTATTAATTAAGTGAATGTTGAAATTAAATTTCTCCTGGTTCATCAGAGCTAAGAGAGAATGCAGGAAATTATATTCCCGGAACTCAGCGACTTGTAACATCTCTTTTGCTTAAGTGGCGTTTAAACTTAAACTCCACAAAACTACTGAACATGAGAAGTGGCATAAAAGCTCGTTTCGTGCAGAAGGTTTTTCAAGACAAACATACCAAATATGCAAGTCAGCAATTTAATTTTAAGCAAGATAAAAGATAAAAGACTTATCTCTCTTGGCACATGCTATGCCTCTCGTGGAATCTTCTCTGACAATAAACTCTATAATAATTGAAAGTGAATTTAAACACACTCCCCTTGTTTCAAAAGATATAATTTGCATGCAGAGAACCCTAACGAGAAGATAAGTAAGAGATGAGCTGATCAGAAAGGAATAAAAATCTAATTTAGATCACTTCATAAGTCTGACTCTGAATGGAGGGGGAAAATATTATTGCTCTTTGCCTGCTTCGTAGCTCGCAATTTGCGTCACTTTTCATTTCGGAGAAAGTTTACTTACTTACACTCTTCCCTTCATTTTCACATATATATAGTGTCGTATAAAACACATTTACTCTGAGACTTTCTTAATAAATATGACTTCGAGTTCAACTCCACATCTTGATCTGCTTTATAGATTAAAAAAGTTCGCGATTGTTTCCAACTCGGATGTTATATATGTGACAAGCCGTTCTCATAAAACATTTAGTAAGAAGCAGCAGTGGAGTGTAGTAGCTTCATAGAATTATTTTTGATGTTCATCTACAAAGTTTCTGAAGGAGACTAGAATTAATGACTCACTACTACGTCTGTGTGTAATGTATAATATCGTTTGATTAATTAAAGCTTTAGAGAAATGAGGAATAAGGGTGAAATGCGTGTAATACAAATTTACTAACACGTATCACTATCTTGTGCTTACTATGTGTGTGCATCAGGTGTGAATTTCGTAGAAAAGAATTGTTCAAGCGTCTTGGTCGTGAATCGTTTAGAGCGAGAATAATTTTCTCAGAGACAGCTCAACGATTTATTTATTTCTTATTGGAAACAAGATATTGATAATACTTTATACTCGTGTGTATATATGCTCAGGTATCTAGCGAGTCTTTTATTCGCTACATTTGATGTGTGAATTTATCTTATCTGCGAACAACGAAAGAATACCTAGAGACCAGACATCTAGAAGATTATCTCAAAGTATTGAAACTAGGTATATTCTTTGTGTGTCGTATAATACATTACAAAGAAAATATTCGCTCCACTCAACACAACAGCTCTTTGAAGAACTAAAAGATGTTTAAAAGGAAATTCCATAATTTTTTCCGTTCCAATGGAATAAGCATTGTAGACTTTCTTTCAAACAGAGCAGCAGCATTTTCACATATCCCCGTGATACACTCACACTCAGTTCTTGTGTTAGTAGGAACATACACAGGTAAATATATAAAAAAGATCGGGTGTGTCTTCCGGCTACTTGAAATCCTCCAAAGACTCATATTTGCTCACTATACCTACTCATGATGATGATGGCAGTAAATTATGGAGTTTGGAGAAAGGAAAGTTATTTCATTCAGCGTCCATAAGGCTTAACTCCTATGAGAATAAAATAGATGTTCTCTGCCAATTCTATTAAGCTTTTCGGCCAAAATGACATATACTTTATACAGTTCTTCTTCTGCTTTCTATTCCTAAAAGTCAATTCTTAGTCTCCGAGATTCGTTCACGAAAAGTAAGGCTGTGTGCTTTCTCTCAAGAGATCTATGATGGATGCATGTATATGTGTGTAGTGTGTGGATGAGGCTCAGATGTTTGCCTCGATGTCGAGGGAGCAAACAGGGCTTCCTCATTGAAGAAAAAGCCCTTCCTGATTTTTTTGGATGTATTGTATCCCATCCAACCAAGCAACAAGAACTTACATATATAGAGCTTCTTCATCTCCTTCTTCTTGTGTACCTCTTACAAATTTCTTGTAACAGTTATTTGTGCTAGAAAATTAGAAAAGACAGGATTAGATTCGAATCCGATACAAAATGAGCGTCTCAATGGTGTTTCCCCAGCGTCATGTGGATGAAGTTCCATATGTATATGTCTGTGTGAAGACTTATTATGGTAGTCTTAAGTTGTAATACGTACATTGTACTATGCCTTATAGCCTTTTCTTTGGCCTTTGTAATTGGGTGACATTATTTTGTGAACGTGTCGCATGTCGGTGTCTATGTTCTTGGAGCTGCCTAGGATGAGAATGGAAACTTTTTTCACAGAACACAGAGCAAGGAGGAATATATAAGGCATCAGTGTGGAAAATGTAATCAAAGCAGATGAAATTCGGGAGAGATAGTGATGAGGCTGACTTGCCTGCCTAGCAAAGTTATTGTTGTTACATGGATCAAATATTCAACTGAAATTTCTCGGAGTTTATTCATTTTTTCATCTCTTAGATTAAAAGTTGCTTTCATGACGAAAGGATGATTCTCATCAGCGTAGGTGTGCTCGTCATTTTTACGCAATGAAAGAGAAGAGAATACATGAACATTTCAACTAATAATGAAATACTATTTTTAACTTTGTGTAGGATTCGGGAATATCTTTTCTACTCATTTTCTGTTCTATGATGCAATTATGAATTCCTTAGGCAGAGGAATTTAGCAACACCCAATCTTTTTTATGTTGGCATTTTGAATTTTTTAGCATTATCTTATTAGACATTTAGAGTACTTTGACATAATTTCATTTCCCGTGTTGAATTATAGTTTGCGAGTCGTATGCAAAAATAATGCTCAGCCGAAACAGCCAAACCATATACGATATATTCAACGTTGAAGGAAACTACGCGTGATTTCGAATACTAAAATATCCAAACTGTGAACGACCTGAATAATAATATAGAGAGAGAGATCGACTCTTTGTTTTTCAGATTTATTCTGACGCTCGTAAAGAGAAAGTTTGTGAAAAATAATTATTTGTTCTAGGAACACGAGACTTTCTCTTCATCTCTAGTGCACACGCTTATACTGTCTCTTCTTTGCAGCTCTATAAAATTCTTTACCCATACAACTACCCTCTCTCTCTCTGGTCGAAGAAGATTAAGTCAGGCACATGTGTGACTATTCTCACACATCATATCATTAGTCCATTGCAAGGGTTCAACACTGTATACATATATACATAGACTTTGCTAATGTGAAACAGGAGATGAAAGTAATAGACACGTAAGTGGCTCAATCACAACTTTTTCTCGTCACTGCCAAATTCAAAGAACTACGACAGCGAGTTCTTTCCCTCATTACCATCGCGCGTACTGCCCGACCCGTGTTGCATCTTCAGATTACAGATTCATTAGATTCAGCTAGTTAATATCGATTGGCAGAGGTACACACAGAGTTTCGCGAATTTGTTTACCAAGTCAAAATTGTTTGCTAGCCAAAATTTAAAACGACTTCACTCGAAATTAATATATGCTCTCATATTTTAAAAAAGTTTTCCTTTGTAACTTTTTACATTACATCTTGTGAGTGAGTTCCCATGCAGTTTTTGGGGAGCACTTGAGAAAGGAAATAAAATATGTTAGTCTTCGCGTGTTCTCACTGACTGGAATTTACCATCTATTTCAGAGTATAGTGTAGGTAATGATCGTAAAAGAATTCCAGTAAAAACTTATTCCACATTTGAATTTTGTTTGCTCACAGTCAACAGTTTTAGGCAAGTATATTCTGTGCGTACATAAAGGTCATACATGAACGTAAGTTGTAAAGTATTTTCCATAAAAATGTAACGACTTAAAAACATTCTTCTAGAAAGCTTGTTAGGCAGAAGAGTTAACGATGACTTTTCAGAAAAGAAATGGAAGCTGCGAGAGTAGACGCGTTCTCTTTCATTATTTCCAAGTTGAAAAACATTAAATAAAGAACGGAGGATGTGTGGAGAGAGATATTATGTTGAGAATACAAATGACTTTCCTTTTATGGTTTTCCCGTCAGCTTTTATTTCAGCGTAACAACGGGTTTCCTCCTTTGCCTTCTCGATCATGAGTTTTCAAATTTAAATTCAGACTCTTCTTCCGTTTGACATTCAAAAATTAAAGACACTACTTTCCTTTTTGTTTTATTTGTCACTAACTACGCAGCTTTCGCTTTTCAATGTGCTTGAATCTTTTACTTGGCTGTGCTTAATCTGAGATCTTTCTTTGCTTCCCACAAATAACCAAGAGCAGAATGTTTTTGAAGACGATTTGAGGTTTGAACTTTTGAACGCTGATTTTTTTACCGGAGACCATAAGGAGAATGAAATGAAGAAATGAAGTTCAAGCTAGAGATTCTCGGGTGATCAAACATTCCATTAACTAAAAGCAAAACCTTCAATATAAAGACCTTTTGTTTTTCATAAACGTAAAGGCCCATAATACGTATATATATATATCTGCTGAGTAACGCTTGAAACTTTTAGGCTCCTATAGTGTTGAGTGCAGGTATATACCATTTGACCCTTTGCTTTTGTTTTCGCAAGATGTACGAAATCACCTGCGTGCGAATTTTGTGCTTCCTGAATCGATCCAGTAAGGGATCCAGTTTATATATAGTCATAGTCAGCATTGC
>Ga0194135_10002461_pt1 | contig 11262 bp, 8 predicted proteins | sample LitLau_LLRF_2013_FD_134024 | JGI IMG/M metagenome (GOLD analysis project Ga0194135, IMG submission 134024) | Freshwater sediment microbial communities in response to fracking from North America - Little Laurel Run_MetaG_LLRF_2013 (version 2) | ecosystem: Environmental > Aquatic > Freshwater >... | reverse complement strand
CTTATAGAAGTAATTTGCTGCATTTTGTCGATATCAGTAGGCACTGCACTCGAGCGTGATAGAACGTATTATGGTAGATATAACACGTAGACCTACGCACCTACTTCCTGACTATTATAGATACAATAATATTATTGACTTACTCATATTAAATTCTATTCATTTAAATACTACTCTAGCAAATAGCTGAACCTAAAAATAGAAATTGTGCATGTACAAAATATCCAAACAAAAAATCAATAGATAAGGTAAAAGCAGTAAGAGAGTATACTTATACTTCTTTAAAAAAAACTAAAAAATAGCCTAAATAGAACACAAGACACTAAAATTAAATAGGTATTAAGTTAGAATATTAAAAATTGTGGTTCCAGGCGTACCTATTGCGGGTAAACTAACAAAAAATCTATTTAAGTAGGTAGTTACAAATTTCCTTAATTAGGTACAGTGGGCTAACAATTAGATATTTTTTGCAACTTAAGGAAGAAAAATTCACTTCAGTTGAAATGATAAGAAAAGGTGTGGACCATGCTAGGTAACTATTTTCGTATTTAGAAATGTAAAGTGCATATTCGTAGCATATGGAAAGGGCACCTATGGTTTACCCGTACTCAACAACACTACACATACTCGTAATACAGCGAGAATAAGAGGTAGGTATAGAGATTGGCATTATCAAATGAAAGGAAAATCGATTTAGGAACGGCACCAACACCAAAAAAATTGATAGGTCCATACACATGCACTTGGGCAGACCTATTGTTATGCGAAGATTTTGAAATCAATTAGAAATTAGCTAAAAATTAAATATGTAGTTGATTCATTTATGCACATAACCACAACATTACGATACCATACAACTCCAAATAATGTCGGTATAGGTAGAGGAACGCTAAAATGGCCAGCCGATCCATACAACCACCTTCTCAATGCTAATGGCTGGCCATTTTAGCGTTCCATTACCTATACTCGTAACGTGATTTGCACAAGAACATATTGATTTTGATCGTCATGAAAGAAAACAAACTTTTGAAAAATAAAACGAAAAAAGATTAACAATAAATTTTTTTGCATGAGTGCTTTGGAGCTTTCGGATTTATGTTGCCAAGAGGTTGGCCAATACAAATATTTGAAAACGCTCTCATTGAAGGTAAAAACAAAGATCCACACCCTTGCAGAATTGTTTTAAAGTCAAGCCGTTTAATGAATGGTTAACACGACCATATTCGATAAAATCTTTCAAAATAAGAAAACTTTAAAAAATAATTTTTTCCGATGTCACATTTTAACAACATTTTTTTCTCTTTAAGATTAAATGGAAATAACAAAGTTTATGGAGAAAAAGAAAGAAAAAAGAAGACTAGAGCCAAGCCGGCCGATCATAGGTAGGGCGCATGCCTAGTGCATGGTGATAGCCTGGAGGATACGATAGGCTCTGACGCAGCTGCTCCTCCTGCACCCTTTGCAAGTATTGCTGGTACTGATGGTCCACCACTTGATGGCCCATGTACTGGGGCAGAGGATACGACGAGCCACGCGATGTCCCCGCCATGCCGTAGTACGCAGCAGGTTGCCGCAGTTCGTCCAAGTATCCTTCAGAGTATAAAGGATTGGCCAACGGAGAGCCAAAGTTAAAGGCACTTCCCGGAACTGGGTTCACTGTAGAGGCAGTCTTGAGCGAAATTGGTGGAACAGTGGGTTCCGTCGGTTTCAAGCCGACATACTGTTGGAAGCCGGTATTCCCGCTACAATCGGGGCTCTTAACCGCCTTTTTCTTTTTTGGCGGTTTTGGTGGTGCTGGTTTAGGAATGTTAAGCTCAAAACCAGTTTGCGGATTGTTAGGGGTGTCTTGATACATAGGGAGGGGGCCGGGATTCACATTTTTGAGGTAGAGATTCTTGTCGTAGTAAGGGTTATCATACCTATGCGGATGAGGGAGGTTGGGTGATTGGTAGGCACTGTCTGTGGTGTATTTGTTGCGGAACACGCCATCGCTGTCCTCCTGTATAGTGTTCATGGGAGGCGGTTGCATCAGTCGTTCTAAGGGAGATCCATAACCTCGCCCAGGACTCGGTATCCGCCCTAAGCTTTCCATCATGGCCGAAAACTTATTGTCGCCCATTTGAACCGGAGGCACAGCCAATCGGGAGATATGAGACTGAGGATTCGGAGGCTGCGCTTGCTCGTGCGCACGAGGAACTTCCATCGGCTTTTCTTCTTGAGGAGCAGCCATGTACTGAGCCATGGAACGAGGGGGGTACCCTGTCTCTATATGATTATGAGGATTGTACCGTTCCAGACTCTCCGGATACATATTCCGGTTCATGAGGGGCTCATTACTTAATGATAGAGTTTCTTTTGGTGCTTCTAAACTTCTCGCCATGTCAGATTGGGCAAACAGTCTCTTTTTTACAGGGAATATGCTAGGATTTGGTTTTGGAACAGGTTCTGCCGGCTTATAAGGAACACTGTCAACAGTGCGCATAGGTGGTCGGTACTGGTCAGCATACGAATACTGAGGAACTCCTTCGTACATTGGCGTTTGAGGCACGTGACTGTGGCTAACCGGCGGAGGAGGAAGCGTTGGTTGAGGGGGCAAGGGGGACGCGGGAGTAGGCACCATGTACGAGTTGTAGGTCCCAGGGGAAGACGGAGGATACACATGTCTGTATCCCTGGAAAGGTGATCCTGGGTTGCTTAAGGGTTCTCTAGGACTGCTGTGGGTGCTATGAGGACTTTGTACTTCGGGGCTCGACTTGTGAGTATTTGACATGTCTTGATAGAAGCCAACACGTAAAGTCCCATTAACAGGTGGCACAGGGGGTTCACCTCGGGGAGACACAATACCCGGTGATACGGGGTGCAAAGGGGAATCTTGACCTAAAGATGATGGCTCAGACATACTACTACTGCTGCTGGCTTTTCGTTGCCTTCTCACTGGTCCGGCCGGCATTCCGGCAGAGCCCCAAAGTGACTCTTTTTCTTCGACTGGAGGCGGTGGTTCAGGCGGCGCTTCGGATTTTTTCTTCACTGTGGCCTGTGCTTTCGGTGCCCCAAAAGCTTTGAACCAAGCACTAGCATTGGGTCTGGCTTTGTTTGTAATTTCTTTCACAGCATCGCGTTTCTTTTCCTCGGGCTGGGGAGCCGGACCGTCACGTTTTAAAGCAACAGGGTCGTTTTCTTTGTTAGTCGATTCTTCTTCTTTTGATTCTATGGAAAGTTCGGAAGTTGGCGCCGGAGAATCAGGAGAAATGTCAGGGGTAGGCTGACTGTCCACCTCCATGTTCTCTAATTTCTCCTCGTCTTCAGCTTCAACAGGGTCATTACTTTCTTCCAACTTCGGGGAAGTAAAGCTATGCTTACTCTTTCCAAAATCAAGGATATCACTTTTGAGAACTGTTCCCAAGCTAAGCTTAGGCCCAGCCTCATCGGTTTTAACAAGTAAAGCATTTCTTCCTTCTTTGCCAGCTTTTCCTATTCCTGATGTCAGTAATTGCCCGTTATCATCACCACCATCTTTGTTCTTCGGCATATTGCCAATCAAATTGCCTTTACTTTTTCCGGGTTGCAACCGATCAATAGTACGTATGTCCTTTCGTTTAACAGGTCGTAAAATGTCAATAGGTTTTCGGCGTCGTATTGCAGGATCTCGAGGGTTTCGGAAGATGCGATCCTGTTTACCGGATGCCCGCGATTCAGCAGGGAACTGCTCGAACCCGTGAGTGGGGGAGCTACTTCCTGAGGAAAATCCGGATTCAAGATGGACGTCATTGAGAAGACTGCTCATGGACTTGAAGGATTCGTCAGCAACGAAGGCCAGCTTTTCTAAATCAAAGTTTCGTTTGTGACGGGAACGCGAGGTTCGTCCTGCTGTCCGCTCCTCACTTTCGCTGTCCTCCTTCTTCAACCTCGGAGGTGACGTGTCTCGAAGGAATCCTGGCTCTTCATCGTCAAAGTCACTTCCCGGGATCAAATCGTCCGACTCGTTCAGCCAGGACCTGGAACTAATAGCACATCCAATTAATTAAAATCGAGTATAGGCACTACTTGCACGAAAAAATTCAATAAAGTTCAAAGTGAGGTCAAAGAATTAAGCACAGTTTGTTGGCATTGACTTTTGTAAAATAAAAAAATACATAGTTCATTATGGAATATTTACATTTTATAATACACACTACCATTTTCCTCCTAATATCGTACACATATTAGGTGACCGACCAATAGGAATGCGTATCGGGTCTAATATTGGTTGGCCTATACTGGCATCTGGCTTATTCACAACAGCGTGGCTAATAATGGTGAAAGTACCCTATATAAAATTTAAATCCATACTTTAAATTGGCTTACTTGCCATTCCTCAGTGCCATTTCTATATCATGTAATTATAGCAATCTGATATAATATAACTATGCCTAGCGGGTAAGAAGAACTTGTAGATAATTTGTATTATTCTTGCAGAAGGTCATCTCTTGTATGTTGTTCTATTTTTTCCCATTATATCTTATCTATATCTTATCTAACTACCTCTTATGTTGTTTTTTAAGGGAGGGTTGCCGTTCTGGTTCACACTCTGACGCAGAATCTCCCTGACTAGCTTCTCTTCTCCTTTTCTTCCGTTTTGACTTTTTCGATGAAGTCTCTTTTTCTCTCCGCCTTGTCTCTTTCGGCTTCGGCTGGCTTACTTTGACTGGAGCTTCCCGCCTTACTTCATCTTCAGATGACGGGTCCGATTCCAAGTATCGATCCACGGCCTCGTTAAACGATTCCAGCACGTTTTTTGCCATGTCCGTGTATTCTACAAAATTCAAACAATTCAATTTTAAACAAAAGATGAAAATAATAGAACCAAATGCTAAATTTATCATTTATTTATCAATTTTTAGCAAAAATCCTCCTTTTTTGATTGAAATAAAATCGACGCTTTTTAAACACTACTGAGACAGGGTCTAATTTCGTAAGCTGTAGAATCTTAAAAAATGCCATTTTATTTAGTGAATAAGGAATTCTCTCGGCGGGGTGCCCGGTCCCGCCGCGCCGCCCACCTGTGTATCTGCGCCTGAATGATGCACAGTTTTGACTTTCTAAACGGTGAAGTAGGACCTGATCGTTGTTCTCTCTACACTTAACAGAATTATCTTTTTCTTAGGGCGAACGGAACACTTTAAGCGAGGTTTAACGATTTTAAACCACTATGGTTAAAGACTATCGTATTCGCCATTAGTCATAGTTTAAATAAAATGAAAATAAAAGTTCATACCATTTTCGGATCCGTTATATTGACGACAATTGTCGATGATGAGTTGAAAATCCTCACGGAAAGTATTGAGATCGGTGTATTGGCCCTTGTTAATCTTCCTCTCCATAGTATAAAGATCCATAGGCCTCCTGATGACGGAATAATACCTAGGAGCATAGTCCTCGTCCACAGGAGTCGCAAATGGCCAAGCATCCTCCTGATTTTTCACATACTCTATGATTTTATGCATTCCTGTACGCAAGTCTTCTATACTCGTTTTGTACCTGCAAAAATGTCCAAATATAGGTAAGTAAGTATAATTGAATAGGTCCAAGTCAAGGGTAGAACATATCAAAGGATATGTGGCAATAGTATGGATGGGTCAATCAGCGCAAAAAAGGTACGCCTAGGGTGAAAATTTCCATATGGTTAGGCAAGGACGATTTGGCAGATAATATTACATGTTTGAATTATTATTTGTCTATGCAGTTATATACTGCATCATACTGCATGTAGAAATCATATGTCCATTGGGACGAAAAGTTCTCTGAGCAATTAAACTTACACTTGTTTACTCCGAACTTTCTTCTTCTTCGAAGGAGGGTTTATGACAATGCGGCCAGTTGCAGAACTAAGAGAATTGTTGGTCTGACGGCCGACTGGCTTCTTCTCTTCTGCAGCCTCGTAAACCCTTTCATCATCATCGTCGTCATCATCATCATCTTCCTCTCCTTTCAAACTCCCGTCATCCATATCATCTTCTGTATCACGATGATAATCATCCATATACCTATCGTCTCTTTCGTCAACTTCGCTTCCTAAGGACTCCCATTCAGACGACCTTCGCGCCTCCCTCATCTCTCTCCGTCTGTCCCTCTCACTCCGTTCCTGTCGCGATTTATCATCATCGTCTCTAGAGTCTTTGGAATCTTTTTGCTTCAACTTTTCCAGACGGGTGCTTTGCCGCCGAGGCTGGTAGTCCTGAACCCTACGACGCTGTTGCCTTTCTTTCTCCGCAAAGAGACGTGGAATTTCGGGGAGGAAATCTTCGACCAAGGTGCGATACAGTTCCCGCTCATTGCGGCAGGAGGAATTTTTGAATTTTTCGGATAAGGAGACCCAGTCGGCTTCGCTGAAACAGGCGACCTGCCAGACACCGGTGCCCAGCTCTTCTACTTCCACGTCAGATTCAACACTCAAATGCCTCTTTCGCTTATCTTCTTTTCGACGTTTCTTTCGTTCTTTGATCTTCTTTTTCTACAAGCAAACATTTGACAGGATAGTTAGAATAATTACGAAATTGAGGGTATTTTTTCAATGATAATCAAACATGAAAGAATTCAAGATAGCGCTTATGAAGAAGTGGTCCTTTAGATGGGAAGTTAAGACTGGGTCCACTCTATGAGCACTCATGGTGTAACAGTTTAGCGTCGTGGGTCAAAGCATATCATAACAAATCTTTTTATTGGTATGTGTCGATAGATGCTTACCAGTTTTGGAAAATCCTCTCGATACAATCGCGTACCATAAAAATACCAGTAAACAGACTTATTATCATCTTGTCCAAGAGGTTCAACTCGCAGACTGTCAGATTCCAAATTCTGCAAATAAAAAAAACGCACTTCAAATTAACAATTATTTTAACCAGTCTCACGAGGATTACTTTTATTCTCATTCTTTCTTCCATACTTTCACATCAAGGCGCATTTCCCTTGCTTGCTTTTTAAATTGTATGTAACACAATAGCAGTTGGAAGTACAAACCTTTAAAAGATCAGGGACATCTGGTGCATCCAACCGGAAGTCACAGAGTGCATGCAAAATTTCCACTTTTACTCGAATCGGAAGAAACTGGAAGTCAATATCCGTGTTAAACGGATTTTCACGTCGGAACTCCTGGCACTTTTGGCGAAAAAGCCGCCGTAAGTACATCTGATAGTTGAAGGTGGAGATCTCATTACTTTGTATACAGCCACACAGTAATCGGACTATTAGCTCCTGGAGTAAACCGCAACCGGAATCTTCGGTCCCATCGGTGAGCAGGGCTTCCTCCAATTCCTGAAAAAGAAAATCATTTCGTTAAAAACTTAAAAAAGAATAATAGATAATAAGAAAGCAATTGTTGATTCCCAAGCGCATTACGAGAAAAAACGAAGCGGTTGAATTTAAAACTCCCGCGCGTTTTGTTTGGTTGGCTACCAATGCGGCTTTTATGGCGCGAGTCACGGAACAACCCAACAATAACAAACCAGCAATATTCATAATTCTGTTACAAACTAGTTTTGTTTGTTGTTTATTCTTCCATGAATATGAAGTCTTCATTAGCGAAAAATTATCCCTTAATTGACTCTTCTTTTCAAGAAACACATCGGGATCTCACAAATGAAGCATTTGACATGGACTGTATATTAAGATTGTGAAATGGCCGTAACGAGTGAATGTTTATGTACGCCATATCTCTCACCTATATTATATTCATAGAAAATAGCATGTTCCGATAACAGAGGGCTGCCTGATGAAGAGTAATGAACCTACATATTGCGAGTTCACGGTACTCAAATGCTCTATGTTAGGAATGTCATTAGATGATTTTATAGGAGCAGAAAAGGCAATCTCCACCTCAGCAGATAGCGGATACTTAAGGGGCGGTAACATGGCCGACATTAATGGAGGAAAGGGAGGGGGCGATGTAACTGGCGTAGGCAACAGCTCAAACGTCAGAGTCACAATGAGTCCGGCAGTCGGAGTCGGTAGAGCAGAGCAACACCCGTGCTGGGGTCTCCCACAGCGCTACGGGCCGACTCCGCTTCAACCCAAGCAACTGAACGAACTGAACCAACGGTTCCCACTCTACCATGGGCATCGCGGCCCCCGTCACCATCAGTTCAGTCGCTATCTAGCGCGCTTGGAGGCAGGTCGAGCGCGGGCTGTGCTCGCAGTCCCGCGATGTGTGAGCACCGTCACAAGGCCGGATAGGAGAGGGAAGCCCGCGCGCCGCACCAAGCCACCTCCTCGCCTTGCTCCTTCTGCTGTGCTGCCCGCGTTCACTACTCACAAGCACACTGACTCACTCCGTCTCCCGAGCTCTCCACCGCACCAACATGCCTCCTCTCCTGTACACTGAATTACCTCACACTCATTTCTTTTCTACACCGATAGCTGTTGGCTCATCAAAACCCAAGAAATCAATACCTGCAAATTAGTTGCTTCCCATACTTATCTCAAACAGATATCATGACATGAAGAGGGATGAAAAGATTATTAAGATAATAAGAATACGGTTTCTCGTTTCTCCAAATGTTCGGGTAGAAATACATTACGTTGGGCGCCAATTGTTATGGACCATATAAATAATTTAGGTAATATAACCAACTAAGAAACTAAATCAAGTCTTTGTGCTTTGAATTTGAACAACAAAGAAAAGAGGACTTTGCTTGTAGGCAAATCACCCAGTGAAATTGTATTTTTTGTCATGGAAAAATGCCTGCATCCCTAGTAAGCCGGAAGGTACACACTCACAATAATATCTTGAGGTGATCAATACCATTAAAAGGTGGATGAAAATAAGTGATTTTCTATTAAAGACGGCTATGACGAAATTTCCAGGCGATTGGCAATCAGGAAACAATGGTTAGAGCTGACGACACATTGAGCTTTGAAGGAAGTTACCAGCTGACAGGGTTTCGATTGAAAAACAACCATGGCTGTATGTGTAACCTTTCCGTCTTATCGCCTGGTTTGTTTTCACGAAACACCATGCATGTTTCATTTTGTCGCTGATACCTGGCTGTACAAAAATAAAAGTGGGAGAGATTTCCCACTGGCTATAATCCTTAGTCTACTCTACGCTACAATGAGTTCAATGAGTTATCGTACTATTTTGATAGTGATTGAATCACTACGAGTGAATCTTTAGTACCAAGAAGTTAACAAAAAGGTTTTGACAGCTTAAACTCCCAAGAGTGAGTATTTTTTAATGTGACCGATTGGCATCCGATGCACCAGTATCCACAATTAAAATTATTTTATGCCCAAACCAGACAAGAAGAAAATTAAAAATGAGAGGAACCCGTACTTAACTTGTTAAAATAAAACTTGTAAAAGTAAATTATCATCCATTGTCTTTGGAGCGCCTGCTATATGAAAAGCTGAGGATTTAGAAAATGAGGAGATTTGAATGACCTCAGCAAAGAGCATCAAATACAAAATGAAGTAGGAGCACAAGCCGAAAAGTTTAAAAGGCAAAAACAATAACTGAAATATACAAAAAAGGAAAATCAAAAGAAATGAAGTTAAGTGAACTAGAGAAGGGTGAATGGTAAATTTCGTGACTTTAAAAGCGAAGGATAATCTTGAAAAAGTAAAGCATAAAAGTAGGAAAAAGTTGAATGGTTTCTATTAAAGCGAACAAGGGAACTGGTAAGTCCCCAACGGACGGCGGCGGGAGCAACGAAAGTTCACTACGTAATATACGTTGATGATCGTAAGCGAACAGCGTCATCGTCGTATTGCAACTTTCTTGAAATGTAGTAAATCCATTTTAACGGTCAATACAACGATAATTACTAAGTATACCGTCACAATATTATGGGTGAAACGATGGCAGGTTGTGTACGAATAATACCCAGATAATCTGACATTTTCCGATAGTCAAACCCAGAAGCAATGTCAGACGATTCTGAAAATTGCTTATAAGTTGCAGGCGAGAAAGAAAATTATTGTTACTAAAATCAGTATTAAAACACAGAATTTGGATTAGATAACACCGAAAAAACGGAATAATTTCTAATTGAAAGCCATCGATTTCAAACAAAAATTTGGCCGTACCTTACAACCCGGCCTTTTTGATGGAGATATTATTCTTTGGTCTAGTCTATATTTTGGCGATTGATTCCGCATTAGAGATGTGTAACACACAAGTGTTTAGCTTATGTCAAACAAGGCTTTATACCTTAGCAAGTCATTTAAGGATGATCGAAATGGTCTGCTATGTTTGCAGGAATCAGGAATGACATCCCTAACTTTGACCACAGTTAACTGACGCTGACAGAATTAACCATGAATCCGTCCAAACGTACAATTTAGAAAATACAAAAATAATTGACTGAAAGCAAAAGAAAGCGTCTATAATAAAAATAGTTCTTATTATCGTTCACAGAATTACACGATGAGTTTATGGGCAAATTTCATTTCATCTATACAAACACTCCTGTGTAAAGTTTACATGACAGCGTTTTTGCCCCTTACTTGGGGCAGTCTCCACAGGCGGGCAGACAGGAATATAAAGCAAGTGTTTCAAAGATATTTATGGAATAAAGAAGGAATGGAGAAGATAGGGGAAAGCATAGAAGTCAACGAATGAGAAGCAGATAGAATAAAATGAGCTTCTTTCCTCGTCTTAAATGCCGTTAAAAGTCTCTTGCAGACCATACGATCAACCAGAAATCTCTATCTAACAGTTATTAAGAGAGCAGCTCCCAAATAATATAAAAATAACTGTCCAGAGCATATATTTCACAATGACAGCATTACAAAAAAGGATTTGAAGACACGAGGACATTTTTAAACAAAACCCTGCTGGCAGGTATTAGAGTTTGTTGCTAGCAACCTAGTAGGCAGATGCTGCAAGAATTCTATGTAATGTAAATATTGGTCCGATTTAATCGCAAAATGTTATTGCCATAATCAAACGAAGTCAAAAAAACACTTTTATTATTAAGTTAGATTGTGTTGCGTCAAAATGGACTTAGCAGATTGGTACCACCAGGTACCCTCATGGCTCCACCAGGGTCCAGTAACCTATTATACGAAAGGGGAACTATTTGATTTAGGATGGTGTTGCCTAGACTAGGAAAACTAGGTTCCTATTGCATGTGAAATAATGTATTTTTAAGATGGTGACAAGCCTGAGGGTACCAGCGATGATAATTGCATTGAAATATGCATTGGTATTTGCGCATGACAGAAGGAAGGGCAACGTTATTACTGCAACAGGACAGGGTAAAGTGAAGCAGGGTTGGGCTGAAGGCT
>Ga0194135_10002460_pt1 | contig 11267 bp, 7 predicted proteins | sample LitLau_LLRF_2013_FD_134024 | JGI IMG/M metagenome (GOLD analysis project Ga0194135, IMG submission 134024) | Freshwater sediment microbial communities in response to fracking from North America - Little Laurel Run_MetaG_LLRF_2013 (version 2) | ecosystem: Environmental > Aquatic > Freshwater >... | reverse complement strand
TAGTGGAGAACCATCTGAATACCAATGACTGCGGTACTGGACAAATTTCAAGTGGGCTCAAGCAGATTCTAGATCCGAGCCTCCTCAGTCACCCTCCAAAGTACAAGGTCCCCGATACAATTCAGACTGATGCTCCGGAAGTTGAAGATGGAAGATTCTGCTTGCCATCGACCCTTCATGATAAAACTGGAATGGAGACAGTGGAGAACCATCAGGATACCAATGACTACGACACGGAAACTGAACGAATGTCAAGTGGGGAAAACATCAAGCAGATTCCAAAGCCGAGCCCCGTCAGTCACCCTCCACAGCACAATATCCTCCACACAATTGGGACTGATGCTCCGGAAGTTGAAAATGGAAGATTCTGCTTGACATCGACACTTTATGATAAAACTGAAACGGAGATAATTATGAAGGAGAAAGGATTGGAATCCTTTACACCTGGTGGAATGGAAGAATATCCCGTGCCACTCACAATTGTCGCTGATCCGGAATTTGAAAATTCGGGAGTGTCCGTGAGCTCCACACTTTGTGACGCATCCTCAAAGATCCAACCTCTCAAACCCGAAAACCAAATCGAAATAGGGTTAGAGAAAGTGAAGCCCATGGAGAATTTGGATTTGGAATCCCGTGCCCCTAGCGAATCAGAGGAGAATCCAGAGGACACGAGTGGTGCCGATGTTCCGGAAGTTGAAAATTCGGGATTATGCGTCTCACTGATACTTTGTGATGCAACCTCAGAGATCCACTTTCTACCAAACAACACGGGCCAAGAAACGCTGATAGAAGATCAAGAGGAAAGAAGTACGATGGTGAAACTTCGGGATGGAACCTCGGAGATTCGACTCGTCAAAGACGACGAAGTCCAAATTCAATTGGAGAAATTAAGTTTGGAATCCTTCACACCTGGTGGAATGAAGGAACATTCCTTCACAATTGCAGCTGATGCTCCGCAATTTGAAAATTCGAGATTGTGCTTGAGCATGACTTCCACGCTCTGTAACTCATCCTCAAAGATCCAACATATCAAACCCGAAAATCAAATCCAGACAGGCTTAGAGAAAGTGAGGGCCATGGAGAAATTGGATTTCGAATTGGAGTCCCTTAATCCTAATGAACTCGAGGAATTCATCCGCATCCATGGGGCTGACTTTAATCCAAAATGGGTTGCCGTGACGCTGGAGATGATCAAGACCTCGAAGCTCTTAACCACCAGGGATGAAGACATGAAGCAACTCATTCGGATCTTCTAGGTCTGCCGTCGACCTTCCGCCGGATTACTTTACCGCTTACTGAGCATAATTAATTTAAATAACGTTTGCATGATTTACACACGTACACAGTGGCTAGAGACACCATTGCCTCGCGAAGATTGGGAGCATGTTTGCAGAATCTGAAATTCTTCAAGGTAATAATAATGTTTAAAAATGCAAGTGAAAATAAGAGATACTGATCGCCCATCTTGAGAACAAATAAATAAATTAGACTTAAAAAAAAAACACGGAATTTCTAGTTAACTAACATCAAACATTTTATCGGTAAAACCGAAAAATAATAGTACATACTCTGTAATTCAAATGGTTTTTTTTCTTCTCTTTTTCCCCAAGGCTACCCCTTCTTGTGATTGACAAGGACATACGAGAAGATTAACTTCTCTTGAGTTCCAGGTAGATAAAAGCAACAAAAATCATGGGTGGAGTGCCGGGCTTACTTCTACATCAGGAAAATATATAGCCACACATGTACTTTTTATGAATCAGTTTTTCTGTAGCATCTCATTGAAGTGGTAGCCGTACTTCAAGCAAAATTTTTTGAGAACAATGGATTTATATTATTTTCCAGCCAGCTCCGCTTGTCGTTCGGTCCTAATGACGGCAAGAGAGCTAGGTGTTGCATTAAATCTCAAGTTTATTAATGGGTTTGGTGGAAAAGAAACAAGAACGGCGGAGTACAGGAAGTTAAACCCACAACATACTGTTCCGTTATTGGATGATAACGGCTTCATACTGGCGGAAAGTCGAACCATCATGAGGTATTTAGTAAACAAGTATCAACCAGGATCCAGCCTTTATCCAACTGATCCAAAAGAAAGAGCCAAAGTTGATCGCTTTCTGGATTTTGATTGTGGGACACTCGGAGCAATCGGTCTGGATAATATTGTAAGCTATAGAGTCATTCACCACACCTGATAAATGAATTCATAAATAAAAAAAATTTAAGTAGGTACGTATTTGTATTTAGAAAACAAAATACTATTTTGGAAAGGAGCCAACGCCTGAGCAAATGTTAGCTCTCAAGGAATCCCTTCAAATCATGGAGGACCTTATCGATGGAGATTTGCCTTTCTTATGCGGAAGTCGCGTAACCCTTGCGGATTTGTCAATCGTCACGATCATCAATTCTCTTTACCTTCTCCAAATCCACATTTCAGACTATCCTAAAATCAGTACATGGGTGGCGAGAATGGAGACCCTTCCATACTATGAGGAACTAAATACTATTCCAATGAAAAAGGCAGCAGATAACCTCCTTGGCAATAAATAGAATAGAATTATTTGGTGCCTTAGCAAAGTGTGGAAATTGAAGAATTAAATGGATCAATTCACACCTGAAAAGTGAAGACGTGACACTAAATAGCCCATTCTTTACTGTAATCTATGACACTGAGCATTAGCATTCTTTAGTTACTCGAAGCATGGATGTTAAAATGAATTCAAACTATTATATGAAGAGGCAATTAAAATTAATCAGAATTGAAATTAAAAAGAAATGAAAAAACGACCTGTATCTTTCCCTTCTTGCAACTTTCAGTTTAAAAATCCGGGAGATCCAATGAAGTACAAGTCATTCTTGTTATGCGGAATTTTTAATGGAGAAAAGGGTAAGTATGGGAACACAGGTCAAATACTTTTACGTCGAATTACATTAATTCGGATCGTTGCATTATTATAAAAAAAAAAATAATAATAATAACGACGCGAGCTGAGACGAAAGACACTGAATTCTAAATTTTAGATATATTTTTTCCATTTTGGTAAAACGTAAACAATTTGTTAAAAATGGCGGATGATATAATACAAATAATATGGGTTTAAAGTTTTAGTTAAGTTGCGAAACAATATTGGCTTTGATTTTTCACATTTCCAGGATTCGAAAGAGTAAACCCGTGAGTTTACTAAGTTTCGTCTTGACTAAATGCAGTGAAATCGAATTCTGAAAGATGAAAAGTTAGATTGAATTATGGTGGCCCTAACTAAGCATAGCGCTTATCAATAGCTAATTACGCGCAAATTATTTAGACATAATTACTGAAAAACAAAAGCATGCCTGCATCATGTACCGGCCTCCCAGAACTATTGATTTTAAACCGTCTCGCATGATTTCGCAATTAAGGTTCCAACTCTCTTTTTATTGTTGAACGTATAAAAATATGAATGCATAACATATAATAATAATCTACAAGAATGTCTGATGGGAATGCGGAGGTGGGTTCCCCCAAACTCAGATCCGGTATGTGCCTTTCTTCATTTTGCAAGCACTCCTGCTAAATCCAAATGCCACCAGTAGCAGGAAAACTCCTCCCGCCATTAAATAGATCGACCACGAGATTCTGCACGTCCCTGTGACAAACACAAAAATTTCATTAGCGGAGGAGAGAGAGACTCACTCACCACCGGAATCTGGGTGCTTCATCTTCATACAATGAAAGGGAAGTAAGACCGGTTTTCACTTTCTCCAAGAAGAGAAAGTTTCTACCACCAGCAGGGAAAGACATTCAGGACTCATTTATTTCTTTGTGGTAAGAATTGCTCCGAAATTGAATCTCTCTGTGGTTAGACTTATTTCCAACCACCATGCACCATCTCTCTCTACACCTGGTTGTATGTCGACCAAAGGCTTACCCAGTTGGTATGGACCTGATCCCTGCGAACAAGCCTCCATTACTTCTATGTTTCCCCATCCGATCGGGTACACCAAAATCCCCACAGAAACCAAGAGTCCTAAACACAAGCCAAAAGTCAGGAAATTAAATAAAATCGAATAACCTGTTTTGTCTGAAATTATTTTGAGTAGTGAGTCCCTCCGAATAACGTGTTAAAAAATGGTGGACGGTGGCTTCAATACTGACGGTTTCGGGAGAGACATTAATATTCTCCGCGATAGATTTCGTCGAACGTGGTTTTTGTATATGCCAACTTTACTTTACATTACAACTCGACGTCTCTTCACAACTCGGGAATTTGAGGTTTGTCTTAGGATAGGAAGGAGCCGAAATGGAGTGTGAAGTTTCCTTTCTTTTCTTTCTCTCTCTTCTCCAAAATCTAATTAAATTCATATTAAATCTCCCTTCATTCCGCAAATTGGGTTTCTCTTGTTTCTTTCTATTCAGTTCTCCAACCCCCACGGCACGGCTGGGATTTTTTTCTCTTTCACTGTTTTCCCTTATGCGCACAAATTTCTTGAAAACTGCTTGAAAGGGTTCAGGGATATGCCGCAATATTTCTGAACAAATTTCCGTTCTAACAAACAAGGCACATTTGGGGGTTTCCTTTGAAAAGTTTCAATAAAGAACTTTCGTAGGGTCGGATGAGAAACTTTGAAGCATAAGCCTTTCCTTCGGAAGCCATTTTATTGGAAAGTTATTGCATATCTTATGGGGCTTTCCACTTGAGAAAGTCCTTTTAGGGGGAGAAGACAAATGAAATATTGAATAGAAATTGACACCATGGGGTCTCCAGGGAATCTTTCACAGCTTCTAAAATCGATCCAATTTCACTCCACCCTAACAGACGTTTTTTTTCTGCACTTCTACAAACTGGAAGTTCTTCGTTTTCGGCCTAGTTTATTCAATATATTTTTCTTTATATAACATTTCCAGATATTTCAATCGGACTGACACATCCCTCTACAACTGAAATCATTAATTATCATTCCACTACTTTTCCATTTCTCTAAAAACAACATTAAATGAAATACTGCAAATATAAAATATACGAAAGAGCACAACAATGTTGCGCATGCTTTACTGCAGTGCCTTTCTCTAAATTTCAAAACCTGTCTTCGTTCCCCTTATACAACTGGTGATGTTTTAATAATAGAGGAAGAGAGAAAACACGGAGGGAGTCAAGGGGAAGTGGATCTCGTAGCAGAGGGATTAAGTGCACCTCTGAATGATGGATGACAAAAGTCTTCATCCTCCTCTCATATTTCAAACTCTTTGCAATCATTTATAGTTCATCCGTATAATTCTGACAGTTTCTGGATAAGAATTTTGACATTTCCAGAACAGATGCATCAAACTCAGTTAATGTGGGAACGCTCTTAATTAAGTCCTTGTCGGTCACCTGTTAATATCTGAATGTATCCAATGAACTTGGCAGAAGTCGAGTTGAGTAAATCCGAAAAGCAGATCGAGAAGAGGGTAGAGATTGCAATGAGGAGGTTTATGGTGGCTCCTGTTCCCACCAAAACTGTGCTCAACTGCCACCAAGGACTCGGGATTATCCAAAAACTTGCGTATCTTCCACACTCGGAGAGGATCTCAATCACTCCGTCTTCTGTCAGTTGAGGGTATCCACAACGAACGAAACTTCCGAAAGACGTCCTCTGATTCCCAAGTAACTCACCCTGGAAAAATTACAAAGAGAAATTTAACTACCGATGGCAGGGTCAAGACTTGGAGGAGTTCAAATTAGAAAATTGTTTTATGTCCCATTCCCCAAACCAGAAACCGGCTTTTGCTCTGATATCCTTCATGCCAAAGTTTTAGTAAAATCCTGCTAACCACAATTCTACGAGTTTAAATTATTCCAGAAAATATATAGTAGGATTTCAAAATTGCATATGGCCAGGCCACAAATGTTTAAACTTGTTTTAGCAATAAAGAAATCTGTTCCTGTTCCAAAGTTTTGTTGGGAAATGACAAAAGTTGCTTAATTTGATTCTTGTTTGCCAAAGCCGAGGCGAAAACTTTGGAGAGAGAGGGATATAAGACAAGGAAAGTGGGATTTGGTTGTAGATGAAAGAGGATCAACGGCTTCTGGGGTTCTTGCTTTACTTAAGTCCACTTAGGAAATAATTAACCTCCGCATGGATTTAGTTCCTACAGCTTCTTCCCTTCATTCACATCTTACTACCATTGTTTGTATATCTCCCATCCCCTGTCCCCATCATGCACAGTCATCCATCCCTTCCTCCCATTCAAAGGGGGGAAATGACGGCAAGAAGGGCAAAGTTATCCACAAAAAAACTTCAGCGATATCCATGGATGAATGGAAATGGAATGGTGGTGGTGGTCGAAAGATGAAAATGAACCACTCCACTTACTTTCCACATCAAAAAATTTCAATCTTAATAGCTTCAGTCTTAGCAAGTTAATAATTTACACGTTAATATCGGTAAGGTCAGCAAACTACTTTCTTCTGTTTGTAAAAAAATTTCAACGTTTAATAAGAGTAATATATAAAAGGGTGGACTTACTTCAATCCAAAATGGAAAAAAGAATCCTGCAGCAGTGAGCAAAGAACTCAATACGGAAGTAATTCCCCAGCAGATACCAATGGCACCCAATGCTGAACACATCCTCACCAGATATTATTAAACCGGAGAAGAGAGAGTAAATTTTTTAGTGCATATGTTGTACGCCAAATGAAATGAAATGAGGAATTTAGGATCAGAAAAATAAACAAAGGAACAAGGGAAGGATAAAGGTTCACTTCCGCTCCAACCAAAATCTCTTTCCCAACTAACGTTGTCTGTCTCTTGGAAATTGGGGTACTCTCATAGGAACCAAAACTTTGTCTTCCTCTTTCACCGAAATCAAGTAACTTAGAAGCAGCAGGGAGAAGAGAAGCCCGTCAGCATCCCCCTATTTATAACACACTTGATACTATACACTTGGAATTTGTATATAATTTTCTTTCTAAAATGTTTATCTAATTATTCTAAAATCTTTATTTGACTTTGCCCGGAGACCTTTGGATACTTCTGGCTCTCTTGAAGATATAGAGAACCTTACCGGATGTATTCTGTCCAAATAGTTAGGCAGCATAACCAAATGCAGAAACAACGGTACAGTTCAGGCAGGCCGACTCTGCTTATTCATTTTCGTGAAAAATTGAACGAAGACGACGACGAAGTGCAGGTGGTGCCTATAGGAATAGGACCACGACATGAATTGCATTTTCGCCAAATGCCTTTTATATATAAAGAATTCCATGAAACGAGTATTTCCACGACCCGACATAAATTGTCAATGTCATCTACTTTGGTAAACTTCTGCTTCGCCATGTTTGTATGTTTATTAACAGAATAAAAATGCTGCCGGGATAAATATCGTGAAATAACAGCTGAAACCGTTTTTTATGCTTCGGATTTTATGAAGTTATTAAATGGAAAGCATATAATTACAACCACAAAATTATTGTATAATATTCCATATCCATTTCAATTCTTATATTTACACAATTCAATCTGAGCGAATAAAGTTAGGAGGGGGTGATTCTGGTACACCCATTGAAATTCTTTTTTGTAATAATCGAATTTAGATATATTCTTCAGACATCTTAGCACTATGCGGTGTTGCGATTTTATGCGAATTGAAACGCAAGTATTTTCCCTGGAAGTATCTTTTCTCTGCGCGTTTGTTAAATGTAATTTAGACTATTCGAAGAATGATTTGAGCGTCGGCTGATATGAAGTGCGCTCATCAGTGTTCGGAACTCTGATTTTAACTTGGTTTCAAGTTCCCCGCAGAAGACTTCACTCGAGAGCGAAATTTGATGAGGAATTAGAAAGGATAATTCACAGTAATCGAGTAATGCTTTCGAGAAGAAAACGACAATCAGAAGACAAATAAAAAATTTTATCGCTAAAATTACTTAATTTTTATAAATTTTAAGAAACGCAAGTTTCGGCAAGCTTTACACAAGTTTAAAAAAAAGTTTTCTCCTAGATTTTTCAGTTTGTTTGTAAGATCATAGTATCATTTTCGGGAATATATATAAGAAAAACGCCAATGTACATAATAATGTCATACTCATAACAACCAACTACCTTTGCCCTGGGCTAACAATCAGAACGAACGGCGAACGAAGGGACACGACACCTCTCCATTCAGAATTGGAAGAAAAGTGACGTGAGTGAAATTGTGCTTGAGTTAAATATGAAATATTGTTTAAATTGAAGCATTGGACGATAATTGGAAACAAAAGTGATTTCTGTACAAAAAATTAAAATGGAAGCTCCTCATACGGTTCTTGTCAAACGAAGTAGTTTTGGCATTGCACTCTCCAATTGCCCACTTGAATCCAAACTCTTTTTTTCAAATCAACGCAACTGGTAGCAATGAGAGCTCCTTTCTCCTGCGCTTCTCGCTTTCCTCGGCAGTTGCACCAGCTCGACGTATGTGGGTATCCTTGGTTTCCATAACATCCTGGAGGTATTTCACACTGTGAATGGCGGACAGCCAATGATTGGCTGCGCACATTCTACCACAGGTTCGGAACAAGAGAGGTTAGCTGCGGGAAATTAAAGGCGATTAACAACTTCATTCAATTACTAAATGTAAACCACGAAAATAAACATTTTGCGAAGACTCGCGTCTTGGACAGAATGAAACTCATACAACTCACCATACTCTGGAAACTCATAAAAATTATAAATTGAAGAGGTAAATAAAAATTAAAAAATTAAGAATTGTGCAATCTTCTGTCTAGGACTCATTTAGCTATACTGAAACATTTTTAAAGCAGACGCCGTTTGCGAAAAAGGCAAATAATATGCAGGTGGCGTAGGTTTAGAATTCCGACTTTGTAAGGAATATGCGCAGTGAGCAGCATGAAATCAATTATAGCTTCAACGCATTGCTTGACGAGCTGTAGTTTTGAATTTCCTCAAGCTCTGGTTTTGATTCTCCGTGAACTACTGTACTATAAACTACGTGATTTTACCAACAATCTAGAGGACCAGTACTTTAGACTTTCATAACGAAGTTATTAACCGCTATAGAAAGGCAATAAACCACTGTGGTTGGTTCGTTGTTCGGTTAGATGGCTTGATGGCTAGCAACTTTTACTTGCCACATTTATTCCATTCATTACCGCTACCATATTAATTTAGTTTATTAAAATGTAACATTTTATTTTCGTAAGTAACATTTATTTTCCATAACCGAAAATTAGTTGCATTTGGGCACACGTATCTAATTAAAAACTTATATTTACTTGAGCGCACGAAAGCATATATCCTGGATCTGTAAGATTTCGTTTCAAAAGCCGGGTTGGTTGTTCTTAATTCCCTAATTGAGGAAATTAATTTGCTGCTTTTTAAATTAACTGATCTCAGTAAAGTAATTTTGATAACACTTTGATCGAGTATCCGGAGATTATCTATCATATTGCACTATACTTTCAGATTCACAATAATTCAGATATTATTCCGTAACAATCGGGTGTACAATTATATGAATCTGCCGTAAAATTATAAAATTTTTCCAGTTGATTAATTTAAAATTTATTAGCTCTGTGGAAGTATGCCATTACACATTTGGGATTATCAAATATTTACAAGTAAGAGTGAATTATATATCGATCTGGGCTGCAAACCAAAAATGAAGTGTTGAAAAAAAAAACTGAATTTTAATCGGAATCCGAATTCGACAAGGGGAGTTTCATCGTGGTTCAACGCAAGGTGCAATTGAATGGACTTCCCTCAATGTGCTTTCCTTGATAGGTAATATGAATTTTGTATTTCCCAACCAATCCAATCCGGTACGACACCTCAATCCGTCCGTCCCCTTTGTTGTGAGTCCACATTTCCGGATATCCTGATCCTACCAACGTACACAGCAGCTTTGTCACATCCACGGAATCATCCACATCGATGTAGAAGGTGTTTGGATATCCTAGGAATCAGATTTCGTTAAGTCAATCAGAAAAACAGTATAAATCACACTGGAACTACGATCTAAGCCACGTAATTTGTGATGGGTTTCGGAACATGGTGCATATACCGTCAATCGGACTTGTTGCAAATGTGTCTTTAAATATTTTATCATTTGTTTTATCGTTTAATTGAATACCAAATTGTACTTACTTGGTGATCCAACGGACAGCGCCTGTCCAGACACTTTTATTTTGGGATGTTCATCGGCAGTCGCGTTGTTAGTAATTTGACCTGTGGCGACAGCAGGCAACGTGATACCCTCTTTCTCTTTTGCGGAGTGTTGTATCGGGATAATTGTTTGTGATGGGGATGAGACTGGAGCAGGGCTCTTGATCACCGTAATCGGGAGGTTGACTCCAGCACGCCGGGTCGGAGGACTGCTTCGGAAGAAGGCCATTATGAAATAATCGTTTTTATCAATAAATTTTGCGGAATTTGATCACGGTGAGCTTCCTTGGGCAAATCAACAGAGACTGATTGGTGATCCTTGTCTGCGGGTGGTTTTGGCTGTTTTTGGGAAGGAGAAATTCAGACGTCCTTTTATGGGGAAAGATCAACGAAGGTGGGTTAGAGTGCGTGTGGGTGTATATGCGTTGGTGGGAAGCAATTAGAGTATTCGCACATCATTTCATTTGCTTCTAACGTTACGAAGGCAGCATGAATTTTGCAAAAAAAGAATTAACAGTGAAAAATTGGATCAGCTCAACTTTCCCTATCTCCCTTTCCCAAAACCTTGCCTCAACTGGAAGCAAAAGAGACGGAGGCAACATGAATTTGGATTGCATGGTTTCATGAATTAGTTATTTTAATTGATGACATAGCAAATACCAAAACCCATACCCCTCCATACGGGCAGAACTTTTGCTCCTGCATTTTTACCGGTGACATGTCAACTTCTTTTAAATGATTCGGTCAGAAACGTGAAATAGGAACATTAGGATGTGTTGTGCTATTGGCAATCCACCTGCTCTCATTTTAACGCAGTCGTCTTTGATTCTTAACCCTCGAAAGACCGCCACCACAGCCGCTGGGTAATGACATCCGAAGAATTTACATCGTAACTGCAATTTCAATTACTAAACAGAAATTGACTTTTAGCACAATCTGTTTCAAAGTAAAACGCCCGGTACGGTTTACAGGACAAAAAATATGCAGGCCAAAGTATTTACCACTCAAACCGGATCATGATCCAGCAGTTCACTTTATCCAGTTTTTGTTTAAAAAAATTTTTTTTACACTATTACGATGAGTTCTTTCTTTCAATTTCAGCTGAGTCACGGTTATTGGGTGCATTTTCTGTAAGGTATTGGCCATTATCC
>Ga0194135_10002459_pt1 | contig 11267 bp, 10 predicted proteins | sample LitLau_LLRF_2013_FD_134024 | JGI IMG/M metagenome (GOLD analysis project Ga0194135, IMG submission 134024) | Freshwater sediment microbial communities in response to fracking from North America - Little Laurel Run_MetaG_LLRF_2013 (version 2) | ecosystem: Environmental > Aquatic > Freshwater >... | reverse complement strand
ACTACTAGGTTTACTGCATGAGTAAACAAACTTCCCGATCATTGTTGAGATTGTAAAAAGTAGACGACTCAATCCTTTTCGAATTAGACTCTATAGATAAATAGTAAACATTAAACAATATTGCACATTTGTCTAATGGGAAACGTCGTCTCCTGTTTAAGGGTATTTTAGCCCGTTGGCTTTGATCCACAGCTATGATTAATTACCACGAGACATTATAGAAGCCGAATGTGTGAAGAAACTACTAGATACTACAGAATATTTCAAATACGGATCAATGCTAGATTTAAACTTAAGATTTAACTTTGAAGCAATTCTTCGTTTTGCCAAAACAATTAAAACTACTACCTTCAGTGTTACAAAGCTGAACTTACCCATCACATAATTATTATTATTACTTTTTAGGATACTGTAATGAAATTAAAAGAAAAAAACGATGCTGACCGAGTTAATGTGGATCCTCGCAGCCAGCCCCAGGTTTTTGCAAGGGTCATAAACTACGAACCTATTTCTCAACTGAAGGTTATGAAAAGCGACTATTACGGTGAGTAGGTATATCTGTGCCTAAGTTGGCTTATTATAAGAGCGACCGTACTTTTCTTCTTCCTCTTTCTCTCTCTTATATTGTGGAAAGTTATGTATAACAAAAGTTTATTTTCGAACGTCACAAGTTGGGTTCAAAACATTGCTTCCCCAAATAATATATGAGTGAGAGAGCGAGTGAATAAGTTATCAATCAGTTTTTATACAAATATTGTTCTAGAAGCCGCTAAAGGAAATTATGTGCGTTGCTTACATTCTTTTGTTCTTCAAGTTTGCTGTTGGTGTTTCAGGTAAGCTGGTGTCAATAAAAGGATCAGTGGTGCGTGTGGGAAATAGGAAGCTTCTTTGTACTTGGATGGCTTTCGAGTGCAACGCCTGTCAGGCAATCACGTGTATTCGACAACCCGATGGTAAAAATAATATTAACAGTGACAGTGCCTATAATTGGGGATTTTGACATCACATTACAAAGAGGAAGGAGACTTTGGACGTATTCGTAGTTGGATCTTCCGAGAGTCGAGTTCATGCACTCGACCCAATCACAAAGAGTTGCATTTGAGTTAGCCTGCTTTTGGTGTGATTGAGTCAACTCGGTCTCACCAAAAAAGTGGCCTCAACTCCCTGAAGATCCAATTTACATTCCCTCGAATGACTTCACAAAGACGGTACCTACTTCACGAAATAGGTGTTACTGTTTAAATAAATTGTGGAATTTTTGTGAAGCCATTGTCTCTTTATTATGTTCAAAATTCTACGAAGTTACCGAGGAACAATGGACAAATCGTTCTTACTGGAACAGCATTGATCTTTTTTAGGGCGAACGGTACAAACGTCTATAACCCGGCCTTAACGATTTTAATCGGTCGATTTATATATGACTTACAATCGTTAAACCCTGGTGACTATTGTACTGTTAGCCCTTATTAAGATAATTCGGTTTTTCTTAGGTTTTTACACTCTACCAAAGAAGTGCAACGATGGATGTCGTTCGAAATCCTTCTCTCCTTTAATATCGTCACCGTACACGTTGGCAATTGACTGGCTGTGTATTCGAATTCAAGAGCTAACTTGCGATCAGGAGGTTAGTTGGTCTTCGGCATATGATGATACTATTATTAATGTATTTTTCGTAGTAATATACGGCGTTACATGAATCAGGGTTGTTCCTCTCTCACAACTGAAATGCGATTTCTAGTACGTTATGAGGATTGAACCACGATTCTATAATAATAAGAACAATCAATGTATATAACCAAGTATTGCAGAAAATATGTTATGTTTAAGATAAATACATACCTAAATTGTAAGTCTGGCTTTGATTCGAAGTACAAAATGTGGCACCTTGTCCAAACTATGTTTTTATGTGTATTTAATTTTGTGTTTTTAGAGAGAAACCGGTGAGATGCCTCGTGTAATAGACTGTGAACTTATGAATGATTTGGTTGATTCTTGTGCTCCTGGAGATATCGGGACTGTTACAGGCATTGTAAAAGTAACTATTATTCTTTTTTATTTTTATAATGGAGAAAAAACAGGTTGCTTTCTTCCGAGCTTGGGGAAAAAAGTCGAGCATTTGGTCTGTTTTGTTTTGGAAACTTTGAAAAATTACTATAATGTTCATTATTTGATATTGTGGAGCTAAACAGTGTGAAAACAAAACCAAAGATCTCCTAAAAATGTACAAATTACTATTATTTAATACGCTACGTATTCCCCCTATAATGAAATATTAACGGGATTCACTTCAAGTTGAAGAATGTAAGAATGCGTAAGATTGTCCCAAGTTTCCACCGCATTAACACATTCTTAAACATAGAATGAATGTAGGTACCCTTTAGCATTTATATTATTAAAACCAAGAATGAATATGTTGATTACTCCCCTTTTATTTCTCTTTTTTAGATAAGAAATGAGGAGGAGATGAAGAAGAAGGCGAGTAATGTATTCCTAATGTACATGGAAGCCGCGTCCGTCACTAATAATAAAACTAAAGATGATTCGTCAAACGCGACCGATAAATCTCTAAATAGATCAACACTAGAGTTTACAGAGAAAGACTGCTACGCCATTCGGGTAAGTTTTATCAAACATGAATAGTGGATACAAATAGAAAAGAGTGGCCTTTAGCTAAAGTTGGGCCTACTCAATAAACGTTTAAGTTCACCGCCGCGGCCTATGCATAAATGGAAATGCCTGCGCAAATAAAACTTTTTTTTTTAGTTAGTCTGTTAGTTTAGTTAGTTAGTTTTTCATTCAATTAAAAAATAGTTTCCCCAGGTTTTAGCACGGGAAAACCCATAAGTGTGTTATTTCCCCATAAGAAAGTGAGAAAAATGTCATCAAACTTCATCCGTTTTTTTAAAAAATAGGCATATCGGTATTCGATATTCTAAACACAATTGACGCAAAAAAGGTTTTGGTGCATGTACCCAATTTTTATTTTTATGATTATAGGAAATCCATTCGGAGCCAAATTTATTTCGCCTTTTGGTACATTCTTTATGCCCTTCAATATACGGACACGAAATTGTAAAGGCTGGACTTCTCTTGTGTATGTTTGGAGGAAGATCACAACCAAATCGACGGGCGGATCCTCATATACTTGTCGTTGGTGACCCCGGCCTAGGCAAAAGTCGAATGCTGCAATCATGCAGTAACATTGCACCTCGGAGTAGGTACAATTATTATTTATTTCTTATGGAAAATATAATGTTTTACCGAAGTGAGGTGCTATATATATTGGCACCGCAACCAGATTGAAAGTTTAGTCTTTTTTATTCCGTGTTTTGACTAAAACCCAAACAGATTCTACATGAAATATGTTTTGTTAGCTATAATGGTTTGTTCAGATAAAAAACAAAACAAATTATATACATTTCGATTTTTTTTAGGTGTTTATGTTTGTGGAAACACAAGCACATCTTCGGGGCTTACGGTTACATTGAAACGTGAAAGTAGTGGCGAATACGCGTTAGAAGTTGGAGCTCTTATATTGGCTGATCAAGGCTGTTGCTGCATTGATGAATTCGACAAAATGACCAATCAACATCAAGTGAGTGTTGCGCCTACATCTATATCGGTCATTCTGTAATTAACTCCTCCCAGTAGAAAGGTCCATTGTGAGGGTACAAAATATATACATTATCAGATCCATGGACTTCTCCAGTGGTATGTATGAGTTATTTATAGAATCAGATTCAGCATAAAAAAAATAGAACATTTTGTGTAACCCGTTTCTCTGAGCAAGGCCTCAATTCGCCGAAACTTGTATTGAAAAGTGCTATAATTGGGGACGAGTGACGTCACCCAGGCCCGTTTCTAATGGTGTGGGGACCATATCTTCCTCAATTTTATGAAATTTAAAATAAAAATAACTAAAATTGAGGCATTGCATGGAGGAACGGTTTCCACTATCCTATCCTAGTATTTTATGCTGAATTTGATTCTGTTAATAACTGATAGGTACCTGTTGAGAAGTCCATTGGATATTTCCGCCAATGTGGTCCAGCGAACGTCTCATGTGCACCAGTGTATAGGGGCTGTCCCCTAACATTAACCTCCTTTGGTTTTAGGCTCTTCTGGAAGCCATGGAACAACAAACAATCAGCATAGCAAAAGGAGGGTTGGTGTGCACACTGCCGGCGCGAACATCTATCCTCGCTGCAGCGAATCCAGTGGGTGGTCATTACAACAAAGGGAAAACGGTGTCCGAAAACCTACGACTTGGATCCGCCATCCTCTCCCGATTTGACCTTGTTTTTATACTTCTCGACAAACCTAACAATGTAAGCAGTTTTTGCGTGCAAAAATTGTCGCCTTGTTCTGACGTGATGTAATAGCTACAGCTGTCACTTTCTTTGCGACATTCAAAGGTCGGCAGATTAACCTTGACCAAACGATATGTGAGTACTTGTGCTTCACTCACCAATCGACGTTTGCGGCTAATGTTTCACGTTGTTCGGATTCCACGGACTGGAGGTCCCTACTGTGTGATCAGAGGAACAGTCGTTATTCTTGACATCACAGTGGAGGACACAATATACCTGTGTGGGGATTTCTTTCTTTTTATCCTGCCAAAAAAACTGAAAGGGAAATATAACAAACCTTTGTAAGAAACACATAATCTCAACATAGCTGCACAATGAACAAACAGGGCTCTTAGCCAATCACAAGTGGGTACCCACGTTAGGACTTTTCCTCCAATTTTTTTTCTTTTCTAGGAATTTGATTCGCTGTTGACCGAACATGTTCTGGATTTAAATTCGGGGGCGAAAAACAGTTTGCGATCTCTAGCGTCCCAGACCAGTCTACTATTGAGCACTCCTTCTCTCCACCAGTCTACCTCGCTAAAGTACGTACGTATCTACATGTATTATAGGTAGGTAAATTATCTTACGTAGCGTCCTCTTTTGGACCTTATTATACGTGACTCTAACAACTTTTAATTCAAGTTCGTTTCATTCGGCTGATAAGTTGATGGAACAACAAGAATGGTATAGTGAAAACCGTTTCTGTGAGCAATTCGCAGTAAATTGCATTGAAAGTTGCAAACATTTTTATGTCGTGGGCTTCAGCGTGCTCAATTCTCAGCAGCTTTCAATACAATTTACGGTGAATTGCACCTGCACAGAGAAACGTTTCTGGCTGTTTTTAGTGAATTTTTTATGAATTCTTTACGACAAATTATGTTTATCAGCGCAGGCTTCCGACCGGTTTCCTTTTTTCTTTTAGAGATCGCTTACAAATTGGTGCTGGTGAAGAATTAGACTTGATCCCCCATTCTCTTCTTAGAAAGTACATCGCGTATGCTCGAAAATATGTTTCACCCCGGTTGAGCGATGAAGCAGCGCAAACTCTGCAGAAGTTCTACTTGGAACTTCGGCGGCAGCACCAGGGTGCCGATTCCACTCCTGTTACTACTCGGCAGCTTGAGTCCCTAATTCGACTAACAGAGGTATGGGTGTTAAACGGTCTGTTTAAGAAACTTCGTTTAGAGAAAATTTAATGATTATTTGCTATAATAAACAAAAATTAGATCCCATCTCGAAATTTAATTTATAATATCGATGGAACCTGCCTGCATTATATTCAAACACACTCACCAACAGACTAAAGACCACTTTTTGGCTAGGTATACCTAGTAAGGCGACTTTCCACTCTATAACTTGTTATGTAGGCATATCTACCAAGGTACCTTCTTTGTACTTAAAGTAGAGATACACAGCTACGTAACCTCAATAGGTGTACACAGCTAACTAGGCTTTTATGGCATTAGGTGTAAAATTGAAATGCCATTGACGACGTAACAGCAGAAAACACCAAATGAATGTACAAAGTTTTCTACATGTTATTAAAATTCGGAATGTTAATTAATTTTTTTAAATCTCAGACGGGGAGCATATTGGACATATTTTTTGAATGGTTTTTTAATTTCTCTATTAATATGTTATCGTTATCGTTGTTTACGCCGACTATGACTAAACCGTCCAAATTATCTTCTATTTTCTTTTTTAATTCAGGCTCGGGCAAAATTGGAATTGCGCGAAGAAGTGACTTTGGAAGATGCGCTTGACACTATCGAAATATTCAAAGCCAGTATGATGGACACATGGTCTGATGATGTGGGCGCCTTGGATATCACCCGAGATCTTCACGGCTCGGGTATCAGCTCAAGAAGCAAGGTATGCCATTAGCCTGTTCTTTGTTTGATCTTGAGAGAGTTGATATCACTAAGAGTGGCCATTGGCTATAGTCAATATAGTCAATAAATTTATCTATCCATCTTACTCAATCACGACTCAGCTCAACTGTCAAGATAGGTATACTTAGGTTACATTACCAAGTAGTCGCAATAATTTTTTTTTCCCCTTCTTAGTACTCCCTAAGAAGGGGGAATGTAATTAATAAAAAACAATGTTTACAAAATGAAAGAAATGAATGAAATTATGCTTTGACAAATAATTTGTCCTTAGCATATGAAATTCGCCTCGGAAATAAGTGCCTTCCTACGTAAGCCCCTTGTGAAAGATTCTTATTTTTCATTTTATTTATTTGTCTAGGCCAAGAAGTTTGTCAGCGTGCTACACAAACAAGCTGAACTTCGGCGGAGGTCGTTATTCAACGTCCAGGAAATGAAAGAAATGGCTCAGGCTGCGTCTATCAATATTACCGATTTCAGCAGCTTTCTGTTATCACTTAACGATCAGGGAATACTGTTAAAGAAAGGACCTAAGCTTTACCAACTCCTATCAGCTTACTGAATAGGTACTTTTTAACGTACTTTTTCGCTCGGTGTGTAATGTCTGTGAGTGTGGAGGCACCTACCTATACCTACTTTATTTATTTTAGTCGTTCTAATGTTGTATAGGTACAACTTAACCTTAGGTATGCATAGGCAAGTATTGTAAATACATATGTAGATTAAAATAATTACCTATTTAATTGACAGAGTTATAAGATAATTTTTTGCCTAATTGATCCATCCACCCAAAAACCGCCTAATTATATATTTATATACCTACCTATAAGGACAATATCGGCTGCATAATATGTACCTACCGGATTACCTCACTATCAGTAATTTACCAGCTTTTATGTGGACTCTGATATACCATGATTTTAATTCTACATGACTACATGAACTAGGTATTACCTACTATTAACCTATGAACATACTTTTATTAGTACAATTTGACATCAATTAGGTATTATTAGTATAATTCTTATTATACGTATTGGGACACACAAGTCTCACAAATGACCCATATTATTTTGTCCCAAAATAAACGTAGATATGTAGGTTCGAAAACAGAAAAACATTGAATAAGTTGTTATTTGAAATTGGCGGGAATATAATGTTGCCAAAACTACAACAACAAGGCGGTGCATGTGCATTTCAGAAAAATGGCGACTGGGGCGTGCTTTCGCAGGCGGAACGAGGACCTCAAAAATATTAATTTCTTTGATTAAAAATCAAAATTTGTATAAATGGGTATGTTGTAACATACCTATAAATGGTAGTTGAAGTATTCAATGGATTCAAGTAGCAGTATTGATCAAGTAAAAGGCTAGTATTGATGATTGTATTTTGTTTACTTTGTATAATGTGTAGTATATCAGGAATTTTTCTAATAATTTACTGGTAATTGAATGATTTTAGTGCGGGAAAGAGCTGGCGTTTTCAGGCTGACAAGCTTAAGGATTGATTATTTCGTATCCTATTGAATGGACGATGGGGAAAGGTGTTGAAATAGAATGAGAGTGGTCGAGTCTGTCGTCCCTGCATTATGCATAATGAACGAAGGCAAAAATGTGAATGGAACAGAAGTCGGGAGCAGGAACAATAGTAGTAAACGTTCAAATGAACTAAGCAATAGCCCGACTAGTGAACCTGGCGACAGCAGTTCGTCTTCTGGGGGCAGGCTCAAGTTTTTCAAAGGTAAGAAAGATTAACAAACAAACCTAATGCGTACTTAACTATTCAACTGCTTGTATCACATTCTTCACTTTTCCATTACCTAGGTATAGAACAGGTTTGACATTATTGTACAATTTCTTTTAAACGTAGACACCTACTATAGTCTAATGTCCAATTGCTTTTAATTTTCTAGATGGAAAATTTATTTTGGAACTGTCTCATAAACGTGAAGGCGAGAAGGAGTCTTGGGCATCAGTGCCTAAGAAAAATTTCTGGCCGCCTGCTCCAATTTCCGGTGTGGCGAATAGCACTGCCTCATTCAGTGCTTCAGACGACACATCTTCTGTGCAATTGTCTCCTTGGCAACGGGACCACTGTTGGAAGCAGACTGTACCCCGGCGTCTCCGTGGAAGTCAGCTTACGTTTTACATGACTCCCCTATCTTCTGCTCTGCATGCCCGTGATACACACCGCTCTGCGCTCCGTCGATTACGACGCCGTCCATTCGAACTGTTTTCCCCTTCCACTAGTGTTAATGGCTGGACACGACCTCCAAAGCGTGTTAAAGTGAAACCTTCACATTCTAGACTTCATAATATAGTGCAAAGATTGTGGGATTTGGTGAAAACAAGTCCGTGTAGTGTTTTTTCCCCTCGAAAACGAATTCTTCGGGAAATGGAGCGGGTGACTTTGGCAGTGGAGGAACCAGTTAAGCGACAGCGACCTCCTCGCCCTCCACCTGCTGGAAATAGCAAGGGAGTCAGCAGTTACAGTATAAATTCGCTACTGGGAACACGCGATGAGGAGAACTCGCCGTTCTTGCGGACTCTTCTTCATTCACCCAGCCCGAAATCACGGCAGCAGTCGCCGCTGCCAGAGCAGTACGGCCCCGTTCATCCACCTTACGTGTACTATCCATTCCAATCAGTACTGCCGCATCCGCCTTACTATGTAACAGGGTCACCGACTCATCATCACTCACTTTGGACTCCTTATCCGCTGTCTAGTCTTCCGCGTGGTGCCGGGGGCCCTTATTCTGCTCTCGTGCCCCCTTATGCTTCTCCCCACCCACCTTATGCATGGCCGACATCGCCCGACTGCGAGCTCAAGAGGGAAGACACAAGTCCAGGTTGGTTGCGATTCATTCCTACACTAATGAACTCTTCCAGTGGTTTGGGTTATTTTTATTTACAGTATCAGATTCAGCATAAGCAACTAGGATAAGCTAGTGAGAACCTTCTTTCAGGGTCGATAATAGTCGACTGAATTTAAGGCGCGCCATACATCCAATATGGGTAAATAACTTTTCACCTGAATCATCAGCCATTGAGGCAAACATTGTAGATATTACATATAGAAAAATCTGATTGAATACTGAACGTTTGTGTCCAATATTCGTCCTACCAACCAAATGACATTAGAAAACCGGTCATTGATAATATTCCTCTTTTTCCTATTTGTCATGTCATTCGAAGCTTTTTAAATACCTAATACCTTTCATCATTTTCAGATGTTCCACTGAATTTGTCAAAACACGGTGGGGGATGACGACTGGATGATGGTTGCCAAATAGTGATATCACTTTGCTCTAGATGGCTGCAGCTACGACTTTTCAACACTCGTGTTCTACCAATGACTGATTTAGGTATCTGTGGTGGGTTAAAGGTCATGTTTCAATCCCAACATAACTGGAGATGCAGAATGTAGCGTTATACTAGATATATGGCAAAAAACAGCCCTATCACGTACATAACTCCTCCGATCATATTATTTGGGGTATCAGCTGTTAAGTGCAGTTAAGTTCATTCACGTTATGAATGTGAACGTTATCAAACAAAATGAAAAATTAGATTTCTTAAATTGTTTTTTAACAAACGATAAGTTATTTCGTTTTAGAAGTTTTTTGCAAACATTTGTTTTATCAGTAAAATCGGAAATAGTAAAAAATTGAGGAATAAAAATTCTATTTTAATATTAACAGCAATGATGCAGTTCGAATACTTAGCGAATTTTAGACGGGCTGTGGTAGGGTCGACGGCGAACTCAAAGGAAAACTAAATAATCTTAGGGGAATCACGATCAAGTAATAATCAGGATTAAGAAGCTTCAGATGTTTCCTATAGGGTAGAGGCTTCCTAATCCTGATTATTGCATTTTAATTTGATCGTGATCCCTCCTATTGTAAGCTTCAAAAAAATGTAAAATAATCACTTGGAAACTAATATTAGTTTTAATCTGAAATAATTTTAAAATGTTGACTCGGTATCGGAAAAAGAAGATGTCTACTAATCGAAATTTAAATCGAATAGATTTTTAACATGCGAAGCTTCGGGACAGCATCCGGCCCTCTATCCCTTTGCGTTTAATTTCTCATTTTACATTCATTCATTGGTTTGAAACTAAGCATCTACTTATCTACTTAATAAGGAAGTGAACAGACCAATTGGGGTACTTACTTAATTCGTCGTAATGGCAAAAAGGTAGTCTCCAAAAGAATTAACGGTAGTTAAATTACTGTGTGAAAATTCAAATTTATTTCGATGATTTTTTGAATTTTTTCCACGAAGAACGCTGCACAGTAGTTAATCTACCATTGATTTATATGAAGATTACCTATTTGCCATTAGTGTACTAAAAGGGAGAAAATTATTAACGCCTGCATCATTTTCAGAAATGTTGGGATTTGTTTCTTTACTGCACACCTTGCCATGGCCTCATTATGCATGATCTCTGCAGTTTGAGCAAGATTTCAAATTCCATTTGTAAATTTGTAAAATTAATTACGCTTTTCAAAAAGGGAAGTTGATTCTCAAGGTGGCGTCCTATGCGTTAAGCAGGCTATAAAAAGGATTTGCAATATTATTACTTGAGCTATATCTATATGTTTATTTATCTATGTGTATTCTTATCATGGTAATGAGTTTTGTAACAAATTTTAAAAGCAGTCCCCATACTGGAAATAACCTGGTAGTGGGGTGTCGTCGTTTTTTTGGTTATTCTGCATTAGTCGAAAATTTTGAAAATACAAGGGTACTCGCTTTGCTTAGTCGATAAATTAAAAACCGAAAATATAAGAGGGGGTTAAAATTATTTAGTGAAACGGCAATTTAACCCCCGTTTACACTTCTTTTCCGAGTTTGCTGACCTAGTACCCATTTTAAAAAAAATTCTGGGGAATTTGCTATTTATTATAGATTTAATTCCGATGCTGCATTCTCTGCCAAGGACTCCATTTGATCATAAGTATATTCTTAATTTATTTGTTATAGTCTGGATGTTGTAAGAACCACCTAAGGGAGATATCTGT
>Ga0194135_10002458_pt1 | contig 11267 bp, 5 predicted proteins | sample LitLau_LLRF_2013_FD_134024 | JGI IMG/M metagenome (GOLD analysis project Ga0194135, IMG submission 134024) | Freshwater sediment microbial communities in response to fracking from North America - Little Laurel Run_MetaG_LLRF_2013 (version 2) | ecosystem: Environmental > Aquatic > Freshwater >... | reverse complement strand
TATATACTTCTATTTCAATAAGATCTATACAATTTATATCTATATAAGAGTTTCAATTTTTGAATGAATAGATTACTAATTAGGAAGAGTCTCTACTTTATTATTTCACACCTGCTCCTCATCTTCCTTTATTCTACATTTCAATATTACAAACACACACAGTCACACTCATACACACAACTAACAAGCATTGCATTCACAGACTCATCTGTGTGCCTGCTGTGTGTATGTTGTATCCCATCCGTCTCACTCACTATTTAAAATTTTAACAACAATAAACCTCAATTTAAACTCCCTGCATCTCCATTGCGTAGTGGTATACTTTAAACTCAAGTTATAATTAGCACATCAAATGTAGGTCGACATTATTAATATTAACTCTTACACGCGTCTATTCAATCAGTTTCAAGATTTCCAATCAGGTCTTTCATGCTTTCTGCTTTTAATGCATTAGTATGAAGATAACACTAACTTTATAATTTAAATATATTTTCCTTAAAACTTTCCTATTAGAGAGTTTGCCATCAATAAAACGGGACACTTGAAAACCCCTTAAGTTTCTTGTCCTTGTATTCATCAAATAAGATTACTTCATGCGATTTCTGCACAAATGTAATCAGTACAATATATATATACAATGATTAAGAGATGAATATGTATTTCTAGCTAATAAACCTTCACGCTACGTAGGAACCACATGCCGTACATCGTACTTGTTACAACGCATCTTTGAATTACGTCACGGTAGATCATAGATCAGTTTACTTTAGATCTGTGCCAGTAGAATTGTCATCTCCCCTCATGTTCGTCTACGATGAAAATTATCTACCGGAGTACCCCCAATTTCAAGAGGCATTTCCCGCAGGAAGGTGATGGGAGTAAAAGGACGAAGGATTATAAAACGGTTCCTGAACTCCAGCGTTATTCGACAAAGCACCAATATAACTTCCATAAGCCGCATGCATCAGCTCGTATTTCGAAGGGTCTCTTTCCGTAGGAATCAAAGACTTTATCGAGAAGGGCAACGAAGACGCCACACTCGTAGGGTACGCCGCGAGACTTTGTCCAACAATTTGATCCTTCGGCAGTCCATGAAGCATTGAAGGCAATTGACCAGAGTCGCCCAAAGGATATCTGTTGTGGTGACTCAAAACTCCCCCTGGAGGACACTCCCCGTTTCCAAGCATTTCCATCTTATCTATCATCTCATCATGAGGACTGTTTCCATTATTCGAGTCTTTCGGGTGAACTCCCAAATGGTGAGACGAATGACCATGAAGACTCATAAGATGTCCATGCTGTTGGTGGTGATGATGTAATGATTCCAATGATGGGACTTTCCCGTGGTGACTGTGGGTGTTATGACTGTGATATCCATTAACAGGTGAGCCATCATCACTCCCTTGGGGAAGATGAGAAGACCCTGGGGAACTGTGGCTATTGTGATGGTCATTGTTATTGTGGCTGGGGGTGTGGTGGTGTGACATGCTGCTTCCTCCGTTGTGATGCTTATTATGGCCTTTGTTACTCCCATTCGCATTTGAAACAAGACTGTTGTTGTTATTATTGTTACTGGTCAGGTGAGTGGATAAAGATCCTCCAGAACTATTTGAACCTCCAGAAGTGGATGAAATCGACTGTTGCTGATCATTTACTGTTGCTCTGTGGGCTTGTCGAATTGCTTCTTTTTTGTCGTCCTTAAATCGCTTTTGTCGTCTCAAGTAACATCCATTCTCAAACATATTTCCACTGTCGGGATGGAGAGACCAGAAGGAACCTTTTCCAGGTCGGTCTGGTGTTCGGGGAACTTTTATGAAGCAGTCGTTGAATGATAATGAATGCCTTATGGAATTTTGCCAGCGTTGTTGATTTTGTCTGTAGAAAGGAAAGTGGTCCATAATAAATTGGTAGATTTCCGAAAGTGTCAGCATCTTTGGTTGAGATGACTGCAATAAACACAAACACATTTTGTACTTTAAGTATGCATCCATAATAACCGTTTAATCAGAAGAATGGATAATAGTTATATCTGCATCGACATTTATTTGCCGTGTTTCATTGCATGACAATATATTATTACTTGTCTCTCATATTGAACAAGGAAGATTATTGAACTAATATTTAGCCTCTGCATTCAATGAGCGTGTACTGTATTATTTGTTTAACATTGATTAACATGCGGACCTTAGACAATAGTGACAATTACAACTCGGAGAAAGTGACACAACGTATAAACTGGTCCTGGCTGGTAAACTATGGTACTATGTTTCGTGTCATAAAGATTATTTGAAATATCCTGAACCCTCCTGCTGATCATTAGGTGCAATTCTAGAGGAGTTTTAATGTTATAAGAGAGACGAGGAAAGTAAAGGGGAGTTTTGGAGTTTGCATTTTATTTGCACATAAGCTTAGCCTTCTGCTCGACTGAACTTTTACAGAATAATAGTAACAGCGAATAGTAGAGAGAAGTTCCCTTTTGTTCCTCTTTCAAAGCGGCTTAAGTCTTAACACGTTCTCAATAATATTTCAGTTTTCAAGTAGTCTTTCTCCATATCTTCTCTGCTCTCTCGAGCTTACTATCAACATGTCTTCTTGTATTATGCACTCTTCCGTTATACAGCTTTCAATCAAAGTTCAAAACTTAGCTAGACAAATGGACCTGCAAACTACAAATTAGACAGATTCCTAGGAACTTATATAGCAGATTGAATGCATACGACACGCTTGTTTACAAGCTATTCAAGAGGAAAACAGAAGCCAAATTGTAAAACAATCAATAAAGAATTTCATTTCTTGGGCAATTATATTTTACCAGTTCAAGAAGTATGCACAGTGTTAATGCTTCATTTACATTGTTGCAAGAGAAAGCAAACACGGAAATTTTGTCCCCTATCCACGTATCTGGTGATAATCTAGATTTCCTTACACGCTCATACTGGTTTTTAGAAAATACGAGAGCTGTTTTTCTGACTGGCAATGAGACATAATAATGATTCTAAAATAGGACCCTCTCTTGCTCTCTTATTGGCTATTGTATACACTGAAATTCTTAGATCAGCGAGTAAAGTTTTTCTTGCATATAAAACCATCCTGTATTGATTTTCAAGAATTAAACTTCGATTGAAATAAAAAAAACCATTGCTTATTGGCACAAAACAACTGATTATGGATCACACTTATCATTCATTGCACAAATCGTGCGAAGTAATGCGTAGATACACACACAAAAGTGACACAAATAGATTACAAGTGTTTGATTACTGCAGCTGGTTAGCTGGAATGCAGGATGCGATTCAATTTTAGTGATTCAGTATGGAATTTTTGTTATCAATTAAAGATAGTAGCGATACGATGAAAATGTGAAGGAGTAGACATGAGTATAATATGCATACATTATATGGAGATTTATGAAAAGATGGAGAAATCAAAACGTGGGAACTGATCTTACCGAATGTCTGTCTGAATCCTTTCCTCCGTTCTAATTAATAAAGAAAAAGGACAACATATTAATTCATTCAAGACTTTCTCCATCCAATCCAAATGTAAATACAAATACACACAATTGTAGGCAAACTACATTATTACACGCTATATATACATACTTTGTATTCATTAACCTCCCAACTTAAGTGTACAAGTAATATTATGTCCTTTTCATACTGTACAAATAATATTCTTCCTCCAGCTAAAATTTTCAGATAAAAACCTCAAGGCTACGTCCATACTTCTAATGTTGAAAACCCTGTACCGTTTGTTTTCAATTTAAACATGGAATATAAGATGCTATACGTAATTAGGTGTTAAAAATGCATAACTCTGTACACATGCGTTTCATACATAAATCAAAACTTCTCAGTTTTCTCTGTTTCAATAATTGAGTAGTTGATTACGGAGAGGAGCATAACCATACAATTGTGATAAGCTATGTAACTAAACTGAATCGCAGATTTTGTACCAATACGAGGTGAGTTAGGGTCACATAAGATCACAAAATGTGGATAGTTCCTGTTTATGAGTAGATATGTTATTCAGGCTCTATATCTGTACACATCAAATGTATTTACAAGTACGTGTGAATGAGTCATCATCAAAAGGACGAAACAAAACGAATCTGCGTCAACCAATAATCTCTCTCAACTCAAGTTAGCTTAAATTAGTTTCAAGTTGCAAGTTACCCCGGCCCCTATTCTCCCAAAACAAGTTTCTCGTCTATAGACAACGAGAATAGTCTAAAAGACTAACATCATGAACCATGAACAACGGAGGGGAATCGCAGCAAAGGCTCCTCTAAGAACCCCAAAAACACTATTCTTCGTCATCGTCACTTCCTCTATCCGATGATCGAACGAAAAGAACATTAACATGTTTTATGTGAAAGAGATAAGATAAAACACAACTCTATACAAACTATTCCAATGGGAGTCTTCACACCAATATAAATCCTAAGTATCCAAAATGGACCTCTATTTTGTGACGCCAAACAAAGTGTGAAGTTTGATGGAATGTACTATTCACAATTTAATTTTAAACTACCTTACTACAGCGGCTAACGGAAATGATTAACTTTTTAACGAGTATGTAGTAAAATCTCAAATGATGTTAATTTCAAGCGGACGAGTATTCACAACTAAACTACTACTACATGTGTGTGTAATTGTTAAGAAATCACGAATAAGCAACTTAACTTTACCTGGATGGCCATAGTAATGAGAGAAATGTAAGAATAGGGGGGCTTTGCGTGAGTGTAGCTGCGTCTGTAAGGCTTGAGATTTGCAGCAACTGCAGCAGCAGCTGCAGCAGAATTGACCCCAGCGGGTCCTCCACCACCCCCTCCATTCAGAACTGAAGAGTCCCTGTAGGGCCCCCCTCCCGATCCTCGTTGCCCTGGGCTTGGTCCTCCAGATACGGTTAGATTGTCACAGGACCCAGAATTAAGTCCATTGAGTCCGTTGTACACAGACCCTCCAGAACCACCCCCACCAGGTCCACCCCCCATATATTGCGCTCCACCCGAAGGCGAGCCCATTGTTGTGTAAGAGTTCATTGCAGATGAAGGGCTCATGCAATTTGGAGACCCGAATTGAGCACAACTCACATTAACACTCCCATAAGCCGACGGCATTAAGTAAGTCGGTTGAGGTGAAGGGGTACTGGGTCCTTGAAGTCCATTTGGACCTCCGCAGTCCAACCCGTAAGACTTCTGAGATATCATTTTGTCCATGAAGAAACCTTTTTAAATTTTGAAAGTATTGTGTAATAGTTTCCAGTAAAGTTGTGAGAACTTTTTATTGTATACCGCACTGTGTGTGAACTTGGAATTCAATTATGTTTCATATTTATTCACAGACGCACAGAGTTATTTCACTAACAAGTGTTCTTGTGAGTGTTGTTGTCCACAGAGTCGAAAGACAAATGATGCTTTAGAATTGTACGATCATCAGCAAAAGGGTCAATTCACTCTAACTTGTGTCTTATCTCTTTATTGTTAATCGTTTTGGACAGTTTCCAGTCTCCAGTTAAATAAATAAATCTCTCTAATGAGGTTTCATTGAACTTTCACGCAATAACGATTCTGTCTGTCTCGATTCTTCAAGTGTCAAGTGGTCTATGCTGGTTATTCAGCTTTTTGCGGCTTATCAAATGAGGAATTACGGATGTCTCATCTGTTTATGATGCTTAATAATCGCAACAATTCGTCAGGAGTTACGAATACTCGTGGGAATAGTTTATTATTATTTTGCTCAAACGCCCTGTTGTTTAAATTATTTGTGTTGATTGATTTATTCAGTAGAAATTAGCAACGTTGGTAGTTTAATATGGTTTTGATTTAATAGTATGTCAAATTACTTCCTCCAATGTTGAAAGTTCAATAGTCAACATTCAATATTATAACTCTTTTAGTGATGGAAGGCAAATGAACTGATGAATGAATTTGCACAGGGTCTTACTTTGTGTAGATGTAAGTGTGAATGAAATAATATAATGTAAATGACTGATAGAGAGATGGACACGTTGTTTAATCAGAGCAGAGAATACACAAACACTTTAGTACACACATTCACCGAGGCTTATCTTCACATGGATGAATTTATCATCTCTGGAACATTATGGACAAGCCATATGATACGATACGTATATAATATATATCATTACTCGCGTGGTGATTGTTCTCTGAATTGAAACACGTAAGCTATTTCAAGTTCTCTTTGTGTACTTTTCCTGGATCAAAGATTCCTCTTCAGTGAAATGTATATTAGTTCCGCCTGTGATAACACACAAATATGCAAAACTTGTAATTCACTTCGATCTAGACATTTCTTATTTTGGTCAATGCATTTTGTGTAGTCAGTAAAGTTTCTTCAGCTTAATTGAGTCTCATTTTTTAAAATGTTTGGTAAGATATTCTAGATGACTAAAATAACATGCATGCGCGCTGTTAGTGGAATCATGTCCACATGGGTAAAAGATCTACCTTGCCACTTGCCTATGAGTTAACTGATAAGCTCTCTCCACTCTTCACAAAGATAAGCAGTGCATGTGTAGCATTTTTATGCTTACCTGGCGGGTAACACGCAGTTATTCACATACACAACCTACATATAAAACAGCTTCAACTCAGCACTTTTGAGTTTCAGAGTTTCTCTTGCATGCTTATATTGTATCCGTACAGAGAGTTCTCAGGGAGTACAATAAATTTCGACGAATATGATAAGCTCGCACTCTCACATATACACAATTACAAAAACACGTTGAAAAAGTAATCTTTGCACAGGCAGAACTGCATGATACGGTTTGAGCTTTCTACGCATCAATAAACACGCCAAATATTCTTAATGGCACTAAATTAAATTGGATCATGGGAGGAACCTGACTGATGAACAGATTATAAAAATAAACACGGATCTTTTGTTATTTCAGGACCTTTAATGGATATTTAATTATTCATGGGGCATTAGGATATTAATCCTGAGCACTTACTTAATTCCCTTCATTTATTGATATTACACGTCAGTAAAAAATTAACCACGGAAGATGTTTAGATACTTTGAACTTCAAAGGTTCACGAATTTTACAAAACCTAAATATGTGTTTTCATGTTTGAAGTTATCATTTTAATAATTACAGCGTGGACTGTAAAAACCAAATGCCCAACATGAGACTTAAAAACCTAAGCAAACGAAACGCGCATAGTATTGGTCCAGTTAACCAGTACAAATAAGAACTGTATTTATTAAGTGTATGTGCTTGATAAATGAGACTCCTATTATTGATTTAATCTCTATAAATAAACATATTAATGTGAATCAAGGTAAGCTTACCCTTTAATAAGACGATGTCTGTGTACTAAAGATGCACTTTAATGATCTCTGTCCACTTTCACTGTGTTAATACAAACAAACTGTACGCTTTCCTTTATTCTGTTGTCTGTGTAAGTAAACTCGGAGTAAGTAAACTGATTTTTACACGTTCAACCGTTCAACAACTCGTTCAAATGTTTGTCTATTGACAATTGACCCTTTCTGATGCTTGAAAGGGATAAACTTTCTCCAGAAACAAACTCTCTAGGTGAATGTTTTGTGTGTGCACAAAGAAAATATGTACACACCCACTCATCCAAATTAACACACAAACTAACCAGCAACAAGTTGAAAAATGTTTCTTTCTTTCTTCTTGATTGACTTATGATTTGTTGAGATTCTCGGAGGAATAATTGTGAAAACAAACACGTGTACACAAACGCCCGTGTTTGAGAAGACTAAACAAGCAGTGAGTCTGCTAGAGAAGCAAGTCCTTCATCATCATCTCTCCTAATATATAGGAATAGTATTATTGTATTATCAAGCCAAAGAGACGAGATGACGATTCTTACAGTGAGGCACATGCAATGAGCATTTCCATAGGGTGCCAAGTCAATTTCATAGACTCCCTCAGACTTCCAACTTGTACATGCAGCACAGCAGTTTATAATATCGAGACCAACTACCCAACTACGCTGACGCCCATCAAACGCTCCTCCTGCTTAAGAACGTTCAACCTATCGAATCTACAGAAACTCAGAGGTCGACCCCCTTCGGACTAAAGAAGGATGAGACTTATCCTCTGCTCGTTCGATAAACGACCGACTACCCAAGAACACTCTCAACACTCTCCCTTCCTCTTCCATTATCTCATTTCCGATGTCTCGAGAGATCCAAGATGTCCAAGAATTATTATTCCTCTTCTACTCACACATGTACATTCGTAAAGATACTGAGAGGATATGGAGACAGGTTTTTTATACTTGAGTCCAACTGTACAAAGTACAAATCAATGGATTTCCTTGAGCGCAACTTAATTGCTCTCATCAAAGCACAGAGGCCTATATAGAAACGAGTACCCTTGCTGGACTCTGTGTGTACTAATAAATCTATGCCCTGGAATGTCGGAAATCATTTTAACAATCACTTTTTAGTCTTGTTATTATTATGAGTATGCATATGACTCACCCCGTAAATACCCAAAATCTAAAAAGGAGTTTCTCCAGAAAGTTGATCCCTTGCGTTTCGGTTTGTTAGTCATTCTAGTGAATGTAAAAGGGTCAGAGCTCACTGTGTGTATAGTTTCGTACTTTATGAGCGTGATGCATTTTGAAGGAGCTTATAGAGCAACATAATATTACAACTGAAGGAAAGTATATTGCAGGACCTGCTTCCAACTATGTAACTTTCTCCATAAAACAGAGAGTAATATCAACAGAGTTTTTCGGTGCATAGGATCGTTCTTCTCATCATCGTTCCCTCTTTTCCTCGTCTCTCTAAACTCTCCTGGGGTTTATGGTAGTTTGGTTCTTTGGTTATGTGGAGTGTGTGTTGTATGCTTTTGTGAAGGACCGAGAAATCGATTTGCTTCCCATCCAAATCAACAAAGCAAATATCACGAAGCTTTCAATTATGTGATGCCGATGCCATCGTCTCTCTCCCATTCTCTCTCTTGCAATATAACCGAAGATCTTTCAGACTTTCAACTAACCAAAAAGGGTACAACTTGCAAGTTGATCGAACAAAGTTCTTCTCTCTATTTCGTTACCTTCTCTCTGCTCAGAAATGAACCTCCTCAAAAACTCAAAGGATACATCATCACCAACTCTGCTTACTATATATCAGTCACTCCCATTCCCATCACATTCCTCTACTTCATGCGTACATTTCCACGTAATATCATCACATTTATTTCCATCCACCATCTCTTCTCTGCTCGAATCAAAATCACAAGGTGGAATGATTACGTATTCAATCTCGATCTCTCCTTCCAGAAATCACTCTTTCGTATCCTTTCATACGGAAGTATAGAGACTGTGTGTAGGTACGCTTGCTTACACAGTCTTTGATTGAAAGGCTATATATCTGAATACATATCCACTCCAAGTCCAAACTCCAATTGAATTGTGACTTGAATGGAATCAGGCACACTCTCTGAGTGTATATATACTCATCTGGATACGTTCTCAATGGAAGGGTGCACACAAAAGAGTATCATCTTCTCTTACGAAGAATAAGAATCAACGAAGAGAGTTTAAGTAAAGCTCTTCTTATCTAATTTAACTCGAAACTTTTATGATTTCCCTTCGAAAGAGACTAATAAAAACTCTAAACTTCTCTAATTCAACTCACCTAAGAACAGTTTCGCCCTTTAAAGCTAAACCCAAAGTCTCTATACTCTAATCCTTCGATGATACGACAAAACTTTCTTTTTATAAGTAAATCCATTATTGGACTCATTCAGAATTCATATAACTCACGTAGTTTCTACACAAACTCTTCTTCGATCTGTAAGAAGAAGCTTTTAGCAGAAAAGGAGAATGGTGAATGGATAAGAATAGAATTTTTAAATGCTTAAATACGTAAGGATGATAAGGAAGACTTTTCAATTCATATATATCTCACCTGTTTACTCAGTCTTAAAATCCAAGTCAGGAGAAGTTATGTTTGAACTTACAATGTTAGTTAAATGTTTGCATGGATTAAATATGTACTTCTTTCCTTCGTGTGTGTTGAATTCAAATTTAATTCGAAAAATAAAACTAAACTACTAAAAAGAGGGAATATTATGTTATGATTATCATGAGAGTCTTCACTTTTCCTTGAGTAAATATCCGTAGTTGTACTATTTCATGTATTATATATATTCCTGCTTTAATTTCCTGCACAGCCTTCAGTGTTAAAATATAACATACCTTTGATCGTAATACCATGAAACCTTTAATCTCAGAAGTTGCACAATGTTGAATGTCATGTGTAAACTTTGCCTGTGGCCTGTACAAGTATGAACAGTACGTAGGGTGTATATAAAAGCTTCATAATATGTTTTGTATGAGAATTCTCAGGCTGGAAATGGTGGAGAAATTTTACTGCATCACGAAGTCACATTTATTTACATGTGTGTTTGTTCCGTGTTTCCTAAAGATGAAACATCAAAATTAAATTTCACTGAGTAACATTCAACAAACTTAATCCTTTTCGAGAATAGACACTAGTAAAGTGATTGTGTGTAATATAAGCACAAATAAAATGTCTTTGCATTAACTCGACTATACAGATATATAGTCTATCTTTCTCATCTCTTCTGTTTGTCATCTCGTCATTTCATTTCTGTCTGCACACACAAACACACATTTTGTGTCATCATTTACGGAGAAAGGTTACTTCATAATTCTTGGAAGCTCCAGAGCAGACCTTTTATTCTCTTTTATGAAACAAACAATATTGCCCCGGAGAGTATTCACTTAAGTATTTCGTAAGGTTTAAAAGAATTTCCAGTTTTGGAAAGGTTAAAGTTCACGGCATCAAGGAAGATTAGGCAATACGAAGCAGAATAAGATTATAATTTTTAAGTATGCCTTAAGACTTTATCATTATCTTTTGTAAATATTATTTAGAAGCAACTATCTTTGTTTGACCTGAACTCGACTGACATACATAACACACTTGGTATTTGAGTCGTACACAGAAATAAGTGATTCGTTGATTTATTACAATTTCTACTGTGATATAATCTCAAGCAAACAATAACATGTAGCTACAGATTACAACTTCTTCAGATAGTCCAAAAGTGAATAGCCTTCATTATTATATACTTTGACTTTGATACGTTTATGTATTAGCTTTCTGTATGAAAGTGCCATTTCTTTTCAAGTTTTTGAATTCAAGACAATAAAATCTTCTGATAAGTTTCTCAAGCAGTTTTTTACACATGCTACAAAATAGTAATAAGAAAAAGTTGAAACTCTA
>Ga0194135_10002457_pt1 | contig 11271 bp, 10 predicted proteins | sample LitLau_LLRF_2013_FD_134024 | JGI IMG/M metagenome (GOLD analysis project Ga0194135, IMG submission 134024) | Freshwater sediment microbial communities in response to fracking from North America - Little Laurel Run_MetaG_LLRF_2013 (version 2) | ecosystem: Environmental > Aquatic > Freshwater >... | reverse complement strand
TTAGTCTCATTTTGTGTCTCACCGCATGTCTTGACGATGATAGGACTGTGGTTGAAGTCCCGGATTTCCCCAGGCGCTAGGTGGTTTCAAGACCTGTGCATCTCGGAGCAATTGGGCATGAAGAACTTCAGCAGCTCGTAAATTGTCCTGCCGGAGTGTGTGATGATGATGGGCAGGTGGTGGGAAGTGTGAGTGATGGTGGATGTGATATTCATTCGGTGGGAGGATGCAACCACCACGTCCATTCGAGGATGTCGAAGACGCACCCGAGGACCCATTCCCAGGTAAAAGTGGAGGTTGCCCACCATTGATGGATCCATAGTAGAGCTCACTGGAAATTCAAGCAAGTTTCTATTAGAACCAGTTTAGCAGGAGAACTAAAATAATGATTATAATAAAAATAAATTCCTAGCGTCCTTGCCTCTTGGCGGTCCCATTTGATTTGTCTACGTCCCCAGATGAACTTTGTCCAGAGTGATCATTCAGTCCTGGTTCTTGTTTCAATGAATTATTCCCGATGAGACATTCGGATTGGGCCTTGGCCAGGAGTCGCTTCTTTTGAGAAGCATAAGGTGTCGCTGTGGTTGCTGTCGCACTGATTTCTGGCTTTACATCCCTAATGTTCTGATTCGGATTCAAGTGTGCCTTAGTATTGATATTATTGTTATTCTGAACAGTGTTGTAATTATTGGGATGTTGTCGGGAGCTATTCCGTCGATTCAGCCCACAGATGACAGGGCTCACTCCATTGGTATGTGATATCACTTGGGCTTGTGGTCCTTTCTGAGGACTTCGGTTTTGATCCTCGTCACTATCAACCGTTACACAAGAAACGACTGGATTCCGACGGCGTCCAGAATTGTCTCCATTCCGTAAGTTTGATTGATTACTGCTCCACACAAAAAAAGTAATTAACACATTGTGAGTTGGTCAAACCATAAACAACAAAAAAAGGTAGTGATATCGGAAAATTAGGAACCTTCTAAAGCGTGAATCCTCTTGTGGTGTGATGGCGACAACAGACGGACAATTTGAGCCGAGGGAACATTGGGTCACCTTTGAATTCATGCAGGCAGTACAGGTGCGGTCGCGACAACTGTGAAAACGATGGAGGGTAGGTCATTATTTATTTAACCTGCCTGTGTCTGAAGGGTAAGAGGCCCGAGGGAAACTGAAAGGGTCAACCTGACCCACTGCACGAAATCAACCATGAAGGTCAACGTGACCCACGCTATATTGTCAAGAATCCAAGATTTATAATAAGGAAATAGATAATCGACAACAAGTTCACAACATTGCGATTAGCCCCTCCCTATTTCCTGCTTTTTTTTTATGGAGGGTCACCTTGACCCTCTCAGTCTATCCTGTAGTATTTAGGGCTAATGTTTTCGTGGAAACTTTTAATTTTCCTCAACGAATGCCTGCTTTATCCGTTCAAAAACGTGAACAGCACCCCTTGATTGAGGAATACAAAAATTCCCAGGCAGATCGAGTATTCGACCAATTTACTAATCAAATCCAAAGTCAAAAATCCAAAGTCAAAGGTAGATCACCTTAACCCTTTCAGACACAAGCAGGTTAAATAAATAATATTAAAATCTAAATGATTGTTGTAGCAGCTCATTTACATTAATAATTTAGATTACCTTTGAGATTCATCATCACTGTCTGAAATTGTGATAACAGACACAGCAGGGGATGGCGTGTCTCTGATTGTAATTGTTGGTTGTCTCGCATTGGAATTTGCTGTCCCGGACCCATTCCCTTGATTGCTCTGAGTCTGACTATGACTCATGTGAACGTTGCTGATATTGTTGACATTGAGAGAGTAAGTGGGATTTTGAGACTCGAGACCATGGTTGTAGACGATATGGGATCCATTCTCAACTTTAGGTTGACTGTTTACATTATTTCCATAATAAAATGAGGAATTGTGTCGATTGTTGGAGTGGGCTGGCTGGTTGTTATTCCAATTTGCTGAAACAGAAATTAAGGAACCATTAGCAAGTGCATTAGCATACATCATACTTTCTCGCAAAGTCTTCAAATTGTCTCAATGTCATGACCTTCTCCTCCGAAATTGTCAGTAGAAGAAATGAAACCAAAACAATTGATAGATTTAATGTAGCGGAGAGATAAATTGTGAAGAGTCATTCTAACTCAGCACAGAGTGCGCTCCGCAAATTCCTTGGCAATGACACCAGCGGATTCGGATTCTAATGTTCAATGTTTGATTAAACGAATTACCATTTGATTGATTGTGAGGACTGCTTTCCTTGACACGTTTCTTGAGTGGACTTAATTGGGGAACACTTTCGTTCATTCTACGGTAGCCATCAAAGTAGGGCAAGTATTGACTTCCATTTGGGTCATGATGGAGTTTCGTATGTGCTGGTATGGAATTCCCAATGTTCTGACGCCCATTGGATCCATTGTAAGTGAGGGACGAGTAGGCGGAGGGTTGATGTGCTATTGGTGGCTGCATGGGATGTTGGTGTTGTTGGGGTGGTCCAAGAACAATTTGAGGCTTCATCGCAATATTTCCTCCTACACTACCGCCGTTGCGTTTACCCCAAGGACCGTCAACAATTCCCGGAGGATCGTACATTTCCGCCATTTCCACTGGGAAAATATGCCTTTGATCCTAGACAAAGGTCAAAATCAAAAATAGATTTAGTTTCTCAAAGTTAAATTTGAAATTAATTTGAGGCAAGTGCAAACTTAAAAAATTACTTGTAAGAGTCCACTTGAATCCACAATTAAGGGTCTTCCCCATTCAGCCTCTGGAATGAGCGACTGTTGCATAGCATGAGGATGGTGTGGGTGGGAATGCTGTGCAGCAGCAGCTGCTGCAGCTTGCCAGCTTGAGGGGACCAACGTCACTTGTCTTCCACCGGCCCATGATGTTTGTACGCTCTAGCAGGAGTAGAGAGGAAATCTCATCGTCATCACCAACATTTCAATTCCAACGGTTGTAAAACTAGGTATAGGAAACTTACAGCAGCAACCAGCATTTGACGGTTTGCCTGTTCCACCATTGAGACTGGGACATACTGCTGTTGAGCAGCAGCAGCCGCCGCGGCCACCTAGGAATCGTAGGGAAATAAACATTAAGTGAGAGTTTTTGGAAGCCTTCTCGCATTTCCATGAGAGGTGGAACTAAAAGCAAAGTGAAACTGTTCCAATCACAAGATCTTTTAGAGAGACCAAAGCACTGCCTTCTAATACCGGTGGGTCTAAACTTAGAAGCAGAACTACTTAATTAAACTATAAAAATGACGCTCGTCGAAAAATACCTGAAATGTTGGGGCGTATGTAAAATGTGGGGGAACGAGTTGTGGCGGTAAATCAGTTCGAGCTGAAGTGAATTGTCGAGGACCAGATCGACCATACAGTTGATACTTGGAATAAGCCAACGAATAAAACATGTTATGAATCCCAGTAATAGTTAAGTAAGAAACAAAAGAGGACATTTCCATAACGAAAATCAACTAATGATAGGATCAGATGAACAGCATTATTCAAAGAGAGAGGCAGAGAGAGAGAGAGAGAGAGTGAGGGAAAAGGAAAACGGAGAGAGAAAGAGAGGGAGACGATGATAGAGCAACGCCTCCGAAAGCGTCCATAGAAATTCCGCTTTATGGATTATGGATTAATGGAAACAGGGATGGATATGTGGGAATGGGAATTGTCGATTCCAGATAGCATCGTGCTCATTAAGTAATTGGTGTAGAACAAGCCTACCTGATTGGCCAAGGCCTGCGGGAAGGTAAGAGTGACGTTGGGAGCAGACGTTGGTACGAGGTTGGCAACAAGAGACGGAGCAGATGGGGCTGGATTTGAGGCCGGAACATATGAATTGCTACTTCGTCTGCAGACCTAAAGGGATGTTAATAAAGTTAACGAGGCTTAAAGTGTAAATATTTAATGGGGATTAACTTACTTCCATCATTTGGACGCTTGACTTCACATTGGCACAGTGAGCATAATCCACCAAGTGAGAAAGTGTAACAAAGGGATGATTCAGGGCTTCCCCGGGTGTAATTCGTCTCTCCTGAAATAATGGAGTTGAAATTATGTTTGTTAAGTTACTTGAATCCTTCACTAGATTGAGGGTGGTAATTGAATTCACCTGATCCATGGTCAACATTCGTTTCAACAAATCAATAAATTCCCTCCGATCCGCTTTCTCTGCAAGTAATTCCCCTCCTTCTAAATCTGTCGGAACATTCACTTGCCCAATATCATCAACACAATTGAAAATGTATTTCCTGGCTTCTTTAGATTTGATTCCAGTTTCAGCTTCATGTTCCTCCGGTGTCTGAACAAACAGGTAAACAAATGTTATAATAATACAACGCCCAGCCAGCCAAATCTTGAAGGAGATTCATACCTTCAGTCTCCAGAATGGGTAGGTACTCTCCAAGTCCCGGTAAAAGAACTTGGCCGTCTTGGATGCGGAGTTCAACATATGCTCAGTGGGTAGTCCCTGCGTTTGACTTATGTAACGAATCTGATCATATTCAGAAGAACCTGGGTATAGAGGCCATCCAAGGAAAAGTTCCGCAATGACGCATCCAAGGGACCACATGTCAATTGCCTCACAAAATGGAAGTCCTACCGAAATAGAAATCGTTTCTTTCAATCCTCATTTTCTTAGCTTTGCCAATCAACTCATTAACAGTATTGTTGTTGTTATAATTTACCTAAAATGATTTCTGGAGCCCGATAGTATCTTGACTGGAGATAAGTGTTGCAGACAGCTTTGGAAACATGTGAGGCAGAGCCAAAGTCAATTACTTTGACCCGATACGGTTGTCGGGCAGGGTCCACAAGCATGATATTCTCTGGCTTCAAATCCGCATGGATGAGTCCAAGTTGCTGTGGAAGTAAAAAAAAATTAAATTATTCCTTCAAACGGAACTGACTGGGATTAACAAAAGGAAGCTCAACAGGCATTTCAAAAGGTCATTCAAAAATTGACGTCAGCCAACAGAGAATCTGAATATCTCTGTAAGAGATTGATTCAACTTTTCTATAGAAGATCCAAATCAACAGATGTAAGAATCATAATTCAAGGCTTGACCTCTAAAAGTCAACCTTTGTCAAACTTGATTTCAATGACCTGAATGACTTATGGAATGGAGGAATCGTATGATGCATAATCTTCCTCTTTTGACATTAGATGCAAGAAGCGGCTAAATACTAATACTCTCTACACTACAGGACATCAAACCACCGACTCGCTAACTTAAAATACATCAAATATCAAAGAATAGGTATAAAGGTAACCTACCTTCAATTTGAGAAGGGCTGTCAGTACTTGCTGCAAAATGGGTCTGATGTATTTCAATGGGAGTGGAGAGAATTTGTTATGTTTCAGAAAATCATAAAGATTTTGTTCCAACATCTCAAAGACGAGGCAAGTGTGGTTCCGATGTTGGAAGCATTCAAATGCTCGGACAAAGTTGAAATCGTCAGCATTCTCTTGACTTAGGCGAGAGAGAATACTCACCTGTGTAAAGACACAAAATAAGGAACGAATTAGTCAACTATTCTCCTAGTGGCAATCATTTCAGTGTGGGGAGATATTTGTAATTTTTCTAACCTCAATTTGACCTTGCCGGGCGTAGGATGGGTGATTCTTGAGGATTTTGATGGCAACGATCTCATTAGTGCCTTTCTTCCAACACTTCACTACCTGTGGATTGGGATGGTAAAATGAGAAAAATTAACGGCAACGGAAACAAGTGTAGACAAAATGCTGTGAAATGGTCTTACTTGTCCAAATGTTCCCCTTCCGAGGAACTCAAGGACTTCGTAGTGAGTCTGTGAGGTTAAGGAAAAGAGGACCTCATGCTGGACAAGTTGGTAGTCCCCATCACCCCCTCCCGTCCCGCCAACGGCTGCCTTACTTTGAACCGCCGTGGTGCTGGAGTTCGGTAGATCGCCGTGCCCAAGGTGTCCACCGAGGTTCTCTCCACCATGCCCTACTACTCCACTCTCACTGTCGACGCACTTGCGCTATTCCAGGCCAAATAGAATCAAATTAATACATGCATGACAACATTTAATGACAGGTTAAATTCATGGGATGATTCTTGACTTACCTTTCTGGAGCAACGATGGTAGCTACTAGACGAAGAGTCATGTACGAATCTTATTGTTGATGTTCTAATTGGGGCGTGAGCCTGAGGGGGCTGCGGAGACACAGCTCCTCCTTGACCATCACAAAATCCTCTACGACTTTGTCCACAGTCAGCTAACCAACAGTTACCGCCTCCTCTGCCACTACTGCTATCCGCTATTGCACTTACGATCTCAGCATTCTGTACAAAAAATCATTAAAAATGGAAATCCATTAGTTAAGGTTGCTCATCCAATCATTTATTAATGGACATACCATTATGCTATTCCTATGTAATCCTATCCGTACTCCTAATCAAAGCGTTTTCAACACGCATTCAGAGCTCTTTCTGAATTCTGACTGGTCCTTCGCTCTCTCATGACTCCTATTAACAGTTTTAATTACTTTCTCATGTACTGGGGTTCAAATGTCCAGTTGAAGCCTTTTACTACTATTCCTTGTAAAGCGGACAGCTTCAAGTCCCGTCCATTCCCTGTCTCTCACATTTCATTAACAGAGGGGTAGCCGAGGCATTAGAAAATTAGACTCGACATATATTATTACGCCTTTCCCTTCTCCAATATTCTCCAGACTATTCCGATTTCCACTAAAATCCTCTAGCAAGCAACCTCCTAAGAGCTCTCCAGTGGGACTAATCAATAGCACGAAAACGTGATTCAGGGCTCTCTTCTCTCCATTTCAAAAAACGGTTGACTCATCATCAGCATATCTCAGAATTCCAAGAAACACGACTGTCGCCATGTTTTGTATCCAGAAAACGATTTTGCGCCAAACAAAAAAAAACGAAGGACACCGAGACAAAAGTTGGGGTTTCTGCTTAACTGCAAGGTTTAGTTTAGTCCTCATAGAAGAAAATGATCGGAATGACTCTGATGTTGCGACGTATTACAATTTACAAAAGGATTTATGGATCCAAGGGGAGGAAGCAGTGTAATGAAAGGGGTTGTAGTAAGTTGATACTTAAACAAGGGAATTAACTTCGAGTAACGAAACGATCCAGTCTTTAACAGTCCAAGATGTTGTAGAGTCTCGATCTCAAATTTAAAGAACAATTTAAATAATTTAGACTCAAGCCCAATAAATCAATACGGATTCCCAGATTCTCGATTCCTTGTCTCATCTAGTTTTACAATTTAGTCAACATACGGAAATGAAATGAAAAGATCCTTCCCGTATTCCCACAACCGTGCGACAAGACAAGAAGGAGGAAAATGAATTACTTCAGTGTCCTGTAGCCCTGCTGCATCCCTTCCAGTATCATAACACTAATTTCCCACCCAGAGGAGTGGGTAAAGGGGGGTAGTTTGAGGTAGGTTTTAATTATTAAAAAGGGGAGCCACGTTTATATCCGAAACTTTAATTCTTATTAAATTCGTTTCCCCATCCATCCACGACCACGCCCAACTTCATTCTCCTCTCAACTAAAATCATTTCCCATGGTTTATAATTTAACTGAAGCATCCTCCCCTGCATCTCTTCTCGTGTGAATTAGTGAATAGTGGGGGAATGGGGACAGGAGAGGAAGACAAAAAGAGTAAAGACCCAAAGGAAAGGAAACCCAAAAGAGGGAAGGATAAAGGAAGAGTCGTCGTTATGAGAAATAAAATCCTGTCTATGTCTACGATCGAGCCTTCAGAGAGAAACCTTAATAAAGAAACAAATAACTTTACTTCTTATATTTCTTCCATCTTTTGTTTTTATCTTCATGGACTGATGTGGAGACTAATGACAGTTCCTCCATTCTATCAATGATTACTTAACGATCCATGACATGATTCCCTCCTTTCCCAATCCAAGCTTAACTACTGCTATTACAAACCACACTTTTTACTCTGCTCCTGTCTCCTATTTATTTCCTCTTCTACTTACAACCTTTGTGTGTAGTCTCTACTCCCATCATCTTGGTTCATGATTTATTTCACAGGCCATTATTCACCAGGGCAGCTTTCGAGCTCTCTAGTGTCTAGTCTCTAACCCAAAGTCCTTAGTATTCCCTTCCCACTACTCCTTGTCTGACGTATTACTTTTCATGTTAATAAAATGAACAAATGAGGAAAACATGAGAGAGATGAAGAGACGATGAGAGGCAGAGCTTCATTACAACAGCAATATTGAAAGTGGGTGGTTTGCACTTTGTAGTTGTAGCGTACTGTTGGTCCTGGCTGGTAGGTTCAGAAATAGGAACAACAAAGTCACTTTTCAAAGACTTTATACGGAACTTCTGGGTCAAAGAAAACGTTCATCAAGTGCAAAATATCTCAATCATTCTGCTTCTGCATAGTATCCCAATCGTCTCGATCGTCTTTCCAAATGCCTCACGAGGAAGTAGAGCTTATGAGTTAGGTAGGACCGAGCAGGATCAACAAAACTCTAACCAGAAAACGAGATCACAAGATGATGATTCATTGGATTCACATCATTTCCTCAAGATTGCAACAGAAACGTCAGTGAGAGTACCAAGGAATTAAATTGACGCTGATCTCCAACCACTTGATGAAAAAACGGGAAATTTAGCAAATATAAAAATTTCGCCGCATGGCATTTAGAATAACAATTCCCCCCACATCATAAACATCGCATTTCTCAAATGTAAATAACCGAATGATGAGGTTCCGGCGAAATTTATAATGAGCTTAGCACCTTAAACTAACCCGGCAATAAAATTAAAATTTTTTAAATGTGGTCCAAAAACGTAGTCGTGTTGTCAATGGGAAAGTATTCCATCCGAATTCATTTCACTTTGACGTGGCAAACGGAGGAGGAAAAAGTAATTCCGGAGCCTAATTAGATTTTTCCAGGAAAGTAGACTGAGGTTCTACCTACTATTTTTTCCAAAGAGATTGATTTTTTTTTCTTTCTTTTATTTTTTCCAAGCGGAATAATGAGCATGTGGCATGGGAAACACAAATGATGAGAAATGGAGTTAGTGGAGGAGAAAAGCATCTATTATTTTAAGTCGTACTCGTACCTGGAACTGCATGAGAGTGGAATCACAAAAAAAAAACTACCCAAACGTCATTCCTATTATCAATATGAAAATAAAATATTAAAACAAAGGAAATTCCCTAGAATTTAGATACCCTCTACTAATCTCCACTCCTATTCCTAACAACCAAAGATTTCCACTTCCAGAGTAAGCGACTATGAAAAGGCGTCTTCCGTCAACCATCATCGTCGTAAAGTGTAAGTCGTTATCGTACACAGAGTTAGTGAACCCAATTCCCTCCTCCCCTCCGTCAACAAACTATGCCATTTTGAACGCTCTGCCACTAAACTGTTACCACTGTACACCAGTTTTACTTGCCGCATGCAGTAAAATCAATTATCCAGTGAAGAAATACTTGATGAATGATGATCATGTTTTCTTCTACTTATCAAGCTCTCAGTTTTGACCCTCACTTAACCTTCTCAGCGAACCTAAGCGACAACTTTCTCTCTCGCAAATAACACTCCAGGAATTCAATTCCACAATCAGCCAGGAATTATAATAATGAAAACTACAGAAACAGGGTTCTAAAAAGAAGAACAGGGAAATTGTTGAAATTTGGAAAAGAACATCAAATTCATAACATAGAACGAAAGGAAAATTGAGAATAGGAATAAATTGAGAAAATTTCCATGAGGTTGAGAGAGATTCCTCCACTTGTGTAGATTTCCAATTAGGAGTAGGATCTATCTAAATTCTGTTTTGCAAAAGAGTTTGAAATTGCACCACTTTATGCATGCCTTTCCGAGAACATGTGTGCAGAAATGATTTTGCGAAAAAATAAACAGCTCACCATTATTATCACCCGCCCCGTGCCGTCCGTCTCCATTTCGCAACTAATAATTGACGTGCTTGAACTAAATGGGATGTCGAAAAGCGGCAGGCGAAACTTATCGCAATTCTTAACTGAAACTGAATGATAGCCATTTGATTGCTGCATAAACCAGTTTATCTCAGAATCACATTTATCTCAATCAAAGAATTGCTGGAATAACTAATTGAGAGTTTTCCGTCTAATAAATCAACAATAGAATAGCATAGAAGTGCTAGATCAGTACCATTACCCCTTAGGTTCGGACATAGGAATAATAAATTATGGTATTTTCAAAAGTAAATGCAAAAATCACTTATCACTGCATCTGCAGATGGAATAGGAACTTAACCTAATCGAACCATGCATAGCATTAGTGTCAACAGTCGTTGTCCCTCCTCTATTTCTACAAAACTTGACATGGACTACATCTGACCCCCGCTCTTTTTTATGATGGTGGCCAAACTCATTACACCACAACTACAAGCAAAGGACCGACGGAAATATGTCATTTCAAATTCTTTCCCTGCACCCTGCTGCTGCTGCTGTTAGTAGGACTAATAATCAGTCGGAAGGAAATGAGGACGATTAAATTATTCGTATTTAATTAATAATGAAAGCGGCAAGCGAGTAATATTAATATGTTCCCTGGTTCCACTTCCACTGCTTCCTTTGTTATGCGTTTCCATATTCTACTAATCTGAACGTAAATTGGTTGAAAGCTGAGGGAGAATGGAATCAGGAGATTTGGAGGTAATACTAAGGGATTTTATAAAATCTAAATTGAATCTGTAATAAATTTAAACTTACATCATGGATCCAACTTCTCTTCATTTAGCCTAGAGCTAAGGAGGACGGGGAATTGGTCCGTTTTCCTTAGAACCTGGTAACGGATTTCCCATTCATTACTTCCATCCAGACGTAGAAGGTGATGGTGATGGGAAAGGTAAAGACGAAGGGTCTGGGTCACTCGAGGTCAACTAAATACGTTGGGAAGTGTTGGATGTAGGGCTCGATTCACTTCATCATATTGGGGGAAAAGTGCTCACTTCCATTAGACTGAAAGGAACTCAGAGTTCACCCCAAAGAACCCAATTTATGACTGCTCAAGGAATAATCTGTGCAGCCTTTCTCTTCTTCCTAATTCTCTTAGCCTACTTCTAGGCGCAGGCGTCACTTACTTCTTGTACCAGCCAAATGCACACACCCGACACACCCACCGCCATCTCACGCAGGGAATCCACCCGCATCTGGTCCGCTATTAAGTTTGACATAATTTAGTTAATTTTAATTAACTAGTATTGTCATGCAACACATGGACATAAC
>Ga0194135_10002456_pt1 | contig 11274 bp, 14 predicted proteins | sample LitLau_LLRF_2013_FD_134024 | JGI IMG/M metagenome (GOLD analysis project Ga0194135, IMG submission 134024) | Freshwater sediment microbial communities in response to fracking from North America - Little Laurel Run_MetaG_LLRF_2013 (version 2) | ecosystem: Environmental > Aquatic > Freshwater >... | reverse complement strand
GAAGGCAAGGTTGGAGAAGGTGGTTGCAAAGAAGATTGCCAGAGAAAAGTTTGGACAAAAGAAGATCAGTAAATTCCAGTACGAAGAGCTTTCTCTGGATCCGGCACTCAGTGAAGAAATGCAGGGTAGTCTCATCAGCATCCCGTCTCACAATCGCCTTGTACTGGAGAGGTAGGTCATAATGAGAGTTAAAATATTACCGCAACTCTTATTAGTATAATTAAACATTCGGTGATCAAATTGGGATTTGTGTACAGATTCAATAGTCTCCAGAAGCGTAACATCATAGAGCCGCGAATCAAGCAGCGAATGAAGAGGAAACTCCGGGTGAAGAAGTTTCAGAAATCCATTGATAAAATGGACTGGGAGAAGACTGGTTATTGGAACGGAATCAAAGTAGTAAAATAGGTTGAACTTTTAGTTTTCTTTCTAAAAACGGCTATTAAAATTCAATATTTTTATTCCGGATGTCACAGTCGCTGGTTTTTTTTCTTGGGAAATAGATACAGAACAATCTAATTAGTCATCCAAGCTTCGAAAGTGTCCTTAGGAAATTGGAGGAAGCTGAAGTTAATGTTCTGCTGGTGGTCCGTGAAAATTTAACCAATCCAGGAATTGTAAATATTTCCTGCACTGCTTATGCTGATGGCATTTCCCGGATGGTGGTTTCTATTATATTGATAGAAACAGGAATTTGTTGTGGTCTCCTCGTCCGGGTTTCAATCTTAATTTCTGACCCAATAAACCAAGGATTGGCTTTGCATTATTAGGTGGAGTTCTCCATCCGTTTTAGTTTAGTCTCCATTCTCCTCCGAATAAGAGCTTCAGAATGCTTCGTCTATTTCTCATAACGGTTTTGGGCGTAGTCCTCAGCACCAAATCCGCTGAAGCATGTTACTGTAGTGCGGACTACAAGCCATTCTGTGGGTATGCTCTAAAATCACGTCTTGAAATGTCCCGATTGTTTCAAATCAGTAATTAGAATTTGACAATTTTATTTTCTAATGTGAACAGGACGGATGAGAAGACGTACAGCAACAAGTGTGAACTGGAATGCGCCCAACAGACCAATCGGAGTAAGCCCAGCCCACTTCCCATAAATTGGTTCTAAAAATTCTTTTTTGTTTGTTTCAGACTTGAAAGTAAAGTTTGAAGGCGTCTGCGCAAAGCCGTACCAACCGGAGAAAGGCGGTTCCCAGGGTCAGAATCAATTCCAAGGAGCAGAGTCCAAGTACACTCCCAACTACGTTCAACCACCGCGGACATACAACCCGTACCCGACGACGCCCCGACCCGGCTATTACCCAAGGCTTACCTCAACATATCGACCCAATACCAACAATTATTATCAACAATCCAGTTCTCAGCAAAAGTATTACCAACCACCTACTCAAAAATATTACACGCCTCCAACCCCAGCCTATCGTCCACCCCAACAAAAGTATTACCCGCCTCCAACCCAAACTTATCAAACGACAAAGCAACCGTATTACCCACCACCAACGCAACGGTACACGACGATTCCACCCAAGCAGTACTATCCACCAACGAAGCAAACGTACTATCAGCCACCGAAGCAAACGTACACCACCGGACCGCCACGACAAACATATTACCAGCCACGCCCAACACCTAAGCCTTATTATCCTGCAAAACAAGAGGATCAAAGTTGGGCCCCTACCTTTGGAGGAGGGTACCAATGATGATGATGATGAGGGTTGAAGGACAATTTTGAAATCATTTAAAAATGCTTAACTAAATTCTAAATTCAACACTTTATTAATCTTGTTTAAGACACATCACAAACGGTTTCAAAATACTTTGCTTTTCTATTTCAAGCCATACCTCTCTCTACATGCGTGTTTCTGATGAATGGAATCGATGAAATAAAAATTATTAGACAAAGGCGAAAATTGTACAACAATCTTCTTTCCCTTTCTTACTTCATGAAAACCCATTTTAGTTTCAGTTGTTAAGTTGTAACTTTGGAAGTCAAGTTATTGTGATAAACTGTGACGACAGAGCAGTGGTGGTAATAATAAAGGAAGGAAGTGGAGCATTCACAGCATTTCCTAAAAGACTTTGTATTCACTCTACTACAAGACATGCGAGCGTCATTTCCCCTCCCAAAAGTCCCTAACCCTAAAATGCTAAAATTCCACAATCTATGATGAAAACAGACGCCAATTGTCATGACAGGTGTATAGATACCCCTAGATGCCATTAATCGAACAAAAGAACGGTTAAACTTGCGTTGAGTCTTCATTTATTCCATACTATACCATTTATCTCATATTTGAAAACTTTATCATCATTTTTCCCTGCATGTACACGATTCTACTAATTCGTACACACTTGCTTTCATAGCAGCAGATTGTGCAGATAAGCTCCATTAGTTATTTATCCTGAGCCATTGAGTATCGCGGCTCACCATTCGGGAAGTCAGTTTGCTTCGTCCCAGTGACGCTTACGCGGGGCCGATAACGGAGATATTTGATAAGGAATGGCGATTTAAGTCGGGGGATGTTATACTGGAAGCCTTTTCTCTGAGTAATCGAAATACGAATGTGTGCTAGTGGTGCTGGTTGAAAATGCCACTTTTTTCGAGCAAGGAGTCAACGAAATCTTCTACAAATTCAATTAGTCCAAACAACAACAATAACAGTTTAGTACACTCAAAGAAGATTGATGAAGGTATCGCAAATCAGAAATCAAATAAAGCAGCCGTTACAACTCCATCAGCACCCTCATTGCCTCCTCCACAAAAGTTTGTTTTCCGATGTCAGCAAGCCCATGGCAGTCCCACCGGCCTCATTTCCGGATTTTCAAATGTCAAGGAGCTTTATCAAAAAATTGCAGAATGTTACGGATTCCCTGTGGGAGAGGTAAGCTCGAACATGGTATCTGGTGGAGGACTTCCAGTAGAAAGGCGTACAGTGCGCAACGGAAGTGAATTTTTATAGCCTGAAAATAATATCGGTAGAATAAGTACAATTTGATTTATGAAGATTCCCATGCATGACATTTTCCTGATATTCCAGATAATTTTCTGTACGCTGAATACATACCGTGTTGACATGGATGCTCTCCTAAGTGCCCAGCTTTCGCTCGATGACTTTATCTTTGTCCATGTTAAAGGTGAGGATCTCAATTTAGTGGCAGCCTGTTAGTTATTTGACTAGGGAAGCTTATACGGTTAATTAATTGAACGAAATCTTGTCTGCGTAGGTACTAAGAAAGAAGTTGAAATAGTCAAAACTGAAGATGCCTTGGGCTTGACCATAACGGACAATGGCACGGGTTACTCATTCATTAAGAGGATAAAAGACGGAAGCATTGTTAAAAATACAGGCGTTATTCAGGCAAGCCTATTTAATGGGATTTATGAAGAGCTGGAACAAGCATTGAAACACTTGCACATTTCCAGAACACAATAGCAGCTATAAGGTGTATTAATTCTTCTTTTTTAATTCCATTTCAAAATAGGCTGGTGACCATATAGAAAGGATTGATGGAGAAAATGTGGTAGGGTGGAGGCATATTGAGGTAGCGAAATACTTGAGGAGCATTCCCGTTGGAAGGACATTCACAATTAGGCTCATTGAACCGTTGCGTGCTGGATTCGGTAGAGAGCTTTTCTTTTCTTCAAACATATTTTACTCCAAAGTCTTTTCTTGACGATTTTTGTTCATTTCCAGCAAATATCGGACCAAATGCCGGAAGAAAGCAGAAGCCCGGCACTGGACAGGGGAGTTATGGGAGTGGGAAAGAAACGCTCCGATTTCGGGGAAGTGAGCCAGTCAGATTAGAAGTCGTAAGTAGAATTAATGTTGGCCAATCGTAAAACGTATCAATTTGCCGAGTTTTGATTAACGTCTTATGCCCTCAGCATGATGATGCTGCAGAAATTCCAATATCAAAAATCAACAATCTTCTGGAAAACTTCATGGGAATTAGCGACGTTGATTTAGGTCAGTTTCTAAAATGTGTTTGTAATTATAACTGCATAAAGTATTATACTTATATATCCCACTTACAGCAACTCAAGTATGGGAATTGGCAAGTGGAAGAGAGAGTGTCATGGAGTTTGCGGAAGCCATCGATACTTCGGAATTGGAATCTTTTGGTTTCAGTGACTCCTTTATTATTGAAGTCTGGGGAATTATAACAAAATCTAGCCTTGTACGACGAGGTAACAATTAAAAAGTGTCCCTCGTAAATCTTCTACTTTTCTTGTTATTCCTAATTTTGTAATTTAATTAATTCTATTCGCATATAAATTGTGAAGATTTCAATCGCAAAAGCTTTTCTTACTATTCTGCTGTACATTCACCTTATGAGAGTGACAGATAAGAACTGGGGAACTACAGAACTCAGTAGTGCATAGCATGACATCATTAATTACCCACTCGTCCTTGCTAACAAAACATAACCAACCGGACGTTATATTTATAATTTCTCTCGAAACACCACAACTTCATACATTCAGTTCACTTTGAAAGTTCTCAAACTAAAGTAAGTGGAGGCATCGTTCTTCTTGAAACTAGAGGGGATATGATGGCTTTAAAAGTTTTTTGTACTGTTTTCATTGTTGCACTCCATTTGCAGAATTTTGAAACGGAAGCTCAGGCTCAGGTAACGTATTCCTAAAGAGTCCTTGTAAAGCTGTATTATGTCATATTATGCGTTTAATTAACTAGCCTCTCGTTAATTTAAAGTCAAGAACTAAATCTACATGCGCCCTTTCCTGTGACACTACTGAGGATCCCGTGTGTGGCAGTAACGGCGTCAGTTACCTAAATACATGCAGATATGATTGCGCCAAGCAGCGAAACACACGTAATAAGGGACAGGTTACGGGATTTGGTGCATCCAATAACAATAATTTGATTCTTTTTTTTATCAATCGTTAATAGGCTTACGAATTGTTCAACGAGGAAAGTGCACCAATTTAAATCTTAACGATTATCGCAGAGGACAGAAGAAACCCAATTAATCCTCACCACCTCTCACCTCAACTGCATCGATTTTCCTAGCAGAGATTTTTCTTGGATCGTTCCTAGAATTTATTCTCGAAAAGATTTTCTACAAACGTATTTAATACACTTATATTCGGAATCTGTGATTTATTTCAAGTAATAATGAATTAACTAATTAATGAATGTTTGAGGATTAGAGCCGAATTGGTGTCTTAAATTATTGAACTAAATAAAAGAATTACAAGTTATATGCAGGCTGTTCAGTTGGCATAAAATTTAAGACCTCAAACTTTAGAAAGCAGGTTTTACAGCATCAGATCAGATCGTCAGATAGCGATCGATCGTAATTCCGTAATAATTTTTTTTTGTGAATTAGTAAATTAGAAAGATGTATTTACGGTTTCAATCTTGGCCGTTATTCTTTTCGGGTCGGAATCTCGTAGAAAGTTGGAACACCATGCGACACGTTGTCAGGACAACAAATCCTATGACACCGATGAGGATTACTACCTTTACCATCTCCAGCTTGTTGATTGTTGGAGGAACTGGATCTTCTGGTCCCAATGCTGTTCCGGTTCCGTTTCCGGTCGCATTGACAATATTATCCTTGTACGGAAGATTCCAAAATTAGTTTACTAAAAACTTAATTTAAAAAAAAACAAAAAAACAAACAAAAAAACAAAGGGGAAAAGCAACAAACCTACCTCGTAAAGATTCTCGGATCGGAAGAATGTGTTGTTGTTCAGGAATGCGGAGAAAACATCTTCAACGAGGGAGCTCGTATTGAATCCGCTGGACTCCCTTTCACAACTGTCCAATGATTTCCGGAGAAAGTCTTCGAGCCGACGAACAATTTCCCTCGTCTCACACATTTTCTAGACGAAGACTAAAAAGAAATTATTATGAAGTCTCTCGGAGGCTTTTAAAAGAGTTTAAATATATTTTTAGTTTTTAACTTCGGAAAAGGGAATTTTATTGCTCACTTGTCAATGTTCTCGAGGGGTAGCCAACTTTTCATGCAAAGCAGAACGTCATAAAATGTGCTTTTTAGATATGGGAGTGAGAGCAGTAGGTTATCCGCTCCATTGAGTATTTCTTGGCGAATATATTCTGTTGGAAAATGAAGAAAGACGTTATAGTAAATAAACACATTCTCAGTTTCTCCTAAATCAGTTTTTTCCTGTATAAACACTTTCTCTATTTCTAACGATTTCAAACTCTGGTCGGACGATGAGGCTGGGAACCATCAATATTGGCACTCTCGGGTCTACTCCCATTATAAACAAATCGGGAATCAGAATAAAAACTGAGGCCAATACGGATCAGTATGAGAGCAAATTAAAATCAAGTTTCCATATCTTCCTTTTAAGATTTTGGCAAGGAATTCTACGCCCGGCGTGAGTAGCCTGACGAAAGAGGTTTCTGTAATTTAGAAATTTGTTATACGGCAGAAAATTATTCTCAGCGTAGCGTCGGTTGAGAGATGTCGACTTTCAAAAGCGTCACTGTGTTATATTTATACGGGAAACGCTGCCCAATTTTTGAAGAAGACGAATTGAGTGACTTGCCCTCCTGTTTGCTCCGCCTGAGTGCTGAATCATGCCAAGGTCCTGACCAGTCGAACAGTTGTGTGTACATAAATAAATAAAAACAGAAGCAGAACATAAATTGTATTCAAGCTGGGTATAGTTAAGTTAATCCCATTATAAATAAATGTATCCCAAAGTTGGAGTATATCTTGCCCAAAGATTTTCAACGATTTTCCAAACTTACATCACCAAGTTAGAAGTTGCAACGCGGAAAATCACGACAGCGACACTTTAAGAACCTGCCTTATTAAATACCTTTGCAAACATGCACAAGCTTAGGGTTGGGACGCTGAAATCGAACTGACGCTTGGCTGCGTGCTGACGGTGGCCTGGAGGTGGGATCACAAAACGCCCAACATGCATTGTAGACAGCCTTTGATATTTCGGCTTTCCGTCTTTATGCGTTCCAATTTCTTGTCCCAACATCCTATAATTCGCGGATCGTAAAAACAAAAAAAAAACTAGGAAATGGACTTGTCCATCCCAAACTACATGATCACATGCAGCAATTAATGATTCCATTAGAAGCTTCCGCTCAATTTCGCGGCCAGTGAGAATAATTAATCCAGTAAAAGCTACACTTTTCTATGCCGTCGAGCAAACAGAGAATTTGCACGAAAACTTTTGGTGCACTTGTGCTTAAAACACATTCATATTTATTAAAGTGTTAATTAGGTGTCATCATATGGGAAAACCATTTTTATTTAAAAAAAAAAAGTTTAATACAATGCGGTTTCTAAGTAAGTAATTGGGGTTAAATTATTTGGGAAGAGCATGAGCGGAGCATGCTAACTCCATACTCCTCCGTATTTCCATTAAATGTAGGCCTAATTGGAAGGGGTAGAATTTCCCGCATGGAATTCGGCATTATAGGCATTATAAACTGCTCATTATTTGTTAATCCATGTCCATTTGTTAATGGCGTTTTCTATTCTGGTGGCAATGGGATGTTATAGAAATTTGTAAGCCTGTAGATAATGCCATTGCTGTGTTACATTTAAATTACGTCCATAGCCCAATTCTCCTTTGCTGGAGAATAAAACGCATTATATTATTATTCACGTTGAGGTTCTGTTACTGGAAAGACGCAACTCTCGGAACTGTTTATCACAAGTTGTGATTCAGCAGAGATCTAATCCACCTGGATTATTCAAACTAACCTACCCGACGCTGACCTTGGTATTATTTAACGGAAGACGCTGTCAGACCTCTACAAGGCAAAGGTAAGAGTCAAATCCTGTGGAAGTTCCCTTGACTTGGGAGCTTTATCCCCCCACCCAATTCATTCCTTTTAAAAGTTAGTAGACAGGAGATAGGTGGTAGCCCTCATATATCCATCTCCTGGAAGGCAGCAGCGCAGCAGAGAGTTAGTATTGGTGCTCTTTCCAGCGAATCGATACAGATACTACAACACGTAACAGCATACAACCTGTTGAAGTTGTCATTTGTCTGTGCTCCGCTTCTTCTACTCTCTTCTTGTCAAGATACTCCCAGAAGAATCCTTCTTCCCGAATCCGAATATTTTTCTGATCTGTAATTCCCGTTTCTTTCCTTTACGAAAATTGCAGCCCAGAAAGTAGTAATTTATAGCCGAGTCATGGTGAATACAAAGGACGAGGAACCGCATCCTAAGGAAGCTTCCGCCTCTTCGACTCCAAACGTTTCCCAAGATTCGGAAAATCCACCGTCACCAGCGGTGGCAAGCACTTCTGCTGCTGCGGATGAAGCGAAGGAGCAAATGACAGCAATCGTCCTCAACTCTTTCGGTGGTCTCAAGAATGTGAAAGTGGGGAAAAGGGCAATTCCAGCGGATCCTCCAAGTGAGAAGCATGTCAATGTCAAGGTCATCATGAGGTGAGTAGTCCTATCCGATGTCATACCCATTCAAATCAGCCTTATTGTAGTAGGATTTTACACATACGGCGGCCTTTGCAAGCATCTGGAAAGAAATTCCGCAAAAAGTTTCAGTTTGCTTGCGCATGAATTCGGGTTTCCTTATTTTCAACTCAATGCTGCCTGTTTCTCGGTTTTGTAGGGCCGAAGAGACGCTCTCATCTCATGCTCGCGTCTCCCAATTCCCATACCAGATTTATGCAACGTAAAGTAAATTAGGATGGGCAGACTGTCGTTTGCACACTGAATGCTTTGTCAATTCTAATTGGGAGTATGCATTTTTCCAGCGGCGTCAATTTCCAGGATGTGATGGCACGACTTGGCGTCATGGACTCCTCTCCCACTCCGTTCGTCATGGGCTCGGAATGTGTTGGGAAGGTGATTGCAGTTGGGGAGGGCGTGACCTCAGTCAAGGTAACATTTGTTGTTGGCATAAAATAAATCCGCCCATAATCTCCTTTCGCAGAAGGCTTGTTACGTATTTCATAAAACCTTTTCTAGGTGGATGACTTGGTCTATGCATTGCCGGATTTCGGAGCTTGGGCTCAGCAGGTCACTATTCCAGAGGACCTTGTCTGGAGAGTGGAGGAAAACTCGGTTTCGGTAGAGAATTTGTCGTGCACCCTGGCATACCTCGTAGCGGACTTGCTATTGGGGGATGCTCCACTACTCCCGAATTCGACCATCCTCGTTCATTCAGCAGGTGGTTCCGTCGGCTTGGCTGTGAAGGACTTGGCAAAGGGCTGCAATGTCATCGGAATCGCTTCTAAAGGGAAACTTGAACACTTGGAAGGGTTTTCCTCCTTGATTGAGCGTGGAACGGACTACGTTGCGGAAATCAGGAAGTAATAAATATTATATCAAAAAAATTAATCTGTGTGCCAAAAAACATGCTCGGATTAAGATTCGAATTAAGGATTAAATGGACTCTTAATTTGTACAGGTCCCATCCTTCCGGAATCGACCTCATCTTGGATCCTCAGGGTGGAGAGGATTGTGCCCGCGGGATTTCAATCCTTGCATCTGGAGGAAGATACGTCTTGTACGGATCGGCAAACATTGTTTCGGGGGAAACCAAAAGTTTCTTTACAATGGCCAAGTCCTGGTGGCAAGTGGAGAAGATTTCCCCATTGAAACTTTTCGAAGAGAATAAAACCGTGGGCGGACTCCACCTCCGCCAATTTCTCAAGGGGGATAAAAAGGATTTCATTGGGCAGAAGCTGGGGAAGATCTGGAAGATGATGGCGGAAGGGAAAATTAAGCCAGTCATTGATTCTACAATCAACTTTAGAGAGGTAAAAGAACAAAATACAGGAATCCAAGTTTATGGGTTTATGGGACGATGAGAAATCTAACTTTTCTTATTTTCTTTTGGAATTCTTCAGGTGACAGAGGGAATGAGCAAACTTCATGACAGGAAGAATATTGGGAAAATTCTTTTGGACTTCCAAGAGCCAAAGCCAGCAGTGGAGGCTACCGAAGCAACTCCTGCTTGAATTCTACAAATGAGTGTCTACACGAGTTTAAGAATAACCACAAATGCTTTTGTAAACTGGAATCAGCCAATTCTTTAATTGTAAGCATCCTTTTGGCCATTAATTGCAAATGCGTTAACAAGTTTCCAAGTCTTGTCAGTAAAATATACTTGCATTCATAATTATTCTATCCTTTCGCTACTATAAAACATAAGGCTATGGCTCCTAATAAATAAAATTTTGTCTGCAAAAAATAGAAGTTCTGATTCTGAATAATTTCTAGTAGTACCACTTCTAGGCGTTGTATTGTATGAGCTTTCTGTAATGGGCCCGAATGTTTTCAGGTGAAAGTTCCACACTGGACTGCCTCTGCACTATTTAGATTCTGTAGCGCAAAGGATAAAGGAATGGCCAATCTTTGTTTTCTCCATGCTGTTAACTTACGCCTACACGTCCAAATTACGGAAAAGACTCAAAACTCACATTTACAAAACTCTTTTTCGTTTTTGTCCTTGTATTTGAATGATTTCTGGACTCATTTTTATTTTCAATTTGGTCATATATGACATTGCAGCAAGTTCCAAGATCATTATGGAAGATAATTTCCTCGTCTTTAGCAAAAGAAATTTTAACTCCCGTTGGAAAATATACGAAATGGGACGTTTTGCTTACCACCCTTCATTTCAGAACCAATTAGTAAGAGTTCGTAATTAAAGTTGAAGTCAATTAGTAAAGGTGGATAAAGTTTCCACTTGAAGATGAAAGGAGCATCACCGTGTCTGTTGGTGGTGTTTCGGTGCGCAAAGGACGGAAGTCAATTAAATTCTTCTCCCACAGGTTTTCTGGAGAAACTATAAAAACGTCCAGGCGTTTCACAAAGGCGTTTCATATTCTAATACCTGGACCGTGAGGAGCTCTTGTTTCGCGGGCAGTGTTAGCGTGGCGTGGGCTCAATCCGGAAGCAACTTCCTACTGCATTGAAATTGTTTTAAGATTCGATTAAGTTCTTCAAACGTTGAAATCCAATTGAATCCGTTACAGTTAGTTTTCAGAAGACCCTTAATTCCGTAAGAATGAAGTCAAGTCAGAATTTCTTCACGGTAGCTGCCGTAATTTTATTGTTCTCAAGCCTGATCCAAACGGAGGCGAAACCCAACGCCGTTATAAACGTGAGTATCTGCGATTTCCTTCATTTTATAAACAATTGTATCAGGTAGTGTAATGAGATTGCGGTGTAACTAATAATTTCAAATTCAAGAACGGATGATGCCAAACAACGAAGTTTTTAAAGACAAAATTACCACCTTACTGTCATTTACGGTTACTTAACGTTCCCGT
>Ga0194135_10002455_pt1 | contig 11274 bp, 9 predicted proteins | sample LitLau_LLRF_2013_FD_134024 | JGI IMG/M metagenome (GOLD analysis project Ga0194135, IMG submission 134024) | Freshwater sediment microbial communities in response to fracking from North America - Little Laurel Run_MetaG_LLRF_2013 (version 2) | ecosystem: Environmental > Aquatic > Freshwater >... | reverse complement strand
TGGATAAATAAACTCTGAAAGTAAAAGTGGAGAGTTCCGATTCCGCCTCGCCTTTCTTTGAATTAATTCAAGTTGCCTGGGACCTACTTTCTTTTCCTTTTCTTTTTAAAATTGTGAATCAGAGTTGAGAAATGTTCGTCTTTTCCTGAATCTTATAAGATTTTGACGCCGATTCCATTAATTTCGGACACTTCAACTCATTTTGGCCGATTTGAGTGAAAGTTCTTCCCCTTTACAATGGATTCTGCGAAGTGATTGATCTGTTGCGTTAAAACTTGAGAACGCGGTGCCGCCGGAGGGATGGAAGAAGATGATGAGAAAAGGCTCGTTCCGAATCCACCAATCCTCCTCGAGTGTGAGGAATAATGGGCTGAATAATGGAAATGTGAAGTTTGGATGAATAATGGGCATTAGACTAATCAATCGTGTCAACAAGTAAATATTGTATGGGGCCTTACTCACTTCTCGTTCAATGTAATTCAATTGGAGGGGTCAAAGGGACAGAGCCGAGGGAGCCCCGATTCCAAAGGTGTAGAAATGATGAATTCCTCCCTGCGCCCTTTTTTTTTTTTACTTTAATACGGAAACTCTCAACAAGCCCATTTCCGGATTTTGAGCAGAATCTCCTGGAAATAATCTTTTTTTAGGAGTGAGAGAGGAGGGGGATTGATTATGAGGGATGAATAGGGAAGAGATTAGCAGAAGGCACTTGAGGTCGTGGTTTTTTTGGGGGGATTGTAAGGAGGAAGGAGAGCCCTTGAGGACTCGGAATTGAGATTAGACGAGTAATTATTCTCCCCAAAAATACGGTTTACCGTGTTTCCTTTTTATGCGTAAAGTTATCCCTTCCTCCGCGTCTCAAAGGGAATTGAAATTGATTGTTTGGGGTGTACAAATCTCCTCTTCTTAGCAAGAAGAAAAGAAGATGCATGAATGAACGAACGCCTGAAGGGTTTCTCTGCAGCGCACCAGACGAATCTTACGAACTGGGATTTCAACAAAATTTTGTATAGAATGCTAGATTTAGTTGTTGGATGGCGTTGCGTTGATTGGTTTATTCAAATTTCTACCTGTTGCTTTCCCCATTTTGATTGATTCCTCTCTTTCTTCCAACTCTTTCTCACAGGGAAAGGACCGGGCGCCTCCGGACGCGGACTCACTTCCTTTCCGGTCATCCGTGAAGGGCTCCTTGGGAAAGGGACAGGACCGGTGGACTACACGCGTTACGTCCGACGATTCGGCAGCTCCTCCGAGTGTGGGCACAAGAACTGCCGGGAACTGAACTATCGGGAACATTTCCATTGTCTCGAATGCTCCCACGGCTCACGAGTTTTTGTCAAAAAGGAAGAAATGATTCGCCATTTCAAATGGCACAAGAAACGAGACGAGTCTCTGCAGCATGGATTTATGCGGTAAGGTAAAAGTTAAGCATAACCTCCGACATCTGCCCTCGCCCATTCTGTTTCCGTGGAGTGAATGTTAAGCCTAATTTCTGAGTGGTCGTTGTTTCTTTATTGAAGGTATTCTCCGTCGGATGACTGCACGGATAGATTTGGTCACTGCCCACATAATCGGAAGCAAACGCACTACCATTGTCTCCAGGTAAGTAAATTTTAAAATTTAAAAAAGAAGGAGGTTAGAGATGCTATTATAGTTACACCATTTCTACCGGAATTTCGGATCAGGATGACAATCGAATGAATTATTTGTAGGATTCCTGCGAGAAAGTGTACATTAGCACCAGTGATGTCCAGATGCATGCAAACTACCATCGTAAGGATTCAGCCATCATCCAGGAAGGATTTCAACGATTCCGGGCAGCAGAGGACTGTGGAACTGAGCATTGTACTTTCCGTCATCAAAGAACCACGCATTTCCATTGTCGGAGAACAACATGCTCCTACACTTTCAAAAACAAGGCGGACATGGGTAAGTTCGTGATACTAAAAAAAGCAACTGCACAGCAACCTGCAGTTGCTTTTCGTATTGCTAGTTTTTAGACTTTTATATGGAATGGCATTTCCCAAGTACAGTTAAAGATGACGTTGACGTGTGAAGGAGATGCGTTTTTGGGTCTCCTGTACCTTCTTGATGGGTGGAAATTGAGGACAGTTCGTCAGTAGTACTTTGAACTCCTCCATTAATGAATGTCTGACACTGCCAAAAATACATCCCTCGCACGTCTGCCTCCCCCATTTCATTCCCAGTTTCAAGCGTCCAAGGATCCGCAATGGAGATCCAATTCAGATTGTAATTTTAGATAAGCGGGGAACTGCTTAAGGGGCACAACAATGAAGTTGAGTTTTATTGATTCCTGCTTCGGGAATTAGAGCAGATGAAGCCGGCTTTCCATTTCGTCTCCTGCCTGGGCTAAACTTGGAATAATTATTGTTTTTCCTTGAGCAATTCACATTTCACAATTTGGAGATTGTGGTTAACAATTCCCCCCAACGACCAATCGGAATGAAGGATGATAATGAGTCATGACGGAGATTAATTCATTTGACAAAGGCGCATTTTCCTGTCGGTCTTATTTTAAAATTGGAGTTGATGATTGAAATGGGATTGTTTTTCTTCCTCCACACGCACTTGTATTATGATTAACACCAACCACGACGATTTTGATGAAAGTAGGCAGCGAAAAGCCATCAAGCTGAAACCTTTGAATCAGAAACTGTTTGGTGGTTGATGGATTTGTTTAATTTTGATTGTTTTATTTATTTGACAGAGAAGCACAAATCCTATCACGTCAAGGACGAACAGTTGAATCGAGATGGATTCAAGAAATTTATGAAGCATGAAATATGTCAGTATCCCGCCTGTCGGTTCTCTCGTGTTTGTAATCACATCCACTGTATCCGGGAGGGTTGCAACTATGTCCTCCATTCCTCGGGTCAACTGTACTCGCACAAGGTCAGGGAATGTTCGGGTTGGTCAAATTCAGTCGGAAACGCGTGAATCCGTAACGGAATTTTCTTTTGCGCAGAGAAAGCATGAACGACGGGACTCGGAACTTGCGTATCGGAAATTCAAACTGGCTCAGAGCGTTATGCGGGGAACGATTGGCGCTGATTTCTCGGTTCTAAGTGACTCCTTCATCAGTGCCAAATTTGATGACGAGAACAGCCATTCCTCCGCCAATGATCCAGGGGGAGAGGCCGAATCGGAGGACACGGTGAAAAAGTTTATTCAACCCTGCAAATGTGAAGTGACTCCGGAGGATCACTTTCATTGTCGCTCGGAGAGCTGCGTCAATGCCCTGCTCGGGTATGCTCAATTTAATAAATCCAAAAGGAAAAATGAACTAATCAAACAGAACCAAGCTACAATTTACAAGTTAACCTAAAGAAATGAAATTGATTTGTCATCAATTGGCGTCCACCCGCTCATTAACAATTTTTAATGTCTTTCTTGACTTGTATGTAGAACTGCTGAAGTGGCGTCTGAGCACAGTAAAAGTCACGAGCTGGAGAATCGGATTTCCTCCCTGGCTTACTTTACAGTTGACCCAGCAAATTTTGATGCCCAGGATTCAACGATCCCCTGCGTCTCTGCCAAGTGTGTCTACCAATACCGTGAAAAACATCACCATTGTCTCTGGGTAGGCGGAAGAGCCCCTTGTTCTCTTGCAAAACATAGCAATTAAAGTCTTCCTTATCTTTGTCCTAATGCTCACCAGTTTCCTTGTTTGATCTTGACAGGACGGGTGCTCAGAAGTGATTCTGGAGACGGATGAACCATTCCGACGATTAGAACATTTTAGAGAGCACGAACGGACACAGAAATTGGAGTTGGTAGTACCGCCGCCAGTAGTCCCAGTGGTAGCAGAGAAATCAGCCAATGAGATGAGCATGGATGGATTCTTCCGGAGAAAGCGCGGACGTCCACCCAAGAATCGAGTCATTGAGGTAAGTATTTCTCAACAGTTTAAACAGTTTTTGGGAAATAAGCTCCGAACTAAGAGGGTGATGCATAATTTTTATTTCCTTGAAGCAGGTGGCCTCGGGCGGTTCCAACGAAGCCATTTTTACAAGTTTCAAATTACCAAAACCACGGATTGGTGACTCGGAGGGTATGAATGAGGAGGTGGATATGAAGGATCCGATTGGATTCCTTTCATTTCCGGAAGGGATTACTTGCTCAGACACGGCCTGTTCTTTCAATACTTCAAACGCCAGTGGCCACTACCACTGTGGTCATCCCCGGTGTCATTTTTCCGTTGGGGACGTCCATAAACTCTCGCTCCATTTGAGGGATTTCCATACCAACGTGGACATCCTGGAGGGCTACGAGTACTTTGACCGGAGTCACTCCGACTGTCGTCACTCAAAGTGTGAATTCAAAAAGACAATGAGTCACTTTCACTGCGTCCGGGATGGGTACACGTTCTCACGCTATTCCAGCATGTCATCCCATGAATCAGAGTGTCACGAAAGCAAATCAACCAATGGCACCAGTAGTGACGAGGAAGAGAAATCATGGAGTGCCAATTGTAAGGAAGACCTTTGAAGAAAATATTGCGAAAATCTCAACTTTGTTATGTTTACTTTCAACAGCGTTAAAGGGACGAGTGAAAACGGAGCCTGGAATGGAGCACAATCCGATGGATCTCTCCAGCTCAAATGGTTTGGGGGAAAGTGGAGGTGAAAAATCATCATTAAAAAGGAAATTGAGACCTTTTGAGAGTTTTCAATGATTGCTCGATTTTAATTGACAGAATCCAAGCACGTAACAGATCATTCACTGAGTCGAATCCTTCAAATGCCTGCTGCCGATTCGAGTGAAACCCAATTTGGACCAAACAGTGCCTGTGGTCGGCCATTTTGTAAATTGAAGCGGAAATCTCACTTCCACTGCCATCTTTGCAATCAGGTAAGCCTCACATTTAGCACGCTCAATTGTGACGGCTATACAAACTGTTGACAATTTGGGGTTACCCACTTATCATTTCTATGCTCATCATGTACTTTTCTTTAGGCTTTCTCGGATTTGGACAAACTACGCCCCCACGTTCTAAAACACAATAATTTGAGCCCTCAAAAGAACGCACAGGATTCCGAGGAAGACGGGCCTGAGACTTTGGATCAAAACGAGAAAAATGGACCACCCGATGTCAGACTGTCACTAAAAATAAAAAAGGAAGAACCAATCAATTACCCCTCCAGTCATCCGCCCACTTTATCACCGTCAGCATTGCTAGACTCTGCAATCACTTCTCCCAATCCAGCCAGTAGTTCCTTTACCCCGTCAGCATCCCTCTCTACTTTTCTCAGTTACCCACCATCACATTCCCCGTATCTCCTCTTCCCCCAGAATCCGCTGGAATTAAGTAAAATCTATGCTGGGATGATGTTTGGAAATGCGGGAGGATTCCCTGGACCACCGCCAGGTGTCCTTTCTCCGCCTTCTCCCTCAGTTGGGCCCACTTCCCCAATTCTGACCAATACCAAGCGCCCGTCGAGCAGTTGCTCTTCCCCGTCCTCACCCCCGGACATGAAGAAGCAGCGACTCCAGTTGCGGATTCTAAAGGATGAGCCAGTTCCTGAGGGTTACGTCCGTTTCCGTTTCAATGAGGATTGTGCCTTTGTCCACTGTGGATACCGAGAGCATCAGACACATTTCCATTGCACCAGAGAAGACTGCGGCTACAGCTTCTGCGACAAGACGCGTTTCGTCCAGCACACAGCCAGGCATGAGCGACTTGACGTAAGTGTTCCTTAGAGGTTAGCAATGTTTCCATACTGTTTAGTTGTGACAATTCTAACTTTTTGATTGTAGACGCTGATGGGCGGGGATTTCAAGCAGTACCGAGCAAACGTTCCGTGCGGACACCCTGCTTGCTCATATGTCCCAACCATGGGTACACCAAACTCTGGTCAATATCATTTTCTCAAGTCTCTATCAACCAATCTTAATTTTTAGTTCTGGATTCTAATATTTTTTCGATACTTTTTAGGAACGGCACAAGGGCAAAACAAGGCGTCCCACTTCCATTGTTCCAAATGCGAATTTGTGTGCACAGACACCAACAAAGTTGTGGCCCACCGCCGTGCTCATCAGAAATTGGACTCAATCAATGCTGCTGGCTTTGAAAAGTATACGCCCTCTCAAAACTGTCATGTAAGTGGAGCTCCTCTCTGTCCGCAGGAGCTTTGCAGACTGTGACAATGGACCAATCAGAACCTAACGATTCCTTTCTCTACCATTTTAGAATGACGCTTGTGTCCATGCTCAGAAACAGACGCACTACCACTGTATCAAGTGTAGCTACGCCGTGCTCGGCCTCTCTCAGATGTCTGCTCATAAATATCGACACACGGACTAAGACTTGTGTACCATTTTGTAATTGTAGTAACCGTCAAACTAACCAATTGCCTTTGTAATCCTATTCTAAATTAACTGAAGACGAGGAAAGGCGCCTCACTGTGCCTTTCGTAACTGAAATGTTAACTGAAAATATCAGGCCTTATACAGATTTCACGAATTCATATATTTTGAGAATTTTGGCAACCGAGGATCCTATGGTAGTGTGATAAGTTAAATTTAATTAAAATGGTTCAATTGCAATTGCAATTAGCTTACCGGTATGCGGTATGACTCGGTTACTATCCAATTTGGAAATCGAGAAATTGAAAACTATTAGGATGAAGTTTATTGATTTTATTAAAACAGTTTGTAAATTCTGACCGGTTGCGTAATGTGATGTTGTAGGGAGTCCTTTTTCCATTTTATAATATTTCCTCCCGTTTTGATGTCAAAATTTCAGAGTTTTCAACAGAACGCCTACTACTGCTGACGTTTGTTGTGCCAAAAGTGTATTTTGTTGACCATTTAAAGACTTGCCCAATTAAATAGCAGATTAACATTTAAATTATAGGCCAATTTTACGTTCATGACTTTCATGATGTTAACGGTTAGCTAGTCAGCAATTGAATTAACAAGGACCCCCTGGCTTTAACAATTTCCAATTTCTGTTTAATGAGCAGAGAGAGTCCACTGATTAACGTCGTAAACCAACCTCTCCAAACTGTATTATTAGTTTAAAATAATTAATTTTTTAGACTACCCAGTATTTTTGTAGTGGAATTGTTACTCAACTGTGCATTACCCTTTCCAATTTTAAATTTAGAAGATTTCTTCTTGTAATTTTAAACAATGTGTGCAGATTTCTCTGATGATAAGGCAGAGAACATCTGGAGGCTCTGAATTGTTTGTGCCATAATGTTTTGTGCACACAGACTCTGTGTTCTTGCTCCATTTGTACAGGTATTATTTTTTATTCCGAAATTAAGTCCCCTTCACTAATTTCGGCTCCTTTAGTTAGGAAGTGGTGACGACAGCGTCCCGTTTGCGGAACAAAGTCCCGGTGAATCCAATGTACATAAAATCAAGTTAGTTTTAGTCCAATACTTAATTTATAGAAATTCCCCAAGTCAAAATGTGCATAAGTTACCGATTCCTGCAGGGTGTTTTTAAACTCTTTTGTTAATAACCAATTATAGTTAGGCTTTAATTTATTTACGTTCACGGCTACAACTTGTATACGTAAATGGAGTAAGGATGAGGCCAAAAATATGTACAGGGAAATCATCAGCTTTTACTTTATGGACGTGATTTTGTGAAAGTTAGTGACGAGGAGAGGGACAGGGAGTGGATTCTTTATATCTTAAAGACAAAAGCTTTAAATTGACTTAAATCTCAAGATTTAACAGAATTACACGGAAACTGTGTTGTTAAAAGGACCAAAGACTACTTTTGGCGATTCAGAATTACATCCAACTTAAATTTAACTGTCGTATCTTGACGTTGATCGGTTAACGTAAAATTAATTCATTTCCCATCGTCTGTCGTTCTAAGGTTTTTGTGCACTGTGGGAAGCGCATGCTAAGGAGAAAGTTGACTTTCTATTTCCATTGGTGATAATTAGAAATAACGTTTAATAGCATTCCTGGATCCCTTTTGTTTTCTTGAGCATGCGGAGTATGCCTGGAGGAGGCTCCCTTTAACCCTTGTAGACCAATCTAAAAGACAATTTAATCCTAAAATTCCCTTGTGAAAGACATTAATTTACAATTCTAATTAATAAATGCAAAGAACCAAACTGAATCAAGAGAACTTTCACTCAAGTGCTATTACGACTCCATGAACATGACTACACACATACAATTTAAATTATTAAGCATTATAAGAGATTTTTAGCAAAGTTAATTAAAATGAGGTGTATTTTGATTAAAAGTGTAAGCGATTTGAACCTTTTCTCAAATAAATCTTATTTTGTTTGATTTCAATTTGGAATTTGTAGAATAAAAAAATCAAAAGAGTTTCAACCCTGACCTTTTCTGATCTGAGTCCTGAGTGATCGCACCGAAATTTCTTGTGCTTAATGTCACAAGGAAAACGACGAAACGAAAGGAATTTACGACCCATTCTAACCAGTCTGATTGATCACTTTCCTACTTGTCATAAAATTAATGAAAAGAAAACAGAAGACAATGGGCTGCTGGCGTGCACAACATTGCAAACAGGAATCCTTGCTTGGTTATGAATATGATTGGTCGGAATTGCAATTAACGTGATTAATTAGAAATGAAAGTGACATTTGTGGTAATTTCCTTCTTGCCAATAGTCCTATCAACCTATGACCCCGAGAAACTGGATGAAGGTGACTGTACTTATTTCGCACGTACCAAGCATATCAACGTCCAATGGGTGAGAACATGTTTTTCCCAATTTGTCCTTGATATTACTGTCACTCATCGACAGAGCTGTGGTTGACCTCTGTTCATATTGTTGACCCCACCCTACTAGATGACAGAGCAGGGGAAGAAGGGATGGTACTTCCCCATGCTCAGTGGAAAGAATGCCAATACTTGGAAGTTGATCCTGACGGGTCAACCCCTGAAATCAGAGAGCCAATTGGAGGAAATGTGCTTGATGCTCTTTGTCCATGGCAACACCATCACTGCCACCGGCTACGGAGGTCACAAGGCCGTTTTCAATTGCACCGTCGGCACTAACAATGGTGGATCTGGAAAAGAGAAAAAGGAATGTCATCCTACAGCGGAGTCTTCGTACCCAGAGTTTGCGCAAAGAGCAGGTAATCATGATGGGATCAAACAATCAATCAGGATGGAAGAAATTTGATGGATTCCGGATTAATATTAAATCGTTTTTGTGTTTCTTCTTCTGCTTGCGGACGCAGTGGAGAGTTCCATGTCCGTTTCGTGGACGGACAATAAGGAAAATCTTGTTAGCGTCCGTTGCTTAAAGGGGCAGAAAATTTGGGCTCTGATTTCATCGAATCCGGTAGTGGATGAGGCTGTGGAGGAACGTGTCAAAGGTCACATCCGAAGTCTTGGGTTCAGTCCAGCCAAGGCTGTAAAACTAAATTACAAGCACTGTCCAGACTACGTTCAGGCGGTAGGAGGAGTGGGAACAGGAGAGCCAGTCGACGTGGTGGCTTAAAAATTACGTTGACAAAATCCTGTCAGCGTATAAAACGAAGCATTCTTGATTCCAAAATTTATTTTTCATTTTTTATTTAAAAAAAAAACGACTTGATCCGTTTCGATGAAAATTTTTTCACTTTCTAAATTATTAACCAGGTCTTGAGACACGAGTAAACGGAAAAGTCGATGGCGCGAGTATGGTCTGATCAGCTGAATTCTGCATAATAATAATTCTCCAATTGTCTTAAATTCAATTTAGTCGGAGCTTGGCCTATCATTTAATTGTCTTGTCCTACAGATGCGGAATATTAAGGTAATCAAAATCAATAAATTATTAAACCTCCTCCGTTATCTATTCAATTTACTCCGTGTTGTAGGAAGCAATGTCCCTCAAGCGCTTTATCCTCCGTTCGGAAGTATTGAAACTCTACAAGAATTACATGAAGTAAGTTAAGTCTGATTGATTATGAATTATTTATGTACGATACACCTTTGACCTGTCACTATGCTATAATGAATCTGTTCATCATGAATTTTTTTTCTGTCGTAGGATTGGACGACTGATTGAAGAATTCAACAAGGACAGTGGATCCGCTAAAGAAATGCGAATGGTGAGCCATGCAAAGTAGGGTTGGCAATGACCGATTTAGCAACTGGACTTTATCTCCACAGGAATGGGTCCACTGGGTCAGAGGTGAATTTCAGTTGAGGAAAGATGTCGATCCCAATGATGAGCTCATAATTAAAACTCTCCTCTCTCACGGTGCAAGACAATTGGATGAGCTGGAGAGATCCTTACGACTTGCTAACAGCTAGTGAATAGTCATAATAAATCAGGAAACTTCCAATTGAACTACACCCGTAAGTTTTAGGTTAATAAAGCACTGCAGTGTGTGATTTTGGATTTGTTTCAACGTACCCGTGCACCATATAATGGACACGGGCAATGACGAGACGACTGTGGCTCATGGAGGAACGTTTTTCACCTTGTTTGGCCTAGGGGATCGCCTTTATTCTTTTTTTAATTGAAATTCGATCGCTAATACCACTCCCACAACAAATCTTATAACGATTAGATTATTATGTAACAGATTAATTGCATTTAGGAATGCTAACTAAATTAATTTGTAGCCAGTCCGCAGTGTTTTTGGTTTAGTTAACAGGCAGTTTCAGCCTTAACTAATGCACGGGGTCATATCATTGTTACTAATTTCAATCGTAATGTCGTAATTTATAATAGTGACTACACTGGTAGAAAATGATCAAATAAATGAAAGAAAGATGGGAATTGAGACGAAGGACATTTCTAACGCGAATAGGGATTAAATATCTTCACTAAGGGCTTTAGGATGAGATTAGATAAGTGAAGTACCATGTGAGTGCATCTGGCTCGGCCTAGAGTTCATTGTGCTCATGGTGAGTCTTGGCAATATTGTCGGTGGGATGAATAAAGATTCCTTCCATTGTTTGCCAGTAGCTAGCAGAATCCGCGCTGGAAACTCCAACAATTTCCATCTGACCATGGATAGGCCTTCCAAAAGTATTTCCGGATGCACTGAGGTAGGCTTCCGTGTCTATATGTCGGAATTGAACTTGCTCATCACGACTCCATGTCTCTCCTCTGCAAACAACTTGCCAGTTATCCCCAGAATCTCCATCCCCTACAAGCGAACAACACTTATTTGCATTACCAACTTATGAGTCCACTTCTGTGAATGATCACTGACAATCACTACCTTCTTCGCCAAATGCGCTGATTTCCTGATGTCCACTCAAGGGTGAGGAGAAGAGGTGAGAATGAAGGTTCCGACCAGTTTGTATATGC
>Ga0194135_10002454_pt1 | contig 11275 bp, 10 predicted proteins | sample LitLau_LLRF_2013_FD_134024 | JGI IMG/M metagenome (GOLD analysis project Ga0194135, IMG submission 134024) | Freshwater sediment microbial communities in response to fracking from North America - Little Laurel Run_MetaG_LLRF_2013 (version 2) | ecosystem: Environmental > Aquatic > Freshwater >... | reverse complement strand
TTACTATCTAATACCTAGAGGTTTCTTTCATTGATACTGAGTCATCCCAATCCTCTACTCTACTTCGATCAGTTCTGCGATCCCTGCTACCGCGAGGAGGTTTAGACCTACGATCAAATTCTCTATCCCTTTCTCGTCTTTTGTCCATTCTGAGGCTCCTATCGTCTTCAAAACTATCGTCGTCATCATAAGACGGATATCTAAAAGTCAGTAGTATTTTAGGAATTTTAAAAATGTCCTTAAAAACGATAAAGAAAGATAGTCAATTCATGAAATTACCTTCTCCTGTCACGGTCATAATTTCCTTCTTGCCTTCCTTTATTACGATGTTTCCGCCTGTCTTCATCACTATCCATCGTTCTCCTCATTGTTTCACTTCTACCGTGACTTGTTGGTAATGACGTTGGACCAGCAGAAGAGGTAGGATTGGGAGGATTGTTAGACGCAGAAGATCCTGCAGATCTCAATTGCTGCTGTTCTTCTCCTTCAATACTCCTGTTCTCATTATGTCCTGCATAGGCTTCCGTGTTATCTACGGCTGGGCCTGGCGGTGGAGCCATCGGTTGAAACGTTGACACTTGATGAACTGAGTCTGATCCAAGCGTCTCACTTCTAATGTGACTTGCTGGCAATGACGCCGCACCAGTGGAAGAGATGGAATCAGGGGGATTATTAGCTGCAGAGTACCCCGTCGTTCTCAATTGCTGTTGTTCTTCTCCTTCAATACTTCTGTTCTCATTATGATTTCCATAAGCTTCTGCATTATCTCCAGCTGAGACAGGAGGTGGTGCCATTTGCTGGAACACCGACGGTTGATTAGTTGAATCTGACCCAAGCGTTTCACTCCTTGCCTGACTTGATGCCAAGGAGGGTGTGCCTCTACCGGAAGAAATAGGAATAGGCTCAGGGGGATTACTTGAAGCAGGAAATCCAACAGAACTAAATTGCTGCTGCTCTTCACCCTCAATACTCCTATTCTCATTGTGACCTCCATAAGGCTCTGTAATGTCTAGAGACGCACCAGCTGGTGGAACCATCGGCTGCTGAAACGCCGACATTTGATGAACTGAATCTGATCCAAGCGTTTCACTCCTGACATGACTTGACTGCAATGACGCAGTCCCATTGGAAGAAATCGTATCCTGTGGATTGTCGGTAAAAGTAGAAAAACCCCCAGAACTGAATTGCTGTTGTTCTTCTCCTTCAATACTCCTGTTCTCGTTATGGCCTCCATATCCTTCTGTATTGTCTATTGGTGGCGCACTTGGTGGTGGTGGTCCCATTTGTTGGAACGCTGGCATTTGATAATCAAACGGATTCTGAGGAGCAATCTGATTAGAATAGTTCGTATCATATCCACCCCAGTTCATGATCGGAGGGCCTGAATTTTGCTGCGGAAGTTGAGGAATGGCAGCAGAAGAAGGAGGAGGAGGAGGTCCCATAAGAAGAGGGGCTGCAGGGGCTCCTAAAGGGGGAGGGGCCATTCCTCCAGAAGAAGGGATTCCCGTAGGCATATACCCGTACTGGTGAACTTCTTCTCCATCCCCACTAAGTCTTTCCGATTGTTGCTGCTGCTGCTGAGGATTGAAGTACATATTATGATTCGGAGGAACAGCCCCACTAGAATTCGGTCCAGGGGGTGGCAACAATGGGGGCAAATTATACGGATTGCTATTCGCCATTTGATTTACATTCCCGTGATTCATCTCACCAACGATTCCTTCTAATCTTCAATTAATCTTTACCTAAAACCAATAAAAAATCCAAAATTCCAAATCAATTAATTAAATCTCCTCTACTTCACCAACCAATTCCACACATCCACTTCACAATTTACCACAATATGGCTTACCTCTCAATCCCTACTTATCTTAACTTAATATTACTCGTTGTCTTTCAAGCACCATTCCACTCCAGTTCTTCTTTCGGAAAAAACCTTCTCTCTAGAATTCCAAAATAATATCCACCTTCTGTTGTTGCCACTGCCAAATCCTCCTCTCACACTTTCCTCCGGAAGTTCTTCTATTGGACCTGTCTCTCTATTTCTATTCCAAAGTCCGGTCTAACTCTACACCGAAGACAAGAATGCCGACGTCAGCTAGTGTCGCTACACATGGATATTCATGGAAGGACTCCCTTCACCTCCGCCCTCTCCTTTACGACCTTTCCAAATCGGATAATCTGGTGCAATTAAACTTCAGCTGCAATCAATCGTCGTCGTCGTCGGTCAACGAGAGAGAGGCAGAAAGATTTATCAGGCCAAACAATACAGATGAAGAGCAGCAGAAGTGGTGGTGGTGGTGGTGGTGATAGTGTACGTGTTCTCTATATATTTCAACATTACATTTACTACACTACTTCATAAGCTAGAGCAGTCTGGTTGAGAGTGCCAACTTGCCTGTAGTCGAGTGGGGTGCGCAATCTCTCGCACTTTCACATCCTCCTCATCATATGGCTCACTCACTTGGCTCCTGGGATCTGTCAAATTCACAACCACCACACCAACCAACCCACACCACCACCACCACCACCACTACACTTACTAATAGTAAAACTAAACTGAGACAATCAGACGAATAAAAGGTATTGTCAACAGACCTGTAGTTCAAAAGCAGGAGTGGTGGGTAGTAAAGTAAATTGTTCCTCGGAGGAATAATAGAATAACTTTATGCAGAGTCCGATGGATCAAGGTGGATATGGAGGGGGAGGGGGGGAGTTCAAGGAGGAAGAGGTCCAGCCCTGGTACGTCAAGTACGGAATCAGGGCCTTGGGCACCGCTGCCGGAGGACGTGAGTCATCTTTCACCTCGTGACATTGAATTGTTTTTAATAATTAATTGTGGTCTTTTTAATAGTGGCAATGTTCATGGGGGCGTTTAATCTTATCACGAGCATCTTCTCACCAACGTGCATATTGTTCACTATTTGGCTCATGTAAGAGAAACTTGAAAACTTACTAATCGTAATAAGAATAAGAAAAATGTGATATGTTAATTGTTGGACTGGGATTTGTTGCAGGCTCGTGGGCTTCCTGGTAATATGCATTGAAGCACCCTTCTGCTGTCAGTTTGTTGAGAATGTACAAGTTGTCGCGAGGAAGATCGAAGAGAAGCCGTTGTGGATCAAAGCTGCTGTATATGTCTTGTGAGTTAAAGATGTATTAAAACTTAAAACAATAAAAAGGGGGAGGGTGTGGTTGAAGGGTTTTGAGTGGTAGTGTGACGAAGGAAATGGTTTTTGAAATTTCAGTGGGCCAATACCATCCATTTTGTTCTGCTTTGGATTCGCCACTTTCTTAGGTGGAGGTTGTATCATTGGAGTTGGTGTGTTGAATGCAATGATGGCTCTGGGAAAGAAGTAAGTTCGGAAGAATTTTCTATTTCAAACGACTTGAGCAGCGATAATTAGGATATGAATAGATTTTCTATCATTGGTATGATCAGGAGCATAGCATCTTCTGTGGTAGAATTCCTTTGTATAGAATTATGGAGTTCTTTCTGGAATCAAGAGGGGTAATTTTCAACAGTTGTTTATGAGTGGTTAGTTCACACATTATGACGAGATGAGATAGGAGAAGGATTATCTTATCAGTCAGAGTATTATTCATCATGACTGCGATGTAACCTTGTTAATGGAGCAGGAAAAACGACAGCAGATCAATAGCGTACCGTAATACAGTACCAGTTATGAGTTTTGAGTTAGCTTCCACATCGGCAATAGATGTTTGATAAGACTGATTCCATAATTTGAACAAGTTAAGTCACATAAAGCTGACTACTAGCGACCAACGAGTCTGTGGTAAATATTGGTACATTGTGTAAATTCCTAATAATGCAATAAAACAGAGCACCGAGGGATGTAATGTTAGCCGCTGCAGCGTCTCTTGGGGGACGTAACACGTCTGAAGTGGGAAAAGATCCTCAAACTACTCAACAAAATCAAAGCTTGGTTGATGATCCTGAAATATGGGGATCTAGTACATATTAACACCAAACATCGATGCTTTCAGGAATTAGAAATCAGTTATTTTTCGAATCCTTTTTAGTTTTTTTACTTTCTTTTACGCCAAACAAACTCAGTTTCAGTTGTACATTCGTCTGGCAATATGGTGCACTCTAATTAATTCCTGTAGTATTTCAAAGATATTATCCACAATCATCCCTATACTGCCTATGTGTCACCAGTAAATGCATGAAAGTAGAGTTTAAGTTTTTAGTATCCGTAATTTAGTGTTAATGCTGCACATATCCTTAGGTCATTTTTTCCACCACTATGATTATGAAATATAGTACATCACGTTAATAGCCATGCATGTACATTTTACTATTCAGTTCTAGCAATAATTTTATATTGTGTTGTGAAATTGATTTGATTTTTTCGCTTTAAAGAGCCTCTAGAGAAGAAATGGCTCGTAATGCTCAGGCCTTCAGTCCATCGTCCAGTACTTATCAACCAAATGTACCGACAACAACAACTTCGGACAAGTTTTACAATCCTACAACGCGAGATCCTGTACAAGCCGCAGCTGCCCAATGGGCATCTCAAAGCGTTCCAACAACCAGACCAACATTCGAGCCTCCTCCATCTTACAACTCAAGCGTTTCAAATAATCAGCCACCGCAAAAAAATTGGGACCTCAGCTTTGTAAATGAAAGCACACCCGCGAGGCCAGCGGATCCTAACAATCCATTCCAATAAGGAATTTTGTGCGATCGTGCATAGTGCGACTGTGGATTAAATTGTTGGATAACCCTACATATCTGTGTTTATTTTAAGACCTAAAAATCGACTGATCTAAAACTACATGGCTGCTTCGGGTTATCGGGATTGTATATGTTGACGTATAATTAAGTGATATTTTTTGCGTGATCGTTTTGTAATATTGTTTCATTTCCAAATTGTAGTATATTAAATTAGTGAACCCTGAAAAAATCATGGCTAAATCAACACTGTTCAATATTGTTGAATTGTATTTTGATTATTCGCCTAAAATGTACATCAACAAATGTTAAAATTGTTTGTTTAGTAGTGTAGTCTATTCACGGTTTCAAACTGTTGAAGCTTCTAATGAAGTTAAAATTAGACATCGGTTTCAGCCATTCACACCAGCGAATTTAGGATTAAGGTCCAACCATTTTTTGCAGGTGGAAGTGTATAACAGACTCCGAGTCCCAACGAGGACGAAGAATGCAGGGGAGCAAATGATTTATTATTATAAATTACAGTTTTGATTACGTTTGTAGTATGAATGCTCTTTTTTGACCATATTTTTCTAAGTCAGACTGTAGGGTACTTCTGGCTGAGTGGTATATCTTTTATATTTGTCTCTTCTTGGCCCTGACATGAAGCATCTTCAATCTTGGGTACTTGTCAAAAATCCCAAACGTGAATGATAGAAATTGTGAATTTAAAAGGGAGAAATGTAATGCTCCAGAAAGTAGTATTTGATGCGCTCATTCTTTACGAATCAAGTTGTACTGGTATATTGTAGTGTAGTATCAAGAGAGGACTGCTAATTTGAATAACAATATCTTTTAGATATAACGGTCATTGTCATGATTGGTTTAAAAGTAGTGAAATAAAAAATAATTAATAATTTTAACCCCAACTGATGTTGTGGAGCAGAACTTCTTGTCAGTTTATTCTCATGAATACTTAGGGTTTTTCCATATTTTGTCCAGTTTTTGATTGCATGGTAAAGTTACTTCTAGCTATTACGATTAACGTTGCATTTGTCCACAGATATGGCTCCATGAGAAATCTGAAGTGAAAGTCAGCGATGTGGCGAGAGTTTCTTTATAATCATGACGAAGTTCCACATAATTTTATATGTTATTTAATTTGATTACTTTGATTATAATATATTATCTCGTAAGCAAGTTCGTGCATTTCTAATAAGTAAACACTTACAAGGATTTTCAGTACAATAAATTCAACAAGGACATAACTGACTTTATTATTGCTTAACATGAAAAGACATTAAAGTCACCTGTCCATTCCAGATGTTCATCATGACTATTCTACCAATCTATATCTCATATACACGTTTTATATTTTCTATGTCTATCACAAGACATTATACAGAGTAATTTGCATCTAAGCCATTCTTTCCACATCAGCTCACATAATACAAGACTGGAGTCCCTCTAGAGAAGCAATTCTCTAAAAAAGCTATTGAATATTTCTGAAGATGTGTATTATTATTATTATGTGAGCCTTATCCCTATTAAGGTTTTTAACTTTCAACTGTGAAATACATCTTGCAGAGTCATTCAAAGTCGTTGCTTGAAGCAAATTATGAGGGCCCGTTTGTACGCTTCTATGTGAAGTATTATCCAGAGGTATATTGTTTCAATAAAGCCACAATAATGTAGAGTCCGAGCGCAAAATAAGATAAGCTATCGATTGGAGTAAATTAATTAAAATGTAATTTTCTATTCATTATAGTACTCAGCTACCGTTTTTGCTTTGCAACATTGGAGCTCATGCAATCTCGAGCTATAGTAAACTATCATTATGAATGTAATTTTCTATATATTTCTCGAAGTAACGATCATAGATTCTGCTCAGAACAATTTGAGCTGAACACAAACCCTTTCTAAGTCGAAAGATACGTCAGTATTTAAACTTTTAGTTGCTAAAATATATCAGACAAAATGATCACTTGGAGCATGTGGAAATAATGTCACTTTTAAGAACAGGAAGAAATCAAGGCTATGGCGAAAAAGTTGGAATGCTTAAATCTTTGGTAAACAATAAATTAATACAAATAGAACTCGATAAACAATGAAATGGCTACACTTTTAGTCTAGTTGCTTGTAGCCTTCACAATAATGACGAGTGGTTGAAGACACCGTATTGAAATATGCAACAAGGTAACGAGGATTGACTGACTCATTCGAAATAACCTGACGGATTTTTGCACGATACGTAGGCAATCAAGTGCTACTTAGGTCCTTTAAATCGCACAGAAAGCCGTCGGGAACTAAAATATGTGTGGAACCTAAAAATAGGGTAATATATAATTGCTTGCTCCATTTCAGAGAAAATTACAATATTTACACTTACCAACGATAACCTCCCAGTTCTTCACAGCATTAGTCACTTCGTAGGCCGTTCTCATTTCGGAGAAAGTGCATCCTCCAACAATAAAGACAATAAGACGCGGCACATTTTTGACATTCTGCTGGCCTTTCTCCCTATGCCACTGACCATAACGTGCACTACCCCATACAATAGACATCATCATGTATTGCAAGCGCAAATAAAATACAGAGCTGGAGCTGGGGCGAATACGAAATTCGATATTGGCTCACCTTGTAGCAGGTCCTCTGTAAGTTGATGAGGCAGCTCTTCCAGCCCAATACGGGTAGTGCTTCTGATCTAGCTTCTCTTCAATCGTATCTTCGACTATGTCTTTGACTACTGGTGTCCATCTTGACATCTGATACGTTTGCTCTGTTATTCTTTCTTTGCGAGGAATTTGATAAACTTTCTTACGGTTTCCCTAAATTATTAAGATCATTTAAATCAAACCGACTGTTAAAATTAGTTAAATGTTCCACCACTACAAAACTTACTCCGTCTACGGTCACATTTACGCCAAGGTGTGATAAATTAGTAATAATACATCTGAGATCGGCATCAATATTTGCGTGCTGAATAAGCTTATTAAGGTTTTCTTCAGATATTCCATTCTTCGATAATACGTACAGCAGAATAATGCGCAGTTTTTCAAAACTGGAAATTCCAGCCGAATTGTTGTCGAGTAGAATTGGAACAATATTTCTCATGTGATCTTTGATTTTTTCTCCTTCTGCATTCGTTCCCATCGCCAAGTCCTAGTGATAAATGAATGATAGAATATTTTTAAAGGCATGAATGAAGTAATAATCAATGAGAAGAAGAATAACCATCTTTACCTGCTCCACACGGCACAACATATCTACTCTGTTCTGATAAGCTTTCATGCAATCTTCAGCCAAATGAAGATGTGTGGAGTATTTGCTCAGCTCTTTCTGATATTGTGGCATTTTTTTAATCATTTGTGAAAGATCTTTCATTGATGACTTATCACTGGGCATTCTTTTGGAGTCGATGAACTTCTTTAGATTCTTGGTAACGTTTCTGTAAATCAAGAGAACCACTCGTCAGTCTCATCATAGCGATATTACGCATGAGTCAGAACTTACTGTGAAACAACAGCAATATGTTGATGTCGTAATTCCACCCATAATTCATCATTTTCGTCTAATAACACCTCTTTTTCTGGAGCACCAGCAGAAGCCTCATACCTTTAATATAACAACCAGCTTACAAATGCAGAATACCTATAAAGCCACTTGTACAAAAGGATTATGAACTAAACTCACTTGTACACGTCATTCTCTACATTCAGAAGGTCATACGCCATGGCTTGAAAAGTAAGTTCATGAAGAAGTGGTGAAACACAATCGAATCCTCGATCCAAAATCAACAGCTGTGATCTGGCTTTCTCCGGTCCTTCCCCCATAGTAGGTTCATCTGCTTTGTATGCATCCAATTTCTGCTGGACTAGTTGCGCAAGTTCCACATTCTTTTCGAAATCAGCACTGAAATAGTCCATTTAAGCTTAAAACCCAATTAACAAAATACTCCGTTGTAGATTACAAGTACTGAACGTCTCTCACCGATATCGAACAGCTGGATATTCCCCTAAAGTAGCACATAAAGTAGCGATTTGCTCGGCCATTCGTTCCATACTAGCTGACCGTGCTCCAGAGAGCGAGGGATTATAATACAATTGAAATGCTTCAGGGCAATCAAGTGAGAAAACCTGTAAGCAACAATCACCCAACCAAATGTATCAAACTTTCTTCACCCACTTTCACCCAAGAGAAAGCAAAATACAATCTCTCTCTCTACATAAAGCAACCCTTGTTATTAACGCACCTGACTTTCATACGGCAGAAATGCGATGTTAATCTCCTTCAGCGTCTTAATTCTCTTGCCACACGGAGATTTGCAAAGTTCGTTGAATAATTCTTCTGGGCACACTAATGATAGTTAGACAATATAACAAATCAAGCAATAAGTTAAACAGCAATAAACCCCTCCACTAATAATAACCCCCACTACTCAAACCTTCACTTACCTTCGGTAAAGAACACATGTACATTTCTATACATGGCTCTATTCAAATTATCAAAGTCGCCCATAAGAGAGTTGACTGATTTCTGAGTGGGCGTGATAAGGTAGATTGCATCAAGTGTTGGAAGTGGTTCTCTCTTCTTATGAACATCTTCCACAATTGTAATTCCTTCAGCAGAGATCTCGTGCATCTTACAACACGCCGACACCATTCTCATCGCAAGGTTATCAACAACCAAGACCCTCCATTCCACCCCACCTGGTTTCTTCGAAGCCTTCGTTTGTCCAGCGGACCCACGAATGACTTCATTCATAATCTCTGCAATCAAACAACAATAACAAACCAATTTATACCTTCTTTTCTTTCTCCCACTTCTTACCCCAGTGGGGGTGGTTCTTACACTAACACACATATATGTATATTAAACTTACTGAGGCCAACTAATGTTTTGAGCGCCATGTTGACTCTCTCGTTCGTATGATTACTAATATTAACTAGCAAAGAGAGAGAGAGACGAACAAGAAAGGAGGAGGGGGTGTCGTTGGTGGTGGTGGTGGTGGATCCGTTTGGGAGTTTGCGCTCCTCTTTCTCTTCACTTTCACTCTGCCCTGCCCAGTCCCGCAGTCTCCGCTTACGTCACACCCAACACTCTCGATCAGACCTTTACTCGCTTTACTTTTACTTTAAGTCGTAGTCTCTCTCTACTCGTGACTACTCTTGTTCTTGTGACTCATCTCAGACAATTACTAAATGTGCTGCTGCAGCTCTACTGGTCTGACAGTGTGACAGCAGTACTGATGCAAGAATGCCGCAAATACATGTGAGATCTGGCTTTTTAGTTGCAACAATGACTCATTTGCCCCACCACCAGATGTATCATATCTAGTATATAGAAGAGTGACACGTTAAGTGTAATGAAGCTTAAATGAAGGGTGGTAGATGTACTACTACTACACTCGTTAGAGATGAACGTGTAGGTAGGCAGGCAGCAGACGTGTAGGAGAAAGTTTTATCAGCATCATGATTCGTGCAAGGTTGGGTTGGGTTTCTAGACTTTCCTATATAGAAAGAATAGAATGTCATTCATTCGGGTAGGAGGAAGGAGTAGCAGCAGCAGCATGTTGCTTTCACTTAAGGAATCTCTGATGTGTGTGTCTCATATGAGTCTCATGTAAAGAAAGTGTATGGAGGTGTGTGCAGTACTAGTTTTGTATAGATTGTCTTGGTATGTATGTATATATACGTCCTCAGGTTTTGATGCGAAATTAGGAGATTTGGTGCAGTGAAGCTTTTCATTGAGTATTCGCAGACAATTCAGATTCAGAGGAAAGTGTAGGGATTCAGGAATACAGATTGACAAATTGAGGATGCGTATGACTTTTATTGATGATAATTACGAGGACGTACATAAGAATCAGTTTAACTAGTTGCATTTAAAGTTGGAGATTTATTTGTTATCAGTTATTAAGTTATACAATCATTTTTACATTGAACTGTAATATGGTTTATCTAAATTACATACTATCATCATAAGTTATCAGGTATCTCACTTTGGTAGGTGGACGGATTATAATTAACTATGATATACTTATAATTCCAGCTCATTATATTCGTACAGTTTCATTATATGAACAACCTCCTGCCTACCATATTATTATTTTACACAAGTTTAAATCAATTAAAAATATAACTCTAATGTGGGATCTGCCTTATATTTTTGTGCGTGTGTGTTTATTTAAAGCTTGGTTATATTGTTTTTGGTTGGGGTTTGTTTAATCATACAATCAGTGGGTTTGGAACGGACTCTGCGAGGTTTCCACAAATCCTGCAACAACCATGCAGACCTGAAACAAAAATACCCTTAGCTTATCATCATCACACGAAATGCTGGACAAGTTAAACAACTTGGACATGCCTGTGCTTCGTTTCTCTTGCAGCAGTTCTGTGATGAACTGACACGGGCATTGTTGTTTCGGACAGTGCAACGGGTTATTGTCTTTTCCAATCGCCAACTCTCGCAAAAAGCATTTCGCCCATCGTTGTATGTATCGCAGGTATAAAGCTTCACTCTAAAAGAACATATTAAATAGGGTCCACACGATTTGAGACAGTCCATTTTGAGCCTTTTCCCCTCTGATACTTACTA
>Ga0194135_10002453_pt1 | contig 11276 bp, 9 predicted proteins | sample LitLau_LLRF_2013_FD_134024 | JGI IMG/M metagenome (GOLD analysis project Ga0194135, IMG submission 134024) | Freshwater sediment microbial communities in response to fracking from North America - Little Laurel Run_MetaG_LLRF_2013 (version 2) | ecosystem: Environmental > Aquatic > Freshwater >... | reverse complement strand
TCAGACTTGCTTTTTATTATACGTCCGTGCTTCAGACCTATAAAATATTTCCCATCTCCATTCTTCTGCTCAGTGATATTTCTATACTTTGTGCACTAAATGAAGCATGGAAATTTTCAAATTGCGTTTTTGATACCTATTCCCGGATGGATTCTATTGCAAGGGCTTCAACCTTTTCCAAGAAAAGACGAAATTACCTTGAGAAGAAAGGGTTAACTGGCACTGTACCTAGTCAGTCAGGACGTTCTGACTTCTGACCCAGATTCAGTGTAGCTAATTCGTTTATATTATGGCTGTCAGACGACCCCAATGAACAATAACGGATCAAAATTTTGAACATTTCTATTTCGTCTTCAGAAATGGTCACGGAATCAGGTTCAGTATAAAAAACTAACATGGGATAATGTTAACTGTTTCTCTGTGCAGGGTCTCCATTTTCCCTAAATCGTATTGAAAGTATTGAGCACACTGACGCCACCCAACATGCCCCATAAGCCGTGTGACGGCAGTGTGCTCTATTTTTTATGCGGAAACGAATTCTGTACATTCAGTCCATTTTAAACATTAAAATCACATCCTTTCATCCACATATTTATCCTCAGCCAACTAATTCGTCTAAAAATTCTATATTATTTCATTTAAGTCGAACAGCTTCTAGGAAAATAGTTTTTGAAAGGAACACTTCTTTTCTTTTGGGAAAACGCAAAAAGTTGAGGCATTTTGCCAGCTAAAAATGTCAAAGGGAACTCGGATCTCAACCTCTACAAATGTTTACCGGGAATGGATATCAGCAATTCTGAATGAAAATCATAAAGAGCGGAGAACACACATGCTCCTCAGGTTGCAATTCAATAAAAGGATTCCCCCCTTTGCCCTTATTTCCCCCTTTATCCCCTCGTGCCTCCCTTGCCCCTCTGATTGACCGAACTCTGTGAGATATTACATACCAATTCAAGTGACTAACATGGCCGTCAAAGCTGAAATCCCCACTCGTGCGCCCATATTTTCTTTGATGAATAGAAGTAGGTCAGGCGACGCACCGAAGTCTCAAGTATGAATATTTCTCTTTAGGCTTAACGGATTGCCGGTGGGGTTGATACGAGTAGATAGACGAATAGATAGATGCTATAGAGCTCTCGCATTCCCCCAATTCTTCATATTTGATGGGAAAATAATGTTACAATACTCGAGGATTTCCAATACGGTAGAATCATTAAAATAAAGTTGTGCTTTTTGTAGGTTTATGTGAAAGAGGAGCTAATAAAAATAAGCTTACCGATGCAAAAATGTTATAAGAAAGAAAGAAAATCCCTAGTTTTGTTTGATTTTGCATCCCAGTTTTAAAATAAATTTTTCATGAAGATTATTTCGATTTTTCATGCCACGGGGCTTGATGTTTGTAAACAGAAGTGGGATACAAAATCGTACAAAATTGTCTATTTCCTTAATGAAAAAATTATTTTAAAATTTTTTCAGAGGTAAGCTTATTTTCATCTTCTCCTCTTTCAAATACATCTAAAAAGCACAACTTTTTTGCATGATTCCACTTTACTCTGAAATCAGAGTAGGAAACCTGAATAATTATTCTAAGCAGGCACTCCCGTTCCCTCAATTTCAACTCCCCTTCCCCCTGATTCCTAATTTCAGATCTCTGAATGGCTGGCTTTCGTTCATCATTTTCCTAGGTTCGTCAGATTGCAGTCCCCTGGATTCTCTCGTACTATAACTGAGCTCTATTGTCCGACTGTAAATCTTCACAATGAATACCGGAATACTTCTCTCCGTATGCGAGAAAGTAAAATGAAAGTTACGTGTATCACCTGTTGCAAAGAGCAAACAATAGATGGCTGTGTCGAGTGCAGTGAGAGAGTCTGCAGTTCTCATAAGGGGGAAGGGGCCAAGGTACATTCCGAGAGACAGAGGTATTTTCATGCAAGCTCACCGTGAGCCACAATGTCACTGGAAGATATGGCACGCCCCATAAACTTTCTCACTTCGTTCGATATTATTTTTTGTCCCTTTTTCCCACTTTTTTGTTTCAATTAAACAATGATCAGTACAAGTTTTTGAGTTATCGTACCTACATGCATACATACCTATTGTAATATGTACCTAACATATTTCATATATGCAGTCACCCACACATAGTACACCATGGTTTTCGCCGAGAAAAATCGATATGTTTTTGTTTTACAACTTAAAGACAAACTTTGGGAAGACATGTATAGGTACTTGTTTTTTGTTTGTTTGATTTTATTGGTTAGTTTACTCTGGAAACGAATGTTTGTAAGAACATACAATGCCAAATCGCTGTTACGACATACGAGTAATGTCTCGTCCAATACGTTTTACGCGAGAAAGGGTAGAAAATAGAGCCATGATTCAGTGAAAATGGGAAGACCTGCGTCTAGGTTTATACCTTGGAAAGGGGTTTAAGGGGAGCCCGGTCGACCCATCAAGAGACCACTCCACTCCCCCCGCTTCCCTACCCCCCTTTGCAACAGCCTGCCCCTTCTTGTTATACCTGCACGCCCCAGCAGCAAAGTCACTTAAAACTGCTGCTCTCATACTAATGGAAAGAAAACCAAGCTTTATAACTTTAACAAGGTTGGGTTTTCAACGTGTTTGTATAGTCTTCCATATGACGAGGAACTGGAAAAACGGGTTAAGTCTCAAATGTTTTAACGAAATTGAGTTATTGTTTCAGTTGAATCTATTGTATACATCCTTGTATATAACCACCTATGAATATATCCATCCCTTTATGACCTACCCACCCCCAACAAGCAATCCATCCATTTATGCAACGAGCCATTCATCCCCCATCAATCTATTTATCTATTAATCCATCTATGTACCTACTAATTCAGATATAATTCCATCCGCCGGGTTATTCTTCTCTGCCCAAATCCCTGAATAACCCATCAATCCATTCATCTATGCATTCATTCTCCCATCTATCTTGTCATCTTTCCGTCTATGTATTCATCTACTCACCGTTTGTTGCCGTTTCGAGTTTCCGATAGTAGTTGGCGCAAGAACGTGCCGTTTTTCATTTCCGTCGACGGGCTTCATCCCTAATCTCTCCCTGAATAATCCACCCCGTTTCATTTAACACTCATCTATCTTTGCATTCATCCATTCGCCGTACGTAGGTTCATTCATTCATCCTCCCATCAAACTTTCCTTCGATCTTTCCATTTATCCACCCACATAGCTATCCATCTATTCATCCAACCATCTGTCCTTCTGCCCAGCTTATATCAATCTACTCACCATTTGTAGCTGTTTCGAGGTTCCGATAGTAGTTGGGGCTTGATGGTGCAGTCTGCGCTTCCGTCGGGCTATTCGGTCCAGGATTCCTCGTTTCTTCTCCCCACTTTTCCCCCTGAATAACCCTTCGTCTCACATAACACCGAGGCATTTTTCGTTGTAGTGAAATTCGTTTGTTTACAATGTTTATACTAAATATTCAAAAAAACTGTTTATTGCACTTTTTTGATCCTTATAAAATAACCGGAATCAAGTGTATTTTCTTATACTGTAGAAAATGCACTAATTATTAAAAATATTATTGCAGAATGGTTATTTTTCACAGCTTGTCTTGCCTTCTTTCTTCATTGGGTGGTTACATCACTGTAATATTTCTGGTCTTGTTGTTGTAGTTGTGTTGCTTCCAATGAATGTTCCTTCTCAGTCTCTTAGCTGTAAGCAAAAAATAATAATGTAAAAATAAATGCTCCTTCGAAAACTTTAGTAGCATTGAACAAGGAACATCAATATGGTACGAGGTAGGTATCTACAACTGTGAATGAATTGAATACAAGACTACATGGTATTCAAATTATCCAGGTGTTATAAGAAGTATGTGTTGGGAAAGGAATAGACAAAGTGGTATATCAATATAGATATTGTCGTGTCAATGCCATATCCATATCCATAGACAAAAATGTCGTGTCAATAGACAAAGCTTACTTTTAGGAAATTGGAAAGTGCCTTGTAAGAATTCAAACTTGGTAGCTGGTAACTGAAGTTGCTTACAGGTTGAATGAATGAAAGTTGTATCCCAAGCAGGCATTAATTCCGCGGTAAAAGTACCTACCACAGATAACTATAATTATATAATTTTTCGCCACATCAAAGGGAAGTATAGAGGGAGAGGGAGAACTAATATCATGCTATAGTTATTCAATAATTTGGTTTTCAAGTGGGGAAAAGTTTGCTCTCTAGTTTTAAACCGCGAGGAGATATTCCAGTTTTAACACAATTTACGGCGAATTGAGAAACGGTTTTCACTACCCCATCCTATTTTTTTTAGCCGAATTTGATTCTGTAAATAACTCATACCAGTGGAGAAGTCCGTTCAGTACAAATATTTCAATGTGCGGTCACCATAACAAAGTATGGTCCGTCGCCAGTGTTGCTTAACAACTTTTCTCTCAACAAGGCTATACTGGGCATGATGCATGCTTGGCATTTAGCTCCAATTTCTAAGTTAAATAGTTTGCCTACATGAGCAGCAGGGGACCCCTGTCGAGGGTGGGGGTCGTGAAATACAAAGTAAAGTTGGGACCCCTGCAGGTGTTTCTAATTTATACGCTCATTCGTTGTAATCTGGTTTACTATTTGAAAACAACTTTGCTGATTAAGCATTACTGTGTCACATTGTTCTAGATTTACCATGTTCTTGTTAGATACTATAAAACTATGGCCAAGTGGGCCGGAGTCCACCATAATTAAATGGTCCGATTGAGCAACGCTCTTATCTATTGCAGATATAGCCTGTTCTCGTTTGTTACTATATACTACTAATTTTGAGTTATGCCCAAGGCGTTTGGAGTCCGCAATAATTATGAGACACCTATTTTATGTTCTTAACGATTACTGATGATGTTTGATTTCGGTCCGTTGTTTTGTTCTTATCGATTGTCTAATATAAAAGCATGTTCTTTTTTGCGTTGCTTTGATTGTTGTTGACTAGTGTTCGACGGTCTCGGTCTCAGTGTGAGTTATTTACTTGAAGTGCTTGAGCATGCAAATCACCGAAAGAAGTAAAAAAAATTATTCGCAATATTACGCGAAAAGAGGGCATTGGCTTGTAAGTAACTTCACTCGTCGATCTTCATCATCAATTTTAACAGGGTTCAAAAACATATAATAATAAACCAATAATTATAATTTATTGAAATTCTGAAATCATGCTTTCCTCAGACAAATTATTGACTTTGGTATGTTAAAAACCTGATTTGCCGCCTAACCCCAGGAGATTTGTACTATATCCATAAAATCCGCACAACACAAGCTATTCAAAAACATGAAAAAAAAAAACAGTTTCGTCCGAACATTGTGAAGAAATTATAGGCATCCAAAATCCATGTTGCAGATCTGCTACACTGCAGCGAAGTGTTATTATCGACTTCACGAATGGCTATTTAGCAAGTACCAACTTAGGTACCTGGTATCTACAAGTTCAGACTTTAGACCATATTAAAATCCGTTTCCCCAAAAATTTCCGAAAATTTCGACGTCAGCTCCACAACTATAAAATTGATTAGCAAAGTTTATTGACCATTAATTATGGCTATCGACTTTATGAATGGCCGCACGCATTGCTGCTTACCTACGTAACTTAACTCCCTCACACACCATGTCACGTTGGTCAACAGGTGGCTTAAACTAACACCCAAAATAGCCGATTGCTCATTTTCATAAGCTACGATTTTAGTCGTACGGCACAAAATCGTACGACTTCTTGCCGGGTAACAGGTCGTGCTTGCACACACTTCGCAAAAATTATTTACCTACTGTATGACTAATTCTACATGCTACAATAATTGTCGTACGGCAATGAATCGTGGGGCTTTTTATCGGGTAACAGGTGGTGCTTCCACACACAACGCAATTTTTGAAATGAATGGGTAATTTGATAGGTTTTTGGTCGCACGACGAAAAATCGTATTTCCCTACTTTTTGCCAATTACCAACTGGTTGAATTTAATACCAACTGGTCCTGCCTACCTAAAATATTTGAAAATTAGGATACACTCAAAATATAGTTCCATTTTTCTCAATCAGGCAAGCAGAAGACTATCTATAACATCCATAACAAACAAGAAAGAAACAATCAAAAAACTTTTGTACGCTCGTAATCTTCTAATACGGCTCAGACCCAACGTGGCGTGTAGACCATAAATCCTCGAAGGATATCGCGCGATAGAACAAAAAGAAGAAAAATTAAATCACGCAACAAGCAAAACTTGGGCTATAAAAATTATGGAATCGTGCACTGAGAGAAAAGAAAAAACTCGGGAAAAAGATTTTGAGGGAAAAAAGTTTGTTTTTTCCCTTAAGGCAATAATACGATCTAATGATGCCATTCGTCGCGGGAACGCAGCTTAAGTTCTTAAGATTTTGTTTGAACCAGAAGTTGGATCTGGGAAGGGGGAAGGGGGATGCGGGTATTCCCCTTACGACCGCCCGCCCGATTTCATCTTTTCAAAAGGAAAGGATATCCGACTAGGCACGGAATATATTGAAATAGCACAATGCATGTGTCTAATAATGTCGGAATTTCCCATTCCCATACTGACATCGGAATTTCTTGTTGTGGCGTCATAATTTCTCATTCCATTGGCACGAACGATATTCGACCATGCACAGAATGTCTTGGGCAGGCGTAGCGCCATTTTCGAGGTACAAGTTTTCATGGTGCCGGCTGGTTAGGGCATGCTATAGGATTGCCCGGAAAATTGAGTCTTGCATTTAGCACTGGCCCTTAGGGGAAATTTTCAAAAAACGGGTCTGAGACGGAAAAACTTTACAATATCCTAAATTCATATTTCGTTTTTTGTATTACAAGCTAAAAATAGTTGTCAACGGAGCACCTGGGTGCCCTAGGTCTTCATTGGCAAGGAAAAACGTTTATCTTGGGCGAAAAGAGGTGAGACATTGAGGGGTGAGTTAGCAAAAACCCAAGATCAGAATGACGGTAGTTCTTCTCGAGATCCCAGTGGAGGGAGAGCGATGTTGTATAACACACCATTGCCGGGCATAATAGACCAACAGGTCGCAGTGCCCTATCCCACAAGAAGAAAAAGAAAAATGGCCACTGCGATCTCAAACAGTCTGGTACTACTAATAATACTTAACTAAAGGCGCGAGGCAGGGCTGATGGAGGCGCAGGTGTGGCTAAAATGCCCCGACAATAGTGCGGTTGATGCGCCCATGGGTGAGTAAGTAGGATAGATTTATATTGTCAGAGACAGGGCTTTATTAGTCTCAAGACGGATGGCGGGCGGAGGCCTCGCTGAAGGCTAAATGGATGCGGGAGGGGAAATTGTGAATTTCACTCCGAATATACCTATATAACTTATGAACGTCGCAACATTTTATGAGAATATACTTACATAGGTTGTTCTTTTGATTTTCAGCAAGTGGGCCTACGGTACAATACAGACAGGTACAATAGAGCCATTTTGAAAACCACTTTTTTGGATTCAGGGGACGTCAATAAGGATCATATTATAGGAAAGGCGAAATCTCAAAGTGGATTTCTCCAGGATCACATATTTTTAGTATCAAGAAGTATAGGTGTTACACCTAGTATTTTCGACAAGAGTATGTACTTGCATGGTACATGCATAGGAACACTGGTGGATTTGATCGTACGTCCTCTACTTCTACCTATACTTTACTTCAAAACCTTATCGGCGATACCTCAGAATCAAATTCTGCAGAAAGTGGACCATGTTAGCTGTCATCTCGCGTGTGCAATGTTATTTTCATCTGGTGAACTTGTATCGCGTGTGCTCTCAATAATTGAAACTGTTAGGCAACTAGGACAGACTAGGATCCTCAATTTTAGGCCCCGACACCCCTAGACAACACCATTCATATTATTCTTTTGTACAATAAAATCACCCATTCAAAATAGACTAAATTAAACATGCACATATCGTCTTAAGAATGAACTCCGCCTATGGTTTGGAATAGGAATCTAGAAATGAGGTGCGGTTGTCTATATGAGAATGCTGAGGATTCTTATTGTCATTCGCTTACTGATGTTCGTCAAGCTTCAATGGCTTTCAGCAATCAGAGAATAAAGGCACGCTGCTTCTATTATCAATGTCTATGCCAGGCGACATCCATATATCTCCCGGGCTTGACTCAACAACAATACATCTCCTTTAATCAACATTGATGACAATCATCAGATTTGAAGATCTCTCTGATATTCTGAGGGAAGTTTTGGTATAGATACACAAAATGTCAATTAGTAGTACAAGAGTTACGGAACATTTATTACCTACTTTTTATTATATTGGATTATTTGAAAACAATTATTCTTGTAGCTTCTATTATCTGTACCATGTGTCCCCGAAATGTAGGCTCTCATAGAATAATCTTGATTTTTGAATAGGTACAAACAAAAATGGCGCCAAGTAATCTCTTAGTGAAATCAAAAATTTATCACGACATGAAAACTGGATATAAAGAACGAAAGGGGAGATTTCTGGATAACCGAAATATGGTAAGTTTTCCAAGACCATGGCGAGTCCGACTTAGCACAGCCGGTTCACAGCCAGGCTCCCACCAACAGCTCTTTTTGCAATATTACCTGCTGAATTCCACAAGGGACATTTTTTAAATTTACTTCAATGAATTGTGCCAACTCTCTAATGGGCGTAAGCCTGACTGGGTTTGCGGACGATGCTGGTGTAGACTGTAGTCTTTGCCGCCGACTCGTGGGAGGAGGTGGCAGAATTGTCAAACACTGGCTCAATGTATACAAGCTGTCTTAAAATACCTCAAAAACCAAATTCATGACTTTCAGCCCATCAGGCCGTAGTATTCAACCTGACCAACAACAAAACTGTCAATCCCAAAACTAAAATAATTGTCTGTGCCCTAACCTTGAGTGTTTTGAACACATCCGCTTCTTGGGAGTGGAAATCGACCGGTTTTTGAAACTTGACTTACAAAACAAAATAATTTCTCTTAAGCGTACGTTTTATATACTACACTACTACGCAGGCTACGTAATCTATTAAAGCAGTCCACCATGCTCATAGTATACGACTCAATATTACAACGCAATCTCACATATGGTATTATAATATGGGAGAGCTAGCAAGAAATACGAATCAAGTAGAAATAGCGCAATAAACTGCCCTAAAAGTTACCTATATTTAAAAAGATCCAGCGATAGCCCACCAACAACGCTGTGTTCGCTGACTCAAATACCGGATGTTTCCGTCGCCTTTATTTTGGCCAGCTTGTGATGCTAGCGAGAAAATGGAGGTCAGAGGTGAATCTTATCCATAACCACAATACCAGCACAAGACTACAGCCAAGGCTCGATTACGCCAGGACAACCGGGCTATCTAGGACCCCGGAACGGAACTCTCTTCGTTAGATAAACCTGTGAAGCTGTGAACTATAGTTTCTATAGTCGCCCGCTACTAAGGCCCAGGAAAAAACAATTATACGAAATTAGGTAACATACCTATTTGATGCGTCAAATAAGTTGGAAATAAAGGGACACTAAGCATGCGCGAATGTTCCTACAGACAAAACAGTAACGACAAAAACAGACGCTGCCGGCTTCTTTACCTGTAAAATCGGGATATTACAATGCGAAATAAATTTTAATACTTAGAGAAAATAGTATTTAAAATTAAACAACAAAATATGTCAATTATTAGCAAAAACAAATCGCAGATGCAGTTCCAAAACCGCCCAAAGAGCAGACGAAATTGCTGGCAAGCCTTGTACAAAAACCACCTTAAATCTTACCACCTCCAATTCAATCCGAAAAACGATCAAACTCAACCATAAGCCAACAGGCCGCTTTTAATTTTAAGGTTCACAGAAAAAAGCCGCACCCCAACAAGTGCACCAGCAGACCTGTTGCTTAAAATTGAACCTACCAAAATCTCCGCCCACGCATCACTTACCTCAATATAAAATGGTGTTATTTGTACATCAGACTTTTTCGCGCGCGCACTTGTCTTGTTATTTTTAAGATAGAAGGATAGAAAAAAGAAAAAAGATAGGAAGAAATTAGAAAATGGAAAATGGTGCAAGTGACTTAGAAAGCGGCACAGTCGTCGCTGAACGCCTGCATAGAGGGTGAATATCCCCGAGCATGCGCACCACCCCGCACTATATCGATTGGGGTTGCTGCCACAGACACCTTGCTCAAATAAAGAGCTGCCATAACCAGTGTGGAAGTTGGGAATAAAATGGACGGTATAGAGGTTTCTGGTCATAGATTTCCGAATGCTTCGTCTATATGTCGTTGCGTCATAAATTATCCTGCGAATTCAGGCCTAGCACTGAAAAACCGTTTCCACTAAGTACCCTATCCTAGTGCATAATCAATTTGCACAAAACTCATACCAGTGGAAGGGTCATATTCAGAAAAAAACGTCATTGCTATTTTATATTTCCTTTTTGTATTTGAAAAATACCAAAAATTGACATATTTTGATGAGATGTAATAGCCGTTCTATATTGAAAATGATCTATGGCCAGCCCAGACACCTGTTTGAAAGCGATTTGCGCATATAGGGGGGATTTTTAAACTTTAATTTTTAATTAGGATTAATTATTAATATTAAATTTGTACAGGTCGTCCTGTTAGCTTGCACCGAATTTTGGGATTTGTTCTGCTTATACCTATAGTCGGACGGTATAAACTGTAAGTTGTGCAATCCCAACGATTAGTGGACCCATCGACGAGTTATTTACGGAATCAGATTCAGTATAAAAATTAAGATGATACTAACCTGGCCCCACTGTGGGATGTCGGGTTCATCCCTCTCCAACACAGGCTCAAATTCTTATTTTTATTCTTCTACTTTAAACAAAAGGCAAAACACATACACATCAATTCATACTCTTCACCCCACTCACCCAAGTCATAAAACAACACCCAAAACACTTAACACACACACAACATTACTCACCTGTCCGAGCAATATGGTCGCCCCGACCCTCGCTCGTAAAACAACAAAAAAACTAAGATTATAATGAAAATTTTTCTGTGCGATGTCTCAATTATCCGTAAATATTTTTTGAAGTTAGTAAAACACGGAAATGCTGACAGTTTCGGCGGGTTTAGGCCACTTTAAACATACCTAAATGATGGCGAATTGGGGCATCGCACAGAAAAGCGGTTTTCACTCCTATATAGTTCTTATGCTGATTCTGCTTCTGTAAATACTCGTAACTCATACCAGTGGAAGAGTCCAATGTCTGTCTTTTATTTTGTC
>Ga0194135_10002452_pt1 | contig 11279 bp, 6 predicted proteins | sample LitLau_LLRF_2013_FD_134024 | JGI IMG/M metagenome (GOLD analysis project Ga0194135, IMG submission 134024) | Freshwater sediment microbial communities in response to fracking from North America - Little Laurel Run_MetaG_LLRF_2013 (version 2) | ecosystem: Environmental > Aquatic > Freshwater >... | reverse complement strand
TACTATATGGGCTGGGGCGGATATAAGTATATCGGATATAAGTCCCAGTAGAGACATGAACTTCATACCCTTGAACGTTTATGATCCCAAGACTTATCCATAAGATTTTGAATCCCATCTGTACATACAGTATTACCATTAGATTTTACTAATAGAATTAAAGGTGTAGTTGAAAATATAAGACAGAGCATTAGAAAAAGAAGTTACTTTGAGTTTTCAGCTTAAAATGACTATGATGCTTTTGAAGTGTCAGTATGCGGTCATAGTGGTGGTGAAGATGTTTAAATAATAACCTACTATCCACAGAATTAGTCTAACCGAATCAAGGCTCGAAAGGAGCCTTATATACTAAATTTCATCTACGACTGAAATTTTCATTAATCAACTTTTATCATCCCTTATGGATTCTACACCATGATACCCAAGGGCACCGTATGGATTGTGGAAAGTGTTATTTGATAAGAATTGGGAATTGTCCTATGAAGTGAAACATTGAGCTATAAATAGTTAGATTCACCCATCGTAGTGAATGTGGTATGAAAAATGCTTGATGGGATTAGTGAGTCGCGTCGGTGAAGTTCAGAAGGTCTAATGATTTTTAATCAACAAAATGATAAAAACTAGAAATTATGGAAACCACTGATTTTGGTGATATTGATACTGGTATACTCACAGAGCCGAGCACATTTCGATGAACAACAAATCTGTTATAAGATCTTAGTTAGCAAAAATTAAATCTGGTTCTATAAGCCTCAAGTTAAAGGCGTTAGGAGAACATGAACGAAGGATATGAGTGTGCTAAACCTTTTTCGCTTCTCACGTCAAGTGCAACACCTGCACGTATGTTGCTTGTCGGCTAATTCATCCTATCAAATCCTTATACGAGAGCTCTAAATCTGATTCATTCGAAGTCTCCATCCAACATTTGATAGTAAGCCTATCCTCCGTTTCCAGTCCTATACCCTAGATCCACGAATTGTAGTAAGTACCTTCTTTAGAATATCCGGACGTTCTGTACCACGAACTCTCCCGGTGTTATACGTAGTGTATAGACACGTAAATGTTAATAGATATTTCAAAATCTATCAAAAACTCCCAGAATACATTTGTTGCTTTACTAGGATAGGTTTGGTAATAATCAACAAAAAGGGGGACCGCCTAGAGAAATTTTGTAAAAAGTTTGAATTAGGGCCTGAGTCAGTCGATTTTGTATTTGCGTAGACAAAGTAAGTCTAGTAAATTGTGGCTAAATTTGGGAGACAAAGTGGAAGCAATTTTAGGACAAAGGGTGGTTGCGCCTTAGTTATTGAGTATATCTGTTAGGTTTGGTGATGGTGCGATTACTTCTTCGTAAAAGGTCGAGGTCAGCCGTGTCCGTGTAGATGAACAAGGTGTTCGTCGAAGGTCTTGGAATAGATAAGGAGATCATCCATAAATAAATATAGGAAGGAATCAGAGTATCCCAGTCTGGACATGATGAACTCGTCAAAGATATATTTAGCTGTTTGCCAAAAGGCAGCTGGGCTTCGTTTAGCACCCTGCGGGATCGTTTTATAGACTAACTGACTATCAGGCGTAACGAAAGAAGAATACTTGTAACCCTTTGGAGGGATCTCTAAGTTGTGGTAGGCAGTATCTAAATCGACTGTAGTTAATACTTTGCTTGAATGATCTCATTGATAGTAAGGAGTTGTAGGGAGTCGTCTGGCGTCACGGCGTTGACCCTCTTGAAACCGCAAACGAGACGGCCTTTACCATTGGGCTTGATTAAGTAGAGAACTGGGCTAGACCATTCAGACATTTGGTATTCGCATATACCGTGCGCAACCAAGTTATCTACAAGAGCCTTAAGCCGCTCTCTTTCCTCTAAGCTAAGACGATAGGGCCGTTGGGAAATTGGTAGGGTATCTGGAGGAATAAGGAATATACGGAAGTCTGGTGGACGATCTAGACGGTATTTGCTTTGATCTTCAGGTTTTCCATGGAAGCTATATCCCTATACTCAATAAGAAGAGCTTCTTGTCTTTCTCGGTCCTCGTCGGGTAATTTAGGATTTATCTTATAGACAGCGAGTTCTTCCTCGGGCATCTTCACATCTCGTTGTGGCGGAAAATTCTCTTCATCTGGGAACCGAGGAGTATTTATCTTCTTTGCTGTAACAGAGTGCCTAGGCTTTATGATACCTGCAGGTTCTCCTTCATGTAGTATGGTAGATTCTTCAACTAAACATAAGAATGGATAGTTGAAGTGTGGATGGAAACGTATTGAAGAAGGAGTCAATTCCAACCAGTGTCAGGGGGAACTTCATCATCCGGGACTATTGTGACTATATGGCTTCCACTACTTAGGGACTGTGTGTACCGCACACGAACTTTGTTAGGAACGGTTCCCTTAATGGGAGTTTCAGTCGGCTCTAAACAGTCAGGCTGAGGAGCCCAGGATTCCCAGTTAAGAGTCGACTCATCTTGTTTGTCGATAGATGGCATAGATAGAGGACAATTGGCCGGATCGTCTTCTTTATGCAAGGTGTTTACTACCATCGAAGTGGAGGGCACACCTTCCTTTGTTAAAGTCTGGTGTGATACTTGTCCTGTGTTAGAATTCCCCTCTGGGGTCTGCTTTGCATCCGAGTTAGAATATTTAAAGGCGATCCGGTGAGCGTCAATCAATAAAGCGTGCGTATTATAGTTAATTAAGGGTCTAATTGAGTTACCTAGGATCACATCCCACTCAGTTTCAATCTCGAATGCTCCTATAGCAAGCAGTAATTTTCCTAAGTTTAATCTAAATCTAGCGATAGTAGTAACTGTAGCAGTACGGTGAATACTAGTAAGACTGATTGGAGTCGTTTTCATAGTTTCTGACGTCATACCAGGACGGATACATGATACCGAAGCTTCAGTGTCTATTAATAAAGAGACATTCTTAAGACCTATTTGTGCCTTAACAAGTAAAAGAGTGTTCTTATCACCTAAAAGTGCGCAGTATGCATTTATGCTAGCATCTATATTCATTGCTGAAATAATCGTGATAGGTACCTTGTCACACGAAGACTCTGCTGGCAAGACAGAATCTTTGCAACTAGCTAGTTTTTTTGGAGCTGTAAGAGCTCTCATTTGTTGTCCTCCACCTACCACCATAGGGACTGGAAACATATAAGAATCCAAGGTTCTTTTCTAAACACAGAGGACAGTCACGTCGTACATGATCCCTACCCGTGCAATGCCAGCAAAGGATAGCGTTATCATTAGCCCTGAAATTCCTATTCAACCTAGCTTGTCCTCCAGCATCGTAAATGACCCTGTCTCTGAAAAACATTTGACTCGACTGGTGAGGATAATTACGGGAGCGACTCGGTTGCTAAAACTGCTGCCTATTCATATTCATATTCTGCCCATATCCTCTACCATTCTGAGGGTATTGATTGCTAGGACCATTCATCCCCATAAGAACAACACCTCGCCTAATATTCTTTTTGGGCGTGTTCGGGTAACTATTAAAATTGTATTGGCCCTGGCGTCCATTAGGCATAAGTTCGTTTTTCTTGGGCTTATAGAGCTCAGGCGTTTTAGCCTCTATCGCATTCAGTAATGAATTCGCTAAGGGCGTAGCGATATCTAGTTCAGCAATGTCTTTCCAAGTCATGAGTTTCCAAAGTATTTATTCGTGCCCCCCTCTTAACCCGAGAAGGCGGGGATTCTTCTGCTACCTTTGGAGTATGATTTATCCCAATCATACTATCATATTCAGACCTATCTTTTAAAGCCTGAATAAGTTCTTCTTCGTCTTTTAGTCCTCTAAGAGCTAACATGTTTCCTATGTCTGGAGGTAAGTATTTAATTAGAGTACGGATGCGTTTTTTTACGTTAGTCCACCTAAGCTTATCCATGAGACCCTGCATTTCATAATAGTATGCCTCGGGTAATCTCGGATTAAAGACAACCGAACGTAAGCGATTTTCCAAATGCTCTTCAGCGTCTGCGTCTTTGAAAGATTCAATCAAACTAACTGTTAAGGCGGCCCATGTGGGTTTAATGTCTGCTAGAACTGAGTTTGGTGTTTTCGACTGTTCTGCTCTTAGTAAATCCTGCAAATGAGAGGAATACCAGGATTTAGCCGGACCCTCAAGTTGAAAAGGGAGGATAGATAGTTTCTGATCCTCAGTAAGAGAGAAAATGTTTGCATTACTATCAAATTTCCCGATAAAACAAGATGGGGAAGTGATACTGGAGTATTTCGGAGGAGAGAGTTGGGGGTTAAAGAAGGGTGTAGCAGCCATTAGACCTGGAGAAAAAGGGGTCCTAAGTGGGTTCTGAAGCGGGTTACCAAAAGAGTTAGCAAAGAAAAAGGGGAGGCTTAAATCATGAGGAAAATGATCCGTTCCTACCTTAGAAGGTGTACAGTAGAGTGAGGCTAGAACGTCAACAACTACAGGATCTTTTAAGAGGTCGGGGTCGAGTTTGAAAAATTCTGTGTTGATTAATGAGTTAAAGAGGGGTGGCTCGTGTTGTGGAATTTTGACTCTAAGATCAGTCGTGCGGGGAGTATGATATTGTGTATCACTATGTAATTGATTTCGGGGGGACGGCGGAGAAGGCACCCGTCCCTCTTGACTACGGTCAATATGAAGTGACTCGTATTCGGAGCGTTTAGAATGTACAGAACTGTTGGATTCACTCGATTGGTCAAAGTGTTCAGAGTGTGTAGACTTTCCGGAGTTATCTGAGTGTTCAGAATACTCAGGTTTGTCAGAATGTTCAGAATGTGTTGATTTATTAGATTGTTTGGAATGAACAGAGTGTTCTATTTGCTCTGAATGACCTGAATGTACAGAGCCTTCTGATTGGGTTTTATGAGACTTGTCAGAATTATCAGAATGATTTGATTTGTTAGGAGAAATAGGGGGAGTTGGGTCTTTTGTGTTGAGAAAGGATCTGATTGGACAGGTGTATCTGTGGAGGTTTGGTTCGCGACTGGTGAGCTGAGAGGTTCGGTGTGACCTTCTAATATAATTAGATCTTGATCTTTTGGCAAACAAGTATAATTAGTCTCACTTTGATGCACCTCTTGTTCTTTTGTGAAACTCTCTTCATGGCTTGAGGAGCCATGCGAAACTTTATGAGGGATTATAATGAGGTTTTGGTGGATTAAAAACACTTAATCTTTGCCAATCTTCATAATTAATCTGTTCTGATGTGCTCGTGGTATAGAGATTTATATCTACCAATACATCTTGTGTTGTTAGGGGTTGCTTCTGATCAGTGGAGCAGAAAACAGGATTTTCGCCTCTATTGGTCCTTGACCAATTAAGATAGATTGTACCTCCTCATCATGTACGATGCGTGCTGGTCCTACTTGGGTACCTGGGTTTGAATATAGAGGACTTTGTGGGCCCTGGGATGATATAGGTGGGTTATTAAATGATAAATCCTCAAAATTCGCTATGGTCGGGGCTTGTAGAGGTGGCGAGTGTTGCACTCTACCCACTTTTCTCATCAACATCCTTTCAATGGCAAGTTGATCTGCATAGTAGGGTTGTAGGATAGGTGGTTCTCTAATTGGTGGGGGATTGGGAGCTATAGGAATTGCTCGATACGCGAAACGTATCCGACTCATTATCGGTGGTCGCAGTATATGAGAGGTTATTCTTGCAATGAAAGGGGTGTCTTTAGTAGGTGTCCTCAATACTCGTGGGGAAGGTTGGAAGCCTTCCGGAATGGTAGAATCAAGTATTGGTTGTACAGCCATAGGCCCATCAATACTACCCTCGAACTTACTTGATTGCCGGGGGATGGGAGATGGATGTCGAAATATTACTCGATACGCTTCCCCTCCTCTTACTGAGGGACTCGCCTGTTGTGGCTCCGAGTGCCTCCTTGGTCGAGGAGTACTCGAGGCTAGTGGGTTCTGTCGGGGCCCGTCTTTAGGGATCGAGAGAATTCGTTTGCGTTCGTGTTGCTCTTCCTTGTTTTTCGTTTTCAATTCTTCTATTTCACACGGGTTCCTGGTATATCTGTCCTTCCTCGTAGCCTTGTTACTAACTACGCCCTGGCATATTGTATTGTATGCGTATTATAATAGAGAGAGTGAAAAGATAAAAAAAAATTTTTCTGGGAGTGCTTGATATGTGGTGTTAGAAAGGATTTTGAGGCCAGTAACTACCTGTACCACACGGTGGAACTAAATTTACCAAAAGGGGAATTTGAGATTCGGAGAAACCGATAGTCGCTCCGAAATCCCTTCCTACAGAGCGGAGAACCTATTTTACATGGGGGCGGGTCTGATCAGGGCCCACCAGAAAGTAAAATAGATAGGAGCCTAGTTGAGGGGAGAAATAAACTTTAAGAGTTTATAATTTAAAGAATTGAGAGAATCAGAGGAAAGATAAACAATTCCGAATTTCGCTTTTACTTTACTTGTAGGAAGCTGCAGGGATTTGGAGGAGGATGTACGGACAGAACTTTATTTACTTTGCTTGGAGTAAAACCGGATATTAATATGTATAGAGTTTGTGTGTGTGAAAGAGTTTAATAACAATGTCTAATTCGTTATTGTTATATTGGCACCTTAGTTCACTATTACACTCGATTCCCGATCAAGTTTCGATCAGTCCCATCAGAGTCACCATGATGTAATTTTGGATAAACTCATATGATATATAATAATAATTTATGAATTAGAATTTGGATTCGGGCAACCTATAGAGTTATACTTGTATCGCATAACCCCGAAGGGTAAACCGTTTATTCTTTATCAAATCAGACAACACACACACATATTTATCTACATGCTAATATATTATCTACAATTTAATATCGAAGAGAGAGAAGGGAATCGAGATAAAGGTATAACAAGACTCAAGTTCTTGTTCTTCCTTCATCCCTATTTTATCAGAATCAAGTCATTCAGGCATGACTACAATAGGTAGCAAGCAAGTTTAGTACATTAAGTACCAGGCGAGTCAAGTGTGCAATCATCTGAGGCAGTTGGCAAGCAGGCATTTGGTTAAGCCAAGCGAGGAGAAGGGAGAGTGAAATAAAGAAAGTTTACGTTCTGGAGAAGTAAAAAACTTAATTGGAAGTAATAGGAATACTGTCTTTTTGTTTCACAGTGATTGCATCTCGTTCGAGAACGTGAAAGATTTTAATTTGAATGGTGCGGAGTCCATAAATTAATATAAAACGAAGAACAATTTGGCTTTTGCAAACAGATGAACGACCAAAATACACAAGACAAACCTCATTTCGCTGGTTCGGCTTAAATTCAGCTTGTACGATTTCTAGAGAGTTCCAACAACAAAATGTTCATCGGCGATTTAATAGAAAAGTGTTTTTCTTTAGACAAACACCTAAAAGAAATTTATTTACAACAAAATTCACAAAGTAGTGGAGAGATAAGCCGCTGAAAAAGTTGTAACACATTCAAAAAGAACAAAATGAAAGTAACCTTCAGGAGTTAACTACCTTAGGTTAAGACTGCCGCAACGTCTATTTTATTGCATCGTCGGTGATTAACACACCTCACTCAAGTACACCATTAGTTTCAATATAGTTCTGCCAAACTGCCCATTCAAAATATCCATCGTGTATCATCTCGGACAATTTAGATTTCCCCTTTATATGGGATTGTCTACAGGCTCAACAAGATTTATCTTGCTGAGCCTGAGCCTTATTGGAGTTCACGTTCTGATTGATGAAAAAGCTTTGTTATAAGAAGTAAGTAATATTTAAATGCGGGGTTATTATTTCTCCCACATTACCCGAAATACTGTGATTTTGTACAAATATACTTCATAGTCATAAAATACTCCAAGCGGAATTTACAATTCATGGAAGTCCGTGTTTCGCGACGTGTACTTCGCGACGTGTAATTCGTAGACGTGTATTTCGCAGACGTGTATTACGTGCACCCAAAGTTATTGGTGTATTCCTCTGAGCCCTTCGACTGCCGCAGAGAACCCTTTTTCTAAGAAATAGATAACCCTAATACGTACTGCGAAGATAATATAGAACGATTACAGCCAGTCTCATTAAAGATGTCTCAGCAGCATCGCTGCACACACACAATATTAAATTCATACATAGCACAGAAGATAAGAACATCTAAAGAAGCCAAATTTTTATGCAAAAACCTTAAGAGTTCAACCTATTCTTCATCCTGTTTGCCACATTATCCGTGCTTATGCTTTCTTCTTTACATCAAACTCCGGAAGTCTATAGTGTGGATGCTCCTTAACTGCGTAGGCTTAATGACTTTTGAACACTCCCAAAAATCATTTTTCCGCACGAGTTCATTTGAATTCTGTGATGTGATACGTTGTACTTATCGTTAGTGCTTTCATACTCGTAAGTTGTTCTATTCATGTACACACCCATATCCTTTTTATACCTCCACGACTTCTTTTTGTGAAAAACATGTAGATATGTGGAGACGATGAAGCATATAATTCTTAAATTGAAACACGAATGTCCACATAGTTGGGAACCAATTTAATATAAAACGGTTGAAAGGTCAAAGCCGGGGATGAGGCCGAGTCCTTCTTATTCTCGCTTGCTCCTTATCACAATCAATTATCTCACACACATATAATACAAACTCAAAATGCTTAAAGGTGGGAACATCTTTTCTAATCTCTCATCCAAGCGTACCAATATATTTATTTTATAACTATGCATTGCTGTATGTTCTCCAAATGAGTAGAGCAGAATCAAAGAAATACACACAAAGGAATTCAGTCGTGTGGGCGTTTCTTTTTTTGTCCGGCAATAAATCAACACAAAAGTAAACAAACGAAGTTACTTTTAGATCGATAGGTTCACATTAGACGATTAGTTTTATAGAAAAATTATAAATTTATCCGAGGTGGAACAGGTGACAGAGATTGATAAAATTTTAGCAAACTTGCCTCTGCCGTACACAAAGTATTAAGGATGACAGCCAACCTACGCTTTAATTACCTTAATCGACCCTACAGGCATTCCATTACCGACATTCCGCAATTAGACAATAAGAAGTCCATTGAACATAGGCATCGAAGTAGAAGCATCGTGGTTCGTCAGTTATATACATTTCTATACCATTTCAAAGTCAAGTATTAGTTTACAGACTTCCACACTTACTCTTCATGCCTGCCTATTCTAATTGTCGAGGATTACTCAAGATGAACTATTATCTAGTTCATTTTATTTTTTTGGAAACTATACCAATTGATATGTTACCTAATTATCCAAGCAAAAGCCGAGTATAAGAAATCAGTAACTATTCGTAAAAAAGAGGTTTTTTACCTTAATAATTTCCAATCCAATTTTGTTCATTTAGACGTGTTCACGTTTTAAATTGAAACGATAATGTCAAGCTGCAATATCAGAGGGTTGCACATTATCCATGCTAACAACAAACATTTATACATTACAATAAATTGACTCACGTTGAATATATTCCTTTTAGTATTACAAGATTTGGAACTGTACCAAACTTCATGTCATGGTCATTAATTCATCGCATATTATACACTTGTGCTTACACGCGATTAGTGTAAACTGTAAGCGTCTCATTTATTCAGCGAACTTATTCGCTAAAACATGGATTATTGAATTATATTTGAAATGTACGATATTGTGCTCCTGGACCCCCAGTTCTTATAATATTTCGATAAATTCATAGCCTACTTTCGTACTGCATTTATCGTGGTATCTTTCAAGAAGGTTTGTGCACCTTATTAACATAGTAGGGACTTCAGATGGAAAAGCCACGTATGCAATGATTTAGCATCCAAAACAAGGAATAAACAAATGCGAAAAACTGGTCTAAGCAAAGCTGAATTTATTTTGATTCAGAACAAAGAAAGCCGTTAATTGAATCTTCTTGACAAAAATGCCACGTTTGTGTCTTGTACTATACTTTTTACTTTTTCGAAGACCAAGATTTTGCTAAAGATTTGCATTACGTCATCGCGGTTTTACTGCAATCAAGTAATCTCTTAAAACCCACTTATTTAAATTGACTGCTCTGCAAGTTTATTTCTTTTCTGTAATTCTTCTTTTGTTGCGTTTCTCGCTTGGCAGTCATATCCTTGAAAAAGCCCTTAGAAAACGGGACGGCCAAAAGTCTATCGAACTGAAATAATGTTTTCCGCACAGATATTATCTTAAGAAATTAAAAATTGAATCAATTAATTAATAACAAATTCAAAATACAGAGCTTCATTGGTATTTGAAAAGACTGTCTATTGTCATTTCTTATTTTAATGAAAGCGGGAAAGACACTAATTGTGTTTCAGAGAGATGGAGTTGACCTTAAAACATTAAGAAGGTTTAAAAGAAGTATTTGTGAATTTTTGAATTTCCATCGCTTATGCCACAAATAATTGTTTAAGTGTGTATGTGTGTGTAATATTTTCCTTGCAATGGAACTTTTTTAAACCTCATTACGCAACAATTGATTTTCTCTTTTCTCATGATACAGATTCGTTTGAAAACTGAAACCTCCGAATATGAAGCTCATTTGGTCATGTTTTGTAGGATTATAGGATTAATTATTACATTGTTTTTATGAAGCAACTACAATAAAAGACCAACAATCTCAGCACACATAGTTATAAAAATTAGCCAAAATCTCTGTTACAGGGTTACAAAAGCGGTAAAATTTTTGTTAAAGCGAAAATTAATTATTCCTCCGTTTTATCGGATAGAAATTGATTCGCCATTTCACAAAAATTATTATTTCTACATACTTGAATTTAAAAGAAATAAGTAGCTTTGATTTTAACGCAGTTTTGCTTGAGATTACGCCAGAGCTAATGTATTTGAATAACCTCAAGTAAAATGTCCTTATAACTGTGAAAATTATTGCTTGTAATTATATGCGATTGTTCTGTGAATTACAACCAGGTCATTGTTGCGAAATGAAAAATCTTTAAATTGAAGATTTTTGAAGTTGAATGTTGATTATCTCGTTCAAATCATATCACACATTCACACAACATGTGAAACAATTCATGCTACCTTTCGTTTCAGATTAATTAGATTTTATAATTATTAATTATGTAAGCTCAACCGTAGAACTTTATTGATGATTTAACTTTATACTGAATAAAATATTTAACGTTACAAATAGCATCACAAGACAGTCCAAAACCAAATTTCTAGAGAATTAGAGTCATCCATTACTTGGCCAAAGGGTCGAAATGAAGTTAATTAAAGTTCTATGGGTAAATATAAGTCATATTGTAGGAAAAACTCACAGGTGGGATTGCTGATCATTGCGATAGAGTACTTTTC
>Ga0194135_10002451_pt1 | contig 11280 bp, 7 predicted proteins | sample LitLau_LLRF_2013_FD_134024 | JGI IMG/M metagenome (GOLD analysis project Ga0194135, IMG submission 134024) | Freshwater sediment microbial communities in response to fracking from North America - Little Laurel Run_MetaG_LLRF_2013 (version 2) | ecosystem: Environmental > Aquatic > Freshwater >... | reverse complement strand
ATTGGTGGTGTTTTTAATCGTTTGAACCAGGTAAACACACCGTTTTGGTGTCCGACACAGATGACACTTCCATCTGGAGAGGTACTCAACTTTCCTTTGCCGGAAGGAAAGCCAACTAACTTTGGAAATAGCATGGGTTTGCATTTTCAGTGTCATGAAGTTCGACGATGCATTCTATCAGGTAAGGAAAGTTTCCAGATCTCTGTAATGAGTTTTTTGTCAACTATTTTTATGATTTCATGATTTGAATGTTTAGGGGAGATGGAAAGTCCAATTGTGTCGCACAAGGAGACTTTATTGATTGCTGAAATAATGGAGTCGATTAGGAAGCAGCTTGGAGTGGTGTATCCCCAAGATTGATTAATGAATGATTGTGAGATGGTGCTGGGTTTGTCAAAAACAATTTATTGATGTCATGAAGTCAACATTTACCTTATTTTGACATAATAAATGGTGGAATTGGCAATACTCTCATAATTCATGCATACTTTACAGCGTTTTAACATTTTTTGTCTTCTAATATTCTATAACGAGACATTCATTCATTAAAACAACTATGTGTGTAAAAAACAAGGATATTTATGTGCATCCGATAAACTTGATTTGTGGAGATGACTTTCATACGTCTTTGCACTATTATTATTTACGGTAAGGCAATGTAATGTAAGTTAAATACCGGTTTATTAAATAAAACAATAGTTTGGGTCACTACAAAATATTTGTCTACGATTAGTTAGTTCTTAACGTATAAATAGATCTTCCATTGTTCTAAAATATTCCATATGTATAAATATCCCTCTAGATGTACACATTTACACTCTCCTACACAGGTACTCACAAGAAGTGTCTGCTGTAGGAGTCAATCACTCACTGTTTTAATACAATTTATTATATAAAAGTAAGTACTTGTACAAGATGTTTGATTACATTGGCCCTAAACAAGCTATAGACACCACAGTGAAGCCTCCACTATTGCCTACATAAAGTAAGGCATCCAAAAAAGTATGACATCATTAAGGAAGGTGAATACAAAATTTAACTTGGCACTACATTAAAAATCTACTCTCCAAGTAGAGAATACTGTGTTCTTGAAAGCGGTTGGGTATGGTGCACTAAATGCACTCAGTTTATCTTGGAATCATGCATGTCTCAATCAAAGGCTCAATTATAATAAGGTTTCTTAAAACATACAGGTTGCATATTTATCATTGCATTAGAAAGTGCTTCGTCGTAGTAGTCATTATTATTGGTACCAGATTCATCATCAAAATAAGAAACATCACAGAGACAGTAACAGCCGATGCGAACTGAATCGATTACAGATCTGATATTACACTTAAAATAATCACTAAAGCGTAACAACCCTTACAATTACCACTAATCTGGTTGAAAGGAGTCGCAAAAGGAACCACTTAAGTAGGAAGAATGGTTCGGATTTGAGGGAAGTACAGGGTTAGTGTGCATGGCAAGTTGAATGTATGGTTCCCGAATGTTTGAGTAAAAATCATGAACTTCAAAATGTTTATGAAACTTGAGTAGGTTAGTGTCTTCTAGCTGCTTCTTCCAAAGCTCTAACTTTCATTTCACGTTCCCTCTGCTGCTGCCTGAAATAATACGGTTTACAACAATTTTGTTGAATAACACTCAAATATCCCAGATTGAAATATTGATTGTCACAAGACGTTGGAAAACAAGCCAGAGAGAACTACAACGACAGATGCCATCAACGAAATAGAAACTAATAGAACAAGCTTCGGTTGCTTATAAGTATTAATGTATTTTAACGATACATGCCACAGTATAGCGGGGCAACAGAGTTCAGTGTTACTTTTATCTAACTATCAAAAATGATTTGAGAAGAGGGATGATTATTTCATGATCATATTCATATACCGGAGATATTCCTCCTGTTGCGCCAGAAATGACGGGTGAGCTCCAGGGTGCGGGAACCGTTCTCTGTCCATCATGATCTGCCGTTGAAGTTGCTCGTGAGCTGAGATCTGTTCCACACAAACATTCATTTTAACCCTGGCAATCGTGAAAGACCAAAATCACAGTGCAATCTACTTACATGATGGGCCAACTCCGGTGGATAAGGCCTGCCGAGAAGTTCAGGGTGAAGACCTAACACAGCGTCGCGAGGAGGGATAAGCGTAGGTTGTCTTTGATAAGCACCGGCAGCGGCTGCTTGATGCAGTTGTAGAGGATCCATTCCAGGATAGCCAGGAATTTGACCTGCTACAAGGCACAACGAAATAATATAGAACTGTACAAAATCAAGTAAGGCATTAACTTAACTACCCTTAGGTCATTAGGGCTGCAACATACCTGCCAATTGAAGTCTCATATCCATAGCGAGCCGTTCGGCGTGAAGTCTTTCTGTCAACTGATCCCCTCCAAATTGCATTCCCACTGATGTCGGAATACCTGAAAACGTTTAAATCTGTGAATTAAGAACCGCTCAAAGCCAGAGGATTTTGGAGACCTACCTAATCTCTCTCGTTCCATCGGGCTTAGAGAATTTTGAGGTCCAGGAGGGCCATAAAGTCCGAAGCCAGCTTGCTGCAAATGACTCAGCTGAGGACCACCAGGGCCAAGAGCACCAAATCTTCTGTGAACGTCGAGCCAATGAGGGTCAAGTGGGTTAGGCATTCGAGGTGGAGCTCCAGGAGGTCCTCCAGGGACCCCACCCGGGTGTTGAGCACCAGGCCCTCCAGGAACATTACGTAAGAATTCTTCCTTCAGACGATCAGATAATTCGCGCTCTCTAATTTCTCTAATCTCTCGCTCGCGTTTCTCGAGGGCTTCGATCTCCATCCTCTCACGAGCTGCTTGGCCATACAGTCCTAATTGGTACGGGCCACTTAACATTGGGTCAAGACCATGTGAGGGCATCATTCCTCCAGGACCAGGACGCATACCCCCACCAGGTGAATATCCCGTGTGGGGACGGGCATACTCACTCAGTTGTCTTAGTGCAGGTGTGTCTCCAAATGCCCCAGGTCTAGGAGTAAACCTGTCGAAATGTGAGTTCACCATCGCAGGATCCATATTCCCTCCAGGACCATTGCCCATTCCAGGTTGTTGCTGCAGACTAGAGCCAGGCTTCGGAGTCTCTCGCTTATCTCTGTCTGGTGTTCCAGATATTTGTTTTCTAGCTTGAGCCGCTCGTTCTCGCTCTTCTCTCTCTTTCTCAGCCTGCTTTCGCAGACGCTCTTCCCGTTTCCGAGCAAGCTTTGAGTCTGGTACAGGTTTGAAAGTAAGGTCAGTTCTTGCACACGAATTGAAATCTCCTCGATTCCAGTGGCGCAAGAATATTGCACTTTGGCTTCGATGACATTCGGAGTCTTCAACTTTGGGCTCAGGACTGGGTCCTCGTGGAACTCCATGTGGGCTTGGAGTCTCATCTTGATCATCATTATCATGTTGATTTTCACCATCATTTTGTTCCAAGGAACTCATGCCACTGTTAGATCGGCTGTGGTGAGATGAATGTTGACTATGACCATGCCCATGACCAGATGATGAGTCACGAGAGCTCGAATGTTTGCTTGAGCTACTAGATGAGCTTTTGTTGGATATATGATGAGAAGAATGAGACCCAGGGGAGACATCGCTAATGCTCGGCTTTCCGCTCATGTTGCTGGATGATGGCTGATGAGCAGGAGATGCAGGACGAGCTGAAGGAACTTGAGGTGCTGACGGCATTCCTGGAAGTCTTGGAGGTCCTTGAGGACCAGCAGGATAGTGTGGAAACGGATAATGGGAGAAATACGGTCCATAAGGATAATACATAGGAGGAGCATGTGGATGATGAGGATGGAATGCTCCAGGAAACGGTCCTCCTGGCCCAGGTGGTCCCAGGTGAATATTCGGATGTGGGATTGGTCCTTGTGGTCCAGCTGGCGTTGTCATTGTTGTCGATGCCATTGTTACGGAAGTTGGTCCCAAAGGAGGAGGGGGAGGACCCGATGAACTCGAAACCTTTGGACTCCTCACTTTGTCCCGATCACTTCGTTCTCTTTCGCTTCTCTCACGAGAAGGCTCGTTGTTAGCAGACTCTCCTCCTGATGAACCTCTTCTGTCATGCAAGCTCTCTCTGTCTAACATGGGCTCTCGCTTGACCTTGTTGTCTATGCCATGTGACGGAGCACCAGTGAAGGGAGATGTTGACGAAGAGGAATGATGTCCTGACGATGAAGAGTTGTTGCTGGTTGAAACTGGCAATGGTCCACCACTGGAGGAATTATTTGAAGAACCCAGTCCGGGCGTGTCGAAAGTGGGGTAACCGGGTACTTTGACTTCTCTCAAAGATTGTAATGGATTCGGTATTAGACTCTCTGGTTTCATATCCATCAATCCAGAAGAGCTTTGAGGAGGAGGTGGAGGAGGACCAGACGAAGGTTGGGGCTGTGAAGGTGGACCAGTTGAGCTTTCGGACGCTTGAGGTGCCAGGGGATGAAGGTGCTGGTGATGAGGGGGAAAGTGGTGAGGGGCATAAGGGTTGGATAACGGGTGAGCAAGACCAGGGTGCTGATGGAGAGGAGGATAAAATCTTCCTAATGGACTAGGATTGTACAAGGAAGACTCGGATGAGACCACTCCGTGCTCATCCTTCTTTCCACGTTCACTTACAGAGAACGCCCCAGAAGTCACAACTGAGTCTGCAGACGTGGAGGAAGGCTGATGGGACACTAATGGTGGTGGAGGTACAGGTTGACCAGGGTGAGAAGGTAAACCTGGTTGAAAGAGGCCGGAGGACGATGGAGAACTCTTGGGAATAGTAATTCCGGGTGGCAAGTGATATCCACTGGGGCCAATGTGCATTACGTTTGGTGCTGAAGTACTGCCGAAGATGGAAGGTGGTGGTGGTGGAAGTACTGACGGGTAAGCCGAAGTTATTGCTGGAGGAGCAGATGCATTTTCTTCACTGCCCTGTTTCGGTTGTTGTGGCTTACTGAGATCTTCACTGATAGGTGACATAAGTGACTTTTGATCTTTGATGGTAATCAACCCAGTTGGTGGACCTGATCCTGGAGACTCCATAGGGCGAGGGTAGGAATTCAATTCTGAGCTTGTTGTAGGTACTGAACCACCACCATTTGTGGAAGAGCTTCCTGTACCGTGCATCATATCAACAGAGAGACTCAAATTAAGATGACTTGGTCGGTTGGTGGAAGGCTTTTCCTCTTTGATCGGCCCTAGTCCATTGGGAACCGCATCTACGAAGGCTCTACCGTCACCCATATTATTACTACTGTACGCAGGGACATTCAGCTTCACATCATCACGAGGTACTGAAGTTTCAAATGCTTTGGAGGAATCCTTTGAGTTCGAATCCAACTCTGTTCCCACAGATTGGAACTCTTCTTTAACTTTAATCGAAATGTCAATGTTCACTGATGAAGAATTGCTATTTCCACTCTCAACACCAACACTAATAGGTTTATCATTAGATTTTTCAGACGACTCGAGATCTAAAGATTGGTTTGGCTCAACCTTAATTTCCTTTATCAAAGGTTCTGTCTTAATTGTTTCATCTGGTTGTGCTTTAGTATTAAAAATGTCACTACTACTGCCTTTCACTTCTATACTGGCAACAGCAGATTCTGAGTTTTCAACCTTAGAGTTATCACTACCACTTGTGGCATTGTTCGGATCACTCTGAAGCTTAACTTTACTATTTATCTCTGATACACTTGCACTCGTAGCACTAGGCGTTGTTCCCGACGACACCTCAAGTCGATTTCCTCCCGCGGTTGACGTTCCTGGCATTGACTCCAAAACGGCTTCTGATTCAGGAGCAGGAGATGATGTTCTTGAGCTCGAGTTCTCATTTTCTGGAGTTCCTGTGTCCACGTTCTCATTGTCCACATCAAGCTCTGTGTTTTCAGGATCGTTATCCTCGTCAACTGAGCTCGAAACCGAACTCCCAGATGGACTCTGTACAAAAGCAAATATTTTATTCAAATTTTGCTCGTGATAAATTGTACTTGTACGCTGTATAGCAAGTCAAAAATTACCTCTGCACGATCTTCCTTCCTCTTCTTGTTACGAGAGGATTTTTCATCTCCACTGTCTTTTCCTCTCTTTCTCCCTCTAGGAGCAGGGCTTGCTGTGTTGGACTAAAATTTAACAAATTAGATTAGTAATTTGACTTCTACTTTCTGTAGATTGTGACAAAAGAAAGGGACAAGAGATTTCCAACACAGTACCTTATTTTTACTCTTGTCACTGGAAGAGGAGGTGTTACTAGCAGCGCCTGGCGACTTTCTGCCTGAAATCTTCATTTCTGGTTCTGGTGTACTTGTTCCGCTTCCACGCTTGGGACGATTTCTCGCATTCTATAAAAACCAAACAAACGTTACGACACTGGACGATTTTGCGGTGGCATACGCAGTACTTAATTTGGCAATAGCAATGCACATTATCACAGATGGGCTAAGCAATTTAAAGAAAATATATTTACATTTGGAGGTGAATTTACCAATTCTTTGGCTCTGGTACGAGTTCTCACTCGGCCTTCATCATCATGAACAACAGGTCTGAAAAGATATGGCGGGTCTTTGGGTCCATCAAGCTGTGGCAATTCTCCGTACTTTTTGAAATGAATCCTACATTCAGTGCACAATAGAACCTTGTCCTTTCCAGCATGATGCCAATCTTTGGAACCTGAATAAAATGAAATACTGATTAGTGACAAAGTTATATTGGAGTTGAGAATTAAAATGGAAGCAGCAATTACTTGTAGTAAAACAATGGCGACAATGATAGCCGCTCAAGTCCCGTGAATCCGAGTCGTCTTCTGAGTTATCTTCTTCACTTGCTGAGCTCAAGTCTCCTGTTAAAAATGAATTTATTGTAATTTCGGTGGAAAACATGATTTAAAATTAAATTGGATATTGCCTAACTTACCAGGATCTTCCTTGTTGTTCCTTGAATTTCGGGGGGCTCTAATACGCCGAAGAACACTTTGTCTCCGGTGTCTTCGATGGGTGCGGCTTGGGGCAGCAGCCGGGGTCTTCTTCCACAAATAATAAAACTCTACCAATTCTCCAGTTTCTTTAGTAGGTAACAGTTCCTTTTTGATACGAAAAAAGTTTTTCCCGAATTGTCTGAGTCCCTTCACAAATCGTTTTTGCTCGTCCTCAGACCACTTCTTGTCTATACGTTTAGCGACAGGACATTTAACTAAGGCTTGAAGTGCTTGACCAGGATCATATCCGTGTTCGTGTAACTGCATAATACATAAATAAATAATAAAATAAGTTCATGGTTCGACAGATTTTAGGACCGGAGAATCTGGGCCACACAGGGGTACTGCTTCCGGTTCAACAAATTCAATTCCAAAAAGGAGCTGAAATAGCTTACAACAGATAGGGCATTAATCGTTGTATCATCTCGTGAAGCAGCTAAACAGCCATCATCCGGTGAACCTCCATCACACATTCCTGCGAATGCTGCCATAGATCGGGCGGCCCGTAAGTACATCACCAAGTCTGCATCTAACGTCACACCCGGTTTCCAGCGCAGCTCTTCCCATTCTTGACAGTTTACCGGTATTCCTGTTTGCAGCTCTGGAAGACGTGCCTATGAAAAATTTGAGAAGAAAAGTAAGAACATGTCTTTATTTTATTAAAATTAGCTGGGCTAAGGGCTAACTACTATTGTGACACAAACCTGATGAGACGGGCCAACCCGTATTTCACCCTGCGTGGAAGCCAGCCTGCGTGTTTCCGGATTGTAACCCAAAACGTAGAAGAAACTATCCGGACTAGGCTTGAAAGCTCTTATTAACGAAGCTAACTCTGCAAAATGCTCCACGCGGCACAGTCCCCTACGATCATAAAATCAGGAGTTAGGAGTAAGTTTAATGCGTACTAGATTTGTTAAATCGTACAAAATTGGTTTACCTTAGAACTGATACAGGATAAGTGTCTGTGGCATCCGAAATGAAAAGCTCGCGACCGCTTAGTTCTGGAAACTGAGCGGCGATGTTTTCTGACTTACAACCTGAATATAAAGTTGCATTAGAAATGCTATCAATTACTATTCTGTTCACATATTTAATTTACCATTGGTTGATTCAAGAGCTGTTCGATCTTGAATCAATAGTTGATATACTGTTTCAGGAACTTCACACGGCCTGTAGAACCATTTTATGTGGACCATCAACGTGTCTCGTTTGCTCTGAAATAAACAAAACCAGAGGTGAGCATTTGCTACTGTTGCCAATCAATTCATGCCTAATCTTAATAGTTCATAAGCAGCAAACCATGGAATAATATAGGGATAGTCGTATAAGAAAACAGATGTATTATATGCACAATACAGCAGTTGAGTATAAGTAGGTTATGTTTAAGTATCTCAAGCTCTCAAGTGTGAGCATGTGAAGAAATTAAACTAGCTTCGTGAGACTATCCGTTCGATTCGCATGCACGCTACTTTTTGTTAATTTCTCCTCTCCTTTTCATCCTCTTTCAAGTACGGGAAGCCGATGAGAACATCAATTAGCAATTAGGGTGATAAACACACATAGTTTGTTTGATGATGCTTTAGATAAACAATTAATCACGTTATCTACTCAGTAACCAGTTCTTAACAAAATGTGAGTTACTCACTGACTGCATCTCGTACAAAATCAGTGCAACAGCACCTTCTCTTGTAATGTAATTATGATATTAAATTTATTACTTATGTGTGAAATCAAGACATGATCGACCACTAATATAAAATAAAATGTATCTTGAGAGCAACATCAACCCATCATCATCTACAACTTGTTCCGCAACTAGCGAAGCAGATCAAGCCAAATGTATCGCTTGATTTTAGCTGTATTGATTATGATGATTAAGAAGGTTCGTGGGTGCGAAGTTGATTGGCCTGGTCTATTCGTTTGGCACCGCGTAATAACAACGTAAACTGACGCTATTTATCATCATTAACTCTACTGACTTTTTCCTTTCGTCGTAATAAATAAGAAACCCTCAACACACCACACCCACGTACTATTGTACTGGCTCAACACAATGTCATCAAAAATTAACATGTAGCAATTGTACATGGTACAGTTCCTTTACATTTCGGCAGCTGCGCACAAAAGTAAACTAATAATAATTAAGAAGTAAACGCTAATCAACAACCTTATTAAAATAAATACAGTACAAATTACAAACGAGCTTTGCATAATAAAAACAAACATTCAGTCAGCATCTCGAGACCACAAGTAGTATAATATGATAATGCAGTTGGTCGTCCAAGCAAATGGTGGTAGTGGTCATTAGTCAAGTTGGATTTAGGGTGAAATGCGTTACATCACATCACTCACATCACATCCCATTCAATTCAACAATTGTGGAAGGAGTATTCACGACTCAACAGACAGGTAATTAGTAAGCCAAAGGGTTGATGTCTGACAAGCAAGAAGACCAACCCTCAACGCTAGTCTCACTCACACTACTCCACCACTCAAACTTTACCAACAGCGAATCTCACATAATCCACCTTTAATCTAATATCTAATCCATCCAGGCAGGTTCTCCTCAGATTCCGATACAGCCTACACTTTGCAACCAGGATGATAGTACCAACAGCTAAATTTCATTCATTATTAGGATCGTCGTTTCCTTGATTTTAATTCACTGCCGTGTGAATTGTGTTCCTCCTTTATGCCAAAGAGATTCGTGTGTGAGAGATTCCAGATAACACAAATCATACAATTCAGTTTGCACACTTGAAATGACCTATGCTATCACAGCTATCCCTACGAAAGAACATGAAATCACACTTAGCACAATAATAAGATATACATGTATCCAGGCAAGTAGGCAAAGACAAGTATTACATGTTGTATGGAATTAAGAAACACGAACACCGACTTCAACTATGAGAAGTTCTATTGGCTAATATCCCCTATATGAATACAAAGAGAAACTTTCGTGCGTGCATCTCCGTCGATAAATTGTCTTTCCGATTTAGCTCCTTTGACCACCATACACAAACCTGCCTTCTCTTCACTTTATTTTAGCTCTGCGTTCTCCTGTGTCTTTATTTCAAGAAGAATGAATACCTTTGCCTAATAGGATATCATGCACATCGCGCATACAAATAATATATGAAGCCCGTTTACGACTTTAAAGAATAAGTGTAAAAAGATAACTACTCATGATGATGGAATGAACCAAAACCTATCATCTGGTCACAGCTGCTGGCGAAATGTAAAGTTTTAAGACCACCACCCTTGTAATAATCATACACATTATGTAAATTACCTTGCATATCTGCCTGTCTTTAGAATCATTATTACTCTTTCCCCTCTTGTCTTCTCCTTACTATCTTGTGCTATCTATCTACTCCTAAGGAGAGATATTTAGAAATACACACAATCTACCTATACAGATGAACTATTGTTCTCTCAAGAACTATCGCTACCACTTCCATTACCATCAATTACATGTGACTTGACTGATTTGTGATCTTATTTTTAAACAATTACATGCAAATCATTCAATCCTTTCAGACATACAAATTAAAAGAATTTACATGTGTGTGGTAGTAATAGTGGCACTTGCCCAAAACCACATGAACTTTTATTCTCATGCACAAGTATATCCCATGGATCTTTTCCTCTGTCTCACACATACTCAATTATTTACCACTTCATTCATAATTAACCAACCTTGATTGAAATCTCATATACTTAAGTTTCCGTTCATCTTGCTCAGAGAGTGTCTCTCTCTCTTATATTCAAAGACGAAACTCACACAACTATTGTCCTCGCAAAATTAATAGCCCATGCTACATCTCTCAACCATTCTCAACAAGAATCTCGTGAATATGATGCGGTTATTTTTGGTAGAGAAGAGCTCAACACTCACTCGACGAAGATCTCAACATTCCTATCGCATACTACCACACGTCATGAAGTGATCTTGCTGTGTGTGTGTTACGCTTAACGCTTGTTATACCATCTCTTCTTCTAATCCTCTAAGGAGACATAAAGAAAGCTTGACTCTTATCTTAAGAAGGATAAATTATTCAGATTTACACACTTAAGTGCTCGTATCCACACATGCCTTTCCTCAAAGACACCGTCTCAAACAAACAAACATATGCTTCGATGTAATCCTCCTCCATCACTTTTCAGTACTGACTTGCTCTACCGTTTCTAACCTAACCAACAACGCTTCTTCAACTTAATTATGCTGCACTCATGCACAAAAATATATTCTGTGATTCATGTGCAAATCCTACCTCTCTTTATCCCATATGCATTCACGT
>Ga0194135_10002450_pt1 | contig 11281 bp, 11 predicted proteins | sample LitLau_LLRF_2013_FD_134024 | JGI IMG/M metagenome (GOLD analysis project Ga0194135, IMG submission 134024) | Freshwater sediment microbial communities in response to fracking from North America - Little Laurel Run_MetaG_LLRF_2013 (version 2) | ecosystem: Environmental > Aquatic > Freshwater >... | reverse complement strand
TTAATTAGACATTAATCCTAAATTCATAACTAAATTCCTGGCTAACCCTTCTGGAACGCCCATCCGATCCTTGTAAAGACGCAAACCCATCATGGACCATCCATCGTTCGGGCGGAGGCTTAAAAAAAAAACGTTTTTTTTTAATGTTTGCTAACTTTAGGAAATTGTAATTAATAGTATTTCCTTTCTACATACCGTGCTTGCCGAATTGAGCCGGTCGTTCCCAACCAAAGTTCTCGTTTGCTTGTGAGAAAAGCATACATTCCTCCATTACTAAACGCCATGACGGTGATGACATGCTGACGGACGACCTTGGACATGTCATAATCCAAGGAATTAAAAACCGGGGGTAGTCGTGGATAGTCCCGCATCAAAACCAACGTATTCCCACCATCCAGGCTGGAGAAAAGTAAAGCCAACTTAAAGTAAGGAATATCATATTTGATAGTGCCGAATTCAAAAGGATAATCTTGGGTTTTACCTGTGCATGAGTTTGGGTCCGTAGATGAAAAGATGATTGTTAATTTGCCGGGTGTAGGTGAATCGGATCATGCTCAAGTCATTATGAGCGTTAGTAACGAACCGCTCAAAACACGTCCTTCTCAATGCCAGTGGAAGTCGGGACTCTCCAAAATAAGATTCATCCAAGGCACGAATACTCAAAATCCTCTGGAACAAAAAAAAATACCAAGACCGTCCGTGTAACCATCAACATGGTGCTAATAGTTATACTTAACGAAAAAATTCAAACTTGGTTGTCGACTTACTTCAAAATGAGGGTTGGTGCAAGGGCGTTGTGGGAAAATGGACACAATGTCCCAGGAGTTCCTACCCGTAATTGGTTTCCCCACTAGAATCCAACGGAATTGTGCACAACGTGAGAATTAATTTAGTTTAAACGTTGCCTGAAAATCTTTTTCGAATGAAAACTAACCCGTGTGCTGGGCAATGACGAACAGTTTAATGTCCTGGACAGAAAACTTGCACCAGTCCGCTGCTGTGGTTCCAGTCACCATTGTTCTACAAAGCTCAAGATCACTTGGGTTGGGAGTGAGGTTATCATCCTCCAAGTAGACCTTCGCCTTCACGGGATACTCGTAGGAACCTTCGAGGGATTCCTGGAAATTTTGCATGCATCTTGGACAATAGGGAGCTGGAAGGGTAAAAATAAAGTTTTCAATTGGTAATCCATTCCTATTCACCCCACGACAAACAATTTGAGTTCGTACCTTTACGATTCGCAATGACAGATTTGGGACAGAAGAGCGTGACTCCGGGTTTGCAAGGACCAAATGGGGAGCTGTGGCAGTCTGTGGTATCGTCAGGACAAGGATCACACTCAGTCCCTGTACAGGTCGGAAGTATCGCGCCCGTCGCTTCATCATGAACCGCAGGACAATCGCACCGTTTCGCTTAAAAGAGAAGGAGATAGAATGCATTAAACCATCCCATGTGTCATCAATTTGAATTGGTTTAGGCCTCAACTTACGAAAATAAGCAATTTCAGGGCAGAGAGCGCATGAAGGATGACAATGATCTGGCGGGCAAGTCGTCACGGCTGGACAGGATGGGCAGCTACAACTAGTGGCACAACCAGCTAACTTCGGAGGGTAGCAAGGGAGTTTAGGACAGTCGACGGCAGGGATAAATGGGCAGGTGGGAGGTGGTGGAGGCGAAGGTGTCGGGGCGGGGGTTGGTCCGGGCCTCGACTTTTTAGCAATTAGATCCACGCAGTAATGATAACGAAGACATTTTGGCTAGAATATCCAATTAAGAATTACTAATACCAATTACATAAAGAGTTTTGAAAGAACAGATTTCCATACCATAAGCAAAGGCTCACACAATCCAGCGAAATTATCGCTGACGGGATTACACTCTAAATCCTTGTAGTACGTGAATGTCATTTCGACGAGAAGTTGAATAACGTCGGGGTGACTCGGCTTCGGAGTCCCGTCTAAAACGATGCAGTTGTGATGATCTGGCTCCACGGTCAATCGATAGGCCGTCCGATTGATTTCATTTGGGAACAATGGCAGGACATGCTTGGTGTAAACGAGGCTACAAATCTTGGCAGCCTCAGAAATGTTCATTGACGTTTCCTGGGTTGTGACTCCCGGGTCAATGTGAATTGGGGGCTCTGAAAGTTGCAAGTAAAAATTACTTTGATTCCTCTCGGGGAAGTAAGTGGACGTGTTGTTGACTGATTTAACACCCACCTAGTGTCCCTTGGTATTCCTTTGATCCTACAATGTGGAAATACAGAAAAGTATATTAGGGTGATTCACGCTTCTTGGCAATGCTTAAATTTTGGAATCTCGTTTCGTAAAGTTATGTTCCAGTATTTCCACGCACGAACCTATTTCAGTCCACTCGATTTCTTGTCCAGCTGTCGAGTACTTTCCATACCAAATTTCTTGACTGTGCGTCTCTTCCGGACGGTTCCAATTCGCGTAGTCGTAGGTGATGGCAACGAGGGGGTCATAGTCAGCCAGTGCCACGTTGAGGCTGCTTATCACTTTGAAGCACCGTCGCAGCTTCTCACCTTCGGGACCCTTGAGGATTTTATCCACGCCTTTGGTCGCATTGGAGTTCCCGTATAGGGTGGACAGTCCGCTCGTTGTCTTGAGTAGGATCCGGTCATCCAAGTTTATAATTTCAAAAATGGCACGACGGGAGTGGACATCATAATTTGCGGGGTAGTAAGACCTGGGAAATTATGGATATGGAAAATTATGGTGGCGTTATTGGGATTGATTCCGTTTTACTTCTCTACAAGGTAGACATGTAGAAAAGTTGGGAATAGTTTTTGAGAATTATTTACCGTCGCCCTGGAATATGCCGTCGAACGTCATCCTTTTGTCTCCTCGAGTACATTGGCTTCTGGTGTAGTGGGAGTTCCTGGAGACCAGCACCTATAGCTTTGATGTACCTCTCAGCGGTGAGACAAGAGCCGTTTGCATCAAAGAGTCGAGTGTCTCTGTCGGTAATGGGGATAGGAGGGAATGCCCATTCAATCAGATTTATCGTGTCCATCTCCGGGTCACCTGTGTCAAAAATAAATGGTCAGTTCCCTCTGCTCAATTACTATCACAAAAAGTCATTTTTGGTAGAATATGAATTACCAAGTAAAACGAGATTCGGCTGAAAAAATCCAGCAATGGCTACGACCGGGGCGGTTCCAAAAGTGTACTGTGGCGCAAAGAAATCTGAATCGACAAGAAACGTTGATTAACATTAAAATTGCCATAACTGTTGAGTTAGGCAATTCAAAATTCAATTTACCGTCCCTGGTGAGCGGGAGTGCTTTTTTCGTTGACTCCATTTCCTGGATGATCCAATCCAAGGCGGCTTCCCGTCCTTCCAAATAGAAGCTGGCTGGAATGTCCATCTCGTAGCGGAGTCTCGATGCTTCCGAAACAGTGCAGACGTGCAAGTTTTCTGGATCCAAGTCAAGGTCGAGTTGCGTAAATCGTTGTTTTGGGAAGAAGTAACGTGGATGAACGGAAGTGACGTTGGGCCCTGCAGTTTCAAATTGTCTGCCCACTTGGATTTCACCAGTTGCCGATGCCGTCCGTGCATGGAATGGATTCACGTAGATATTCTTCTCGTACTCGGCCACGTTTCTCCCGTCTGGAATGCTGACTTGGAGGATTGGGATTTGGAGAAAGGGTTGTGGGAGGGCAAAGGCGGGTTGACACAGGTTCAAATAGCAAATCCTCTTGTTCGTGCCCAGACTGAAGAATTGACGATCCATGAGTAGCGTGTCATGCGCAACATCCGGTTCGGGAACCATCACTCCCAGCTCATCTTGCTCCAAGTTGATGAGGACGGGAGTCATCGTCAGGGAAATTGGATTCTCAAAATGTGAGCGTGAATTGGGCGGGGTGTATCCGAGGTTGACTAGTGGAGAGGCAGCAGACTGAGCCAAATAGTAAAATTCTTCTCCGTAATAACCCTCATCCTGACAAACCATTCGAACGACCAGGAAGTAAGGGAAGGCAAAGTAACCACGGGCGGATTCCATTACAACTTCATCAAAGTATTGGGTTGAGGTGGGGTCCTCCAATGTCTCCCTGGCTTCCAGTTCGTCTCTTTCGTTAAAGTAGGGACGAGTCACCTTTTGTACAAAAAACAAAACCAACAATTCATAAACAGAAATGGGTCAACTGGCATGCCTTCATTGATTCATAATGAATTATTAAAACATGCTAAATGAGAAACCAACCTTGTAAGGATCTTTGGCGAAGCTGAAGTGGACTAACCAGGCGCAATCCGTGTACAAATAGATATCCATAAAGTTATAAACGCGATTCCCAGGGACATTCTGATAGGTCGTCCTATGTGGCTCATAGGCCCTACAGGGTTCGGTGTACATTCTACATATAAATATAATATAGTATCAATTAAATCAGCATTAATAAATCAATAAAATAATATCAATTACTCAATGTAATTTGGCACGCGGAAGACGTCGCTGCCTTCTAATCTGAAAATGGCATTGACTCGGGCCCTGGAACAGAAGAAATAAGAATACCGTTGATGCGTTTCTACATAGAAACATTTAAATCTCTACTTTTGAGAAATTTACTTCATTATTACGATTTCCTTACCCGTCGAAAAAGGTGTCAAGGCCCTCATCCGGAGTTCGCAAGGCGCCTACCGGTTCCTCAATGACTGAGGTCCCGGTACGGACGTTCCACTCCCATTTCCCACCTTTCCTACCAATCGTACCACCTCCCCCGCCAGCTGCAGTCCTCTCAAATGGAAACCAGCCGTCCAATCTGTCCGTTTTTATTCTTGCTTCTGGGAATATGATATAGTTTCTTTGTTGTGTGGGATCTGTACAACCGTATAGTCGAACAATTTCCGTCTGCCGCTCTTCACGCTCCTCACAGTCCCGGACGGTCCGGCACTCATTTGGGCGGAAGCCTGGCTGAACCACTCTCAAAGCGGCACAACAGTAACGATTTTCAGGCGGGAGAGTACGTCGTCCCGGTGCCACGGGCTGTCCATCTGTCAGGATCAGGGCCCTCGTCAGCAGGAGAAGGAGATGAGCTTTGATGACCTTCACTCGTCCTTGATGCATCATCTGGAAGTTACCCAAACCGTCCCCCAACCAACAAGAGCCAGCCAGGGATTCAAGGATCATTCAATATGAATACTTTGAATTATTTACTACTCTGATAAGCAGATCATCTTCAACAAGGATCCAACGACCTTGATCACTACTTATAAATATTGGTTGAAAAAATGACAATCCTTACCGCAAAGTCACTCAATTGGAGAAGGAAGAGTGGTCTCGTACGAACCTGCAACAAGCAGCGATAGCGGTGATGATGCAGCAGTCGCTGCTGGAGTAGGACGACTGCGACTGCGCCAAATGAGACAAAGATGAAAAGGTCATTCACTCCGATTCTCGAATCTCGATGGCCTAGCCTTTTAATTTGAATATTCGCAGCAACTCAATGAGTCCGGGGGAACAAATTTTGCAATAAATTCCATCGCCACTCAACTTTATGTTGAGTGCCTTCAATTTGTGGAAAATCTTACCCTAGAATGGGTAAAATTACTCTGATTCCAACCGCACCCGTAGCTAAACAGTACGAATAAATTAACACTTCAATAATGTAAAAGAACGACGGAAGTTGGATTCTATTATATTAATTACATATTATGCTCTATCTAGATTTATTCATTTAAAGTTTCCAAACTAGAGTATAGCCATACTTCCCACATAATTTTGAACTCTAAAGCAATAATACATTTTAAAGAGAAACAATTAACAATTTCTGCCAATTAGAATGCATTGCGTTGTCTAGTCGTAGCTTTCTGATTCCTGTTGCACCACATGCATTCGCCTTGGACTTTTGACCCGAAGTGCAGCCGCGTGCGGGTTGTTACAAGAGAGCAGTAGGCTCTCGTGCGTTGAGACTGGACTAGCCCGCTCTAGTCCTAATCGCTTCCGTATGAATCCAGCTACCAACATCTGCGGTCTCATTTGCCACTCGTTCAATACTTCCTTGGGTGCTGAGACCTGCGAAAGACATGACAAGAGTAGTGTTAATCTTAGTCCACTGACTTTAATTTCTTTTTTGTTCTTATTTCTCTTCGTTAATTAAGTTAATGTATTCCTCTTCCTCACCTGATCTCCTTTAAGACGGTCCAAGAGGGAGACGCAAATCACTGCACTTGGGATTCCGGCGTGATGGGTCAGAGCCGCAAAGGCCAGAGACTCCATTTCAATATTTGTCACCCCATTCCGATGTAAGTGGTGAATAAAGGATAGTTTCTCCTTTTCCGTGTACTCACAGAATGCACCGTCCAATCGTCCTTGACCTTCGTAGAAGTCATCCGTACCTTTGAAAATGAAAAATTTCCATCAGGCCTCACCCCAACTAAGCTCCACCGTCAATTTAACGTTTCCCAACTTTTTGGTTCCTTACAAAGGGTCTTTCCAGTAACAGTTTGGTAAGGAGCGTCTCCTTCCTCTGCCAATGCCAGCAGTTCCCGATTCAAACCAGAATCCAAACGGGCCAAGCGACGAATCTTTTTTCCAAGCACCGACTGAAAGAAAAACAACAACCTATCTACAGACAATGGTTAAAGTCACAATCTTGTTTCTTGACCTACCAGCTCCAGGAATGGCTTGAGTTCGGAATTGAGAGCTTCCTCTGTGATGATGACATTGCCCCCGTCTACCCCTATCCCACCACATGTGCCAATTCTAAAGAAGATTGGATCCTTCACTTTGGCATGGTACATCAATTTGATCACTTCATGGAGCAAAATGGAGACGGAAGGGATTCCCATTCCATGCTAAAAGTATATTCCAAATAAATAAATAAATCAATAACGAATTCATCAAATTACGTTTGGCTGCCTTAACGTAAATAAGTGAAGTATTTCCTCTATGCTTACGCTAATTGAGAGGACAGGCCCAACTTTATACATGGAGTATCTATAAGAATGCTGACTAATGTCTTGGAGTTGAGTTCCAGTTGGGAGTTTATGACCAATTTCCTTCAATATAAAGTAGGCAAACTCTTCCATCCTCTTCGGAGTTCCACCAATACACACAAACTGAAAATAGAAAAAGAATTGGACCAGGCATTAGTACAATTAAGAATATTTCCAGCGGAATCTCCATCACCACACCAGTGCACCGTATGATTTAAAAACTTAGTTTATTACCTTAACGTCGCCGAACATCTGAACCAAGTCATGGGATTCACTGCCAAGAGCCAAATGATACAATATGTCCTGATCCATCAGCTCAATGTGGGGATTCCTAAGTTTTACAGTCCCATTCGAGTATCTGTGCAAAAAAAAAAAATTGATGTTATTAGTTTTAAAGTTTTCAGACAATGTTCCTGGTAGAGCAAAATTCCTTCATTCTTACAAATTTACTAAAAATCATAAACGATCCAATTATAATAAATTAAGTTCGACAACCAAAACCTTATCAAAGATTCATGTGGGCCCTCTTCACAACCAGAGCGAGCAGAGAGACCATTCTCTTGGATTACAACACCGTCGCTTGCCGATAGTTTTCTACAATTATACTCTTCGGCTCCAATTTCCTCTACAATGTTCTCTATCTCTCCTCCGGTCATTTTTCAGCTTTGGTAATAATTCCTTATTCCTTTCTAAACTAATGGTTTTTTGTTGGTTAAAACCGATAGCTACCAGTTATCAGAACGAAGGAAATGGGCGTACTGAGAGATTCTCAGACAAGTTTGCACTGACGCTAAAACCCTTCTAACTGCGTACCACCAACTGCCAACTGTTGCTGATGATAAAAATAAAAGCTGACAGTCCCCGCCTTCCCTCCTCTGCCTGTCTTCCTTTAACAAGATTATCGGATATGACATAAACGCGTAATACGCTGAGCTCTTAATCTTATCCTTCTAATTGATAAAATGAAAGGAGAGGCATTACTAAAAGCAAGCAAAGAATCAGTTAAGTTGGGTACTAATACTAAACGTAATAAATCTTTCAATTTTCAACAACTGAAAAAGAACTTACTCATCATCCCATTCCTCCCCTGGAATGAGTCCATCTATAATTTTGACTCCTGCTGACATGGTTCTTCCTTTCCTAGATAAGAGGATGAGAGAAAGCTCCTTCCTCCCTTCTTCTTTACTGACTGAGAGCCTCGTCGGTTGCAGAAAGAAAAGGAAACGACCCACACTTTCTTCCTATTTCACTCTACCACTAGGGAGAGATTCGGTGAAGCGCAAGTCCGCCTCCGAGTCTTTTTCTAAAGTGGGTCAATAGGTTCGGATTCTCCCTTCTCTGTAGAGCAGTGGCGAAGCCGAAGCAGAGGAATGTGTCACGCGATTTAGAATATGAGAGTGACCTTGGCCGTTCCTCCATAATTCGCAAGGGGGATTAGCATACAATTCCAGCTGCTCCTCAAAGACGGAGAGACACTATAAAGATAAGAGAAAGGAATTCAATTTCAGTGGTTATTAAACCGCAACCACAAGCGGAGAAAATCGGGAGCGTAATAAAACTTATGATCTCGTTCCATACGTTGCAGTTGTGCAAGTTTTAGATCATGTATAGGCCTTCATAAGAGGTGTCAGATATTTCGTAATCATCGATATAAGTAAAAAGTTACGCAAGTTTTAATTAGTATAGTATGAGAAAAAGTATTTTTTTTTAAACTTACATTGAATGAATGATTGACAATGGTATTAAAGGAGCGCTTCCGGGCGCATAATCGTCTTGACTCATGGGTCACGTTCAGGTTCAACTACTGCAAATAAAATATGAAGGGATTGAGAGATTAGCAAAAAACTGACAGCAACTCCCGATGCTTAAATTAAAAGTCTTTGGGTCAGAGTTATTATAAGTTAATCGTCATCTGCGTCGGATGAACTATGCAAATGAAAGCATCATTCCTAGAAAAAAAAACTGATTCATCGACAATTATCTTCAAAAGAGACTTACCATTTCCAGAGTTGCTTCATCAGCACCTTCAAGTCAATCCAGCAATTACAGTTGACTCATCAAAGGCTTCCGCTGGAAAGAGACAAATTTCAGTGTCAGACGATTATCCATCATCAAAAGAGGTCAATTGGAATTAAAGGGTGTTATCAGTAAATGTAAATAAATTGGTTGAATCACGACATATTGAAAGCACAACTCATATAAGAGGTGTCAGAAGATGAATCATCATTGGAAGAAATTATAAACAGAAAATTAAATCTGCGGAACTTACCAGTGTTAGTGTTCCTGTACTGACGTTTCTCCCAAAGTCACCATCTGCGGAGAAATGGAAAAAAATATTAAAAAATAAAAAGCTAAATGGAAATTGCATTGATTAAATTAGTGTGCTCAGTAAAATAAATAAGATTCGAATCATGAATATTGAAAGCACAATTCATTAGAGGTGTCAGAAATTGAATCAATCATTGCAAGAAATTATAAACAGAAACTTCAATCTTAGGAACTTACCAGTGTTAGTGTTCCTGTACTGACGTTTATCCCAAAAAAGTCATCATCTGCAACGAAATGGAAAACCGTTTAAATTTATTTAAAAAAAAATATAAAATAAAGAAAAGTGGCAATTGAATTGATTAAATTATAGTGTGCTCAGTAAAATAAATAAGATTCGAATCATGAATATTGAAAGCACAATTCATTAGAGGTGTCAGAAATTGAATCAATCATTGCACAATGGAGAATGAAACAAGCGAAATAAAGTGAACTAAGTAATTAAAGACTCACCTTTTGCCAGTGGGCTCGAGGTTGGTTCGTTCATGCAGAAATTCGTTATCGAGTGGCCTCGCCCATTCTCCAGTCTACTCTAGAACAATACGATAAAAAGCATCAGCTTCCCTAAATAAATTCGGAAATTGGATAACATATTTTGATGCAAATCAGATAGGAGCAAAAGACATTTTCCAAAAGTTAGTCGTCATAATTCTCAGATGAACTATGCAATCATCATACTTGACAACTTTTAAAACCTGATTTACTAAATACGAAGCAATTATTTACCTGATGAGTTAGTTGCACTTTCGCTACCGTGGACAGAGCTGGAAAAAGACAAAAGATGATATTCTAAGCTCTCAATTCATAAAAGAGAATAGGAAAATTAACTTGGAAGAAGTTTCAGATAGGAGCAAAAGACATTTTCCAAAATTTAGTCGTCACAATTCTCAGATGAACTATGCAATCATCATAACTGTGTGCAGTTAAACTATAGATTCAGATTCAAATAAAGAGAAGGTTGACATACCTGTGGGACAAATCATTCTTCAGAGACAATTTCCTTGGTATCCTTTGAAAAGAATCGCTTGACCTTCTCCCCCTTAGATGCCAAGATTTCTTCAATGTTCTTCCCTGCAGCATCCTCGAACCAGCCCAAGTTATCCGCTATCAAGTGATTGTTTTTACAGGACTCACAAGTAACAATGACTACGCCTTTGGTATAAGCTTGTTTGGAGAAGGTATAGGAGTTGGATCCGTCGCAAACCCTAAGAACGAAAAGAAAGGAATCTAAAATTAACTTTCCCCCTTTGAAAATGGATGTAATTTATTAATAAAAGGGTCTTCTCGTGCTTACTTGCAGGTAAAGCTTAAGAAAAGCTTTGCTCCTACGTCTTCAGGTAATTTGATGCTGCCGGGTGTTGAGTTGGATGAGTCTCCGGTTTGATTGATTTGATTTGATCCGATTTGAGCAGCTGCAGCGGCAGTATTCAAGCCAAATTTTTTAGTGGTGTAGAACCTTACAGGTGAGTACATGGCTCGCTTGGGCCTTCGGAAATTCCCCTTCACCGGCGAGTCCCGCTCTGGCCCTTCAATTTCATTCTGCTTCTTGGTTGTTGCTGTAAAGGGTCGGATCATGCCAACACTAACTGGATGACGGGCCGTAGGGGTTGATCCCGAGTTCAGTCGACCTGTCATTGAAATAGAATAAATAAATACAGTACCTCCACGCGAGTTTGCGATGCAATGCATGGATACTGAAAGGAGAGCGAGACGAGCATCGGGTTGGGTTGGGATTGGGTGGCATTACATATGATTGAAGTCGATGAACGGACGAAACGGGACAACATCGCGAGTGTCTTTATGTTACCTATAAACAAGCACAAGACGCATTCAAATTAATTTTCCTGTTACCAATTAGTAGTAACGTTATTTTAGAAATTAGTAGTTTAGTGCCTCGACCCGCCCGGGCCGGTTGAATTCTTCGCACTCCAGACTCCACACTCTTACACTAACTATAGTAGAACCGCTTATCTAATTTGCCCTGCGGGTGGAGCTT
>Ga0194135_10002449_pt1 | contig 11284 bp, 6 predicted proteins | sample LitLau_LLRF_2013_FD_134024 | JGI IMG/M metagenome (GOLD analysis project Ga0194135, IMG submission 134024) | Freshwater sediment microbial communities in response to fracking from North America - Little Laurel Run_MetaG_LLRF_2013 (version 2) | ecosystem: Environmental > Aquatic > Freshwater >... | reverse complement strand
TATATATGAACGTTCAAGGATGTACATGCTTCTTTGGGTCTTTTTCATACCATTTACTCGGTGCAGAATGGCGTAACGATTTATATTCCATATAGCTCAGAACACTATCATTTCATTTGCACTCGGAGTAGATTAGCGGTTGGTTGTTCAAGACAAAGGAGATTCAACAAAACTAGAAATGGGCTTCAACTCATTTGGACGGACATTAATATTATGTCTTTTCCAAATTATTCTACTTGGATTTGGAAATTCGAAATCGGAAGTCAGCGATGGGGAGCTCGAGTCTAATATTTCGCTACAATTAGGAAGTCTCGCTGAAACTGACCATCACAATCCCGGACATTCTACTTCATCAGAGCATAATTGGCGTGTAATTAACAATGGGACTGGTTTGCTACCCATTGTCAAGTCAGAATTAGTGCTGGAATGTCTTGCAAGCGTTCCAGTAGAATGGAGTATAACTGGACACATTGTAAGCTAAAAGCATTGTATTGTATTGTAGTTGTTTTAAATTTTAAATCAAGAAAAAATCTGATCATGCTGTGTTATAATTTGTAATTTCTCCCCTGCAGAAAGAACCAGAGTTAATAAAAATCCAGCCATACAGACGGCTGAACTCTGGAAGTCCTTTGTACTTTCTTAAAGTAATAGTATTCTTTCTCGAAGAAGATTCCAGCAGCTCATCGGCCACATTTACTTGTCAGCGAGTAGGCCAGCCAAATGATCGCAAGGCTATTGATATCTTTTATCCAGGTACCACATCATCAGCTCAGCATTTCTTAAAAGATTCTTGTTAACGAGTGTGAACAAAATTGTAGGAACAACTCCTTTGGTTCAGAATGATAAGCCAGTTACAGTTCTAGACAGTAAAGTAATTCCATGTCCCACAACAGATCCGACAATACCCGTGGAGTTGCTCAAAGTGTCCCCCAGTGTAAGTTTAAGTGAGGCAAGTACGTATTTTAAAAAGACTAATTGTAACTCTCTTTTCTGTTTTAGGGAAATCTAGAGATAATATTTGAAGCTAACGAAAAAAATAGTCCAATACGCTACAATCCTGTGGTTGGATTTACTCTGTTAGATCCTGCTGAGGGTACTTACGTGTGTAGAACTGCTAGCGACAGTGTTACAGTCGAAGCACGGCTGAGTAAAAATGAAATCAAAGGTATATACAGTATGCAGTCAAATCAAAACTTTACCCTCCAGAAGTATTATTAATTGATTTAAAATACTTGAAATTGTGAATGTCTCTCTGTACAGAAGGATATGACTTCCATCCCAAGAATCCAAACACTAAAGTTTTTGCTTCTGAGCAAGTTCTTCTTACGTGTTCTTCCAGTAATATTTTGTCAATCGTGATCGACAAAGTAGTAGGTGACATCACATCTCTAGAAAAAGTAAACATTACAATAAAAAGAAATGGAAGAATTATTACTTCCGTTGTCATTTCTTCCAAAACTGGAGCCCCATTGACAGTTTTTGCTGCATGCATTGAGAAGGAAACTGGTGCATTAATCACGAACTGGACAGTTGAGTTTGTTGGTGAGGTTTATTGTATTCCTACTATAGCTTCTGAATTATGATCTACCTAAATCTAAAAACCAGTATAATGAACTACAGAGGAGCCTGCACTTTACTTGGACAACTTCGAGGGAGAAGTCGACTGTCTATCAGATTATGATGATAAGTCAGTGTCTACTGTGAGATGCATCAATCCTGCTCATTGCGAATACATGAAACGCTGCTTTGGAACTCCTGGATCGTGTAATTTTAAGCGTCAGAAGCATTTCCATTCCTCTTACCAGACTACTTGTTGGGTTGAAAAGCTCCAAGCTGGAAGGAATTGTAGTTTTTTGCCATACTATCATCTAAATGGTATTGCACAATGCACAGTACAAGGGCTATCAAAAAACTGGTTGTTTTTCACAGGATTGAATTATAGAAAATGTACGGGATACTTTTACATTATGTTTAAGATATACCTGGCCTGTTTACTTTCTATATGGTGATAAAATTTTTAGATACTGATTGGCGAGACGCACCTAAAGATGCTATTGTAAAGATGGAAATCCGGAACCACGAAATGGATAAAGTTGCAGTGTGCCAGGCTGTATCATTCTTATTTGCAGAGAGCTTACGGTTCTCATATGTTTTCGAAAATGGAACAGAAGAATTCATTTCCTCTGGTGAGATTTCATGGTTTTAACTTTGCCCGTGTGTAGAGTAAAAATGTGAAATTTATAATAATAGACAAAACAAAGATTCTGGGAAGTGAGAGCTCAGACACAATGGATGAGCTGAACTATGTTGCAAAAGTTGAAGACTTGGTATTTCCTAAAGATGCTGTAAAGATAAGATGCTATGCTCCTTGGTGGAATTCTACAGAATATCTTTCGACGGAAATAGACTTACACAAGCAAGCCAGTTGCAACTGATTAGGATTAACTCAAATTACCTTTGGACATAAACAATAAAAGCTCACTTTACCCTACGACCCAAGATAACCTCGATTATTCTCTGCGTTTGTCGCTTAAAAGCACATTGATTGTAATGCTAGGCCATCAAAATCATGCGAAAAACTGTATTCACGGCTAAGACTGAAGCTGCTCACAGTTCAATTAAGGTGGCCATTAAATGGACAGCTGTCTGAGGTGTCTGCGATTATCATATGCCCAATGAATGCTAGTTGGGAAAAAATAAATCTGGAAAAGTATACAAGGTTGCCCCATAAAAATATTCCAGTCGACCTTTTTCGTGAATCCTGGGGATATTAAGTTTATAACAAGAATCGCACAAAAACTAGCTACTGAAGGTTAAAAGAGCTTTATATTCTGGAAAATACTGGGAAATTGACCGAATTACGACCAGGAATCAAAGTAGTATTTGGTTATTGCGGTCACTGGGTGGCTGCCTGCAAGGAACCTGACAATGATTCATTTACGTGCATACGAATGGCAAGCTTTAATTTCCCAAGTGCCAAGCTATTGCTGTCACCTTCATTAATGAATCATTTGTTTTCTGCATCAACCTGGACTTGAGGTTTCCCATGTCTCTCTTTGGTTGCTTAAAAGTCACCATATCTTATGAGCAATAAAAAACAAGAAAATCAAGAGAAGTGTTACAATTGCATTCATTGAGCGTTTTCAAGCTGCTATCGTCACTCTGCACAATGAAGCTCTTCGTTGCATTCTTATTATGTGTTGGGTGTAGAGTAGGCTTATGCGAAAATACAATTATCGATCCGAGTTCAATTAAGTTATTGGTAACTAACTCGCAAGTTAAAGATTGGGACGCTAGTAATGACACCCTTGATGTGTTTGTCGACTGGTGGATTTATTATCGAAATAACTCTGCAATTGAACCTACTCCAGCCGCGTTTGAACTGAGACTTTCTTGCGAAGCTGACTTTCCTATCGTTTGGAATATTACCGGAGACATTGTATGATACGACAAGTTAACTTCCGCAAACATCAAGTGTAAATGTTAATTTAAATCCCTAATATTGCAGAAAGAACCAGAAGTATTGAAGATTCAACCAAACAAGCGTAGATTCTTACCAGACCGAAAGTTCTCTTACATCCTGAGTGTAATTGTATTTTTCGAAGTTGACTCGCAGAGCTCATCGACATTTTACTGCCAGAGTGTGGAAAACCCAGAGGTAAAAAAATCTCTGGATGTATTTAGAGACGGTAAAGTTATTAAACAATGAAATACGAATGTCATCGATTTGGGAATTCTACTACAATTGAATAAAACAATTGAATTCTTTCTTCAAAGGCAAACAGTCTCATCCATTTATCCACAGTCGGGAGAGTATTCAAGTAGAAGACTCCAAAATATTGCCTTGCTCAGTTGGAAATGCCAGTCTTGATGTATTCCTACAAAAGCAAGATATTAACACTGTGAGTGGAATCGCGTTTCTTGTACTGTCATTTCTCCAGTTGCCCCAACTGGCATTTCGTCAACCTGTTGTACGCAACTAATAATGACCTTATTGTAAATTTCAGGGGAAATATGAGACTGTAACACAAGACTTTGAGTATAATCCTCGTCTTGGATTTCTTTCCGATCGGATGTTTGCTGGATATTATGTTTGCAAGATCAAAAATGTCGATGACGAAGTGAATGTTGAAGCTACTGTTCGACGATCTGTAGTTTTAGGTAATATAAAATTTTCTTAGGTAATATAAAACCGCAGGTCTCAATATAAAATGTTCAACAGATCATGACTACTTGCCAAGAGTACAAAATATAAAAGTGTTCACATCTGAACCAGTCAGATTGGAATGTGCTGCAAGAAGCAAGAGAGCTAACATCAAGATCAAGGTTGTGAATCAAGACAGTCTGCGGATAGAAGATGGTCCAAAAGAACCAACTAACCAGGCATTCATAAACGTTTATAGCAATGGTACTAAGGGTAATTATATCGCTGTTTGCGAAAATGATGTCGATAAAAAAGTCATTTGGAGATGGGAAATAGAATTTGTTGGTAAGCGATTTATTATCCGCCTGTTGACTTCCACTGAAAGATTAGCTTGTTGCCTTTACTAATAAGGACTATTTTCGTCTTGTAGAACCCCCTGAGTTGTATTTGAACAACTTTGAAGGCGAAGTTGTCTGCTTATCAGACTACGAAGACCGAACAGTTTCCACTGTCCGATGTGTAAATCCCAGCCATTGTGAGTTCATGAAGCATTGCTTCGCAGACCCTACCTACTGCAATGACAAGAGACAGAAACAATTCTTCAGCGATGATGTTGGAGATGATCGCTCATTAAAGTGCTGGCTGGATGAACTGGAGGAATCTAAAGAATGTGTCCGAGTCTCTTACTCTCATTTGAATGGAGTTGTGGAATGCAAAGCTAGAGGACTTGCAAGACATTGGCTTTTCTTCAATTCTTTGGAGTCAACAAAATGTATTCAAAGACTAAAGTCCCACGTATTTGCTTAATTTCATGTTACGAAATGCAATAATCACAGTTACTTAATCATTTTCAGTGTATGACTACCACAAGGCTGAGACAAACGAGTTGATTCAAATGGACAGTGTTCCTCAAATCTTATACACGAACATAACAACAAAGTTCTTTTGCAAAGCAGTTATTTTCCTCGTGGCTGATTCCATCATATTCGAAATGATGTTTGCCAACTCTTCAACTAAATTAATGCATGGTAAAATTCTATTCATGTCAAGGTATCCCTGAAAATACAACTATTTTTCCGTTGCGAGTTAACTTCGACCTTGTTTTGCAGAAACCCTAACTCCTGAAGGAGAAAATAGAAGAAGAATCGAGGAAGGAAACGTAGTTGGTGAGCTTGTGACAAGCGTGCCCCTGGATGCGGTTGGCATTCGGTGCCTTGCACCATTATGGAATTCTTCTTCTGTTTTTCAAGTCGAGCAAAGATTTGTGACACGATGTAGGTTATTTCCTTCCTTGTACTTGTTATTTATAGCAGCGCTAACCTTTACACAAGTTAACCAATAATTTTGTCTCTGTCTAGACCTTCAAAAACCTTCTTTTCGTGGTGAACCTTTGATTACCCAGCTTGCGGTTACAGAAACTCGAAGAAGATTGAATTGCAGTGCAAGTGGAGAACCCAGACCAAAATATTTGTGGAGGAAAGAAGGAAATGTATGAGAAGATATTTTTTAAAACAAAACCAGCACAAATGATAATTTTTATAAATATGTATTACAACGGTACTAATATAGATTTTAGAGCCCAGCGACAAGTACCAGTTCATCATCGGTCTTAATGGAGAAAGTCTATTGGAGTTTTCAATAATTGATGAAGCTATTCGAGGAGAGTATGAATGCGAAGCTAGCAATAATGCCGATTTCCTGTTGGGAAATTGTCCAACAGATTCGAACACATCTAGTTGCGGAATCGCAAGAGCGACCAAAGTATTTCGAGTCGAAGATATTCAAAGTTGGTTGCTTGCAATTACTTTCACAGCAAAAGTACTAAACTAATTACAAAAGAGTGCTTAATTTATTCCAGTTGGTGGTGCTTGGACAGGAACGGCAGCATTTAGTGCTACGATTGCTATTGTACTAATTATTCTGATTTGCGTATGCATACTTCTCGTGTTTGTGATGCAGAGGTACCTTATTGCCAAAGTAAGTGCTTGGTGAAAAACCCAACTACAAGACGTTGGCTTAAAATAACTAAAAAATAAACACAAATAAATGTTGAGAATAATCAAAGAATATTGAACCAAATATTAATACTAGGAACTGATCAGAAACCTCACTGATAATGAGATTGACGAATTTTTCAATGGGAACCCAGCTCTGTTAGGGGCGACTGGACAACTGGGTCCAGAATTTTTGGATTTGATTCCATACGACAATCATTATGAACTTGATTTGGACGAAGTCCAATTTGGTAACTATCTCAGACTCACTTTAACTTAAAATCGGAAATACAGTAAACGATCATGACTCTTCAACTTATCACGTGTCCCTAGATCTGTCGAAAGTTCTTGGTGAAGGAGAATTCTCAACAGTGGTTCAAGGATTTTGGGTACCGCAGAGTAGAAACGTGGCAGTCAAGATTGCTAAGCCGTCAACTGATGTTTCTTTGTTCAAAAATTTACTGTCGGAAGTGAAGATCATGATTCACATTGGGGGACATCCAAACATCCTTTCCCTTTTAGGAGTTTGCACCAAAAGCATTCGGAATAGTGAGAACACTGAGAAATTATGTAGCAAGAAATCATTCTTCAACAAAAACCCGAAAATTGTGCATTTTATTAATTAGGAAACATCTACATTGTAATGGAGCTTTGTAATCACGGGAGCTTGGATATTCTGCTTCGAAAAAACCGCAGGACTTATATCAATCTCTTGGATGGAAATCAAAAAATTGACCCGTGCGAGTAAACTATATTAATAAATATCTCTTGGGAATGTTTCTAGTGTTATTTTTTGTTTTGATTAAACAGAACTAAAGCAGATGTTGGTTCAACTGGCACAAAAATTACAACACTTACTCTGATTCGGTGGTCAGGAGAAATAGCGTGTGGAATGGAATTTCTTTCTTACAAAGGAGTAAGGTTAACAATTAGTCAAAATTGATCTGAAAGTACTGAAACGTGACTCGTACACAGGTCGTCCACGCTGATTTGGCAGCCCGGAATGTTTTAATTGGACCGAATTGGGAAGCAAAGGTTTCTGATTTCGGACTAAGCCGAAAACTATACGAAAGCACAAATTACGTGAAAAAATCGAAGGTAGTAGATTTTAAATACTCGTTTTGAAGTACCAATAAGAGCAAAATCTTCCGTGGTAGACTCCTCTCCCGTGGCGTTGGATGGCTGCTGAATCTCTTATGTCGCTTTCATTCTCCACAGAATCGGATATCTGGAGTTACGGTACGTAATGAAGTAAACTAGGTACGAGAATTTTGTAATAAATGTTTGACTAGTTTAATTATATCTAACGCAGGAGTTACCATTTGGGAAATATTTACGCTTGGGGATATTCCATTCCCCAACGAAGCATGGGACAAAGATTTTTTGAATCGAATTGCAACTGGAATGAGAATGGGAAAACCGAAATATGCAAATCCGAAAATGTAAGTGTCTCGAAACCTTATTGCCATGAACTTGTGACAGTTTTTTTAAACAAAATGCGTCAAACAATTTCGCAGCTATTCTCAAATAATTGCGTGTTGGGATGAAGATCCATCACTTAGACCTCAGTTTACTAACCATCGAAAGTTTTTCCTGGGACTCTATACTTCACACACTGGGGAGCCTGAGCCAGGAGAGTACATACATAAAACTAAAACTTCACTGAGACCTCTTTCAAACTACGTTGAAGTTTCTGAAGAAAGTCCCTTGAATCCAAGTGAAGAGAGTGAAACGGAAACAACAATTCAGCCTCATCTTTATGGAAATGTAGATCTGGTCGGGAATGAAATGTACAGTAATGCTCAGCGATAAGTTTGGTCGTTTAAACTATTAATATAAACTATTATTGTTATTTATGTCAAACCATAACTTAATCTAGACAATTTAAAACTGCCCAACATATTAAAATATTAATCAACTTTTGTTCTTGTACTTTTTTTGTAAAGTTAGTGTGAGTTGTAACTTCGTGTAATATTAGTAGACTGAATAAGTTTACCTCGACCTCCAGTTCTCTTTTAGACCAAAACTTCGGAATCTTTAGATCTAAAAGAAACCCACGTGTTAAACATAATTAAACTGCCAAAATTTTCTAAGAATTGATATACCGCAGATTTGTAATGTTGAATATGACTGATGTTCGTTTTCCTTCACTGACTGGCATTGGTTTGTCTTCCATAAAGTTTGGTTCCTCTCCCACTATGAAACATAATTTATGACAAATTACAATTTTACAAGATCAAAATCTCAATGGTATGCTAAAAATGGTACATTAAAAGATATAGATTTGAGGGAAAAAACGAAGACACTCTACTTGGTAAGTCAAGGTTTCCCTTCAAATTGATAACTTCGTGTGCCGCAGCTTCGTTCTGAAGTTCATCGTAGTCTTCAACACGAATGATAATATCTTGTGCCAACTTGGACCTTGTGGTTGGGCGTTTAGAAACATTTTCGCTTCGTAATTTGTTATTCATCTTATCGAGTCCCGAAGTCGCAGTTGGTGATGGGAGAGAATCAGAATACAAAACATACGACGAGTTGTTCGAGTTCATGCTAAGCCTCTTTAAATCTTCGTCAAGTTCTTCAGAGATAAGTCCCATGGGTGTGTTGTGGACAATCAGCATAGTTGTTCCTTGAACTGATGAGACAGATGACTGTTCGTTGTCCACTACTCCAGCAGAGTACTTACTATACACATCATATGGCAATGTAAAAAGTAGTACAAACCTAAATGAAATGGTAATGTAATAGGTGTAATGATATTACTATTTCTGGCTGTGGTAATCTGCTTTATGATGGTGGCGTGAGTTACTCTTCGTCGTATTCTTTCCATACCACCAAAACCTTAGATAGCACGCAAAACACAGAACAGATAAACAGAAAATAGCAAGGTAAATGTGCAGAAGTAATCCGAGCATTAAGGCTATATTCGCTTCTTATTTGATTGAATCTACTTTAGATAGTTTTTGGTGAAAGTGGAAGTGAAGCTTCCTCGAAAGATTGATGAGAAAGTTTGCCAGTAGGAAAATGCAACAGGCATATACACGGGGAGAAGAAAGCATGAGCACATCGCGGACATTTTATGTAAATAGTAATTAATAAAATGCCTCGTCATCAGCCTAAATATTGGTGAGTGCGAGCATACACGCCATATGTATCTTGTTGGAAAAAGAGAAAGTGACATAGCATATTACACCTTGACTTCATTATCTTTACACTTGGATGGCCTGTGGTAGGAAGTGAAATGATGGAATAAAGTAGAACTTCAACCCTGATTACTCAAATAACCAATTTTTCGGAAGGATCGTGAGAAGTTCGTGCTTCTCTCAAGGAGGATACGACGTACTCGAAATGATAGAAGCTGTGGTTGCAAGTAATTCAATTTACTCTGACATCAAGTCAATTAGCAATCGATATTTTCCTTGATAATTTCTTATAAGAAAAGTGGGACTGCTACGAGTCAGCTTTAAAGTCAAAGAAGACAAAACGCTGAATAAGATTCTTCGAAACTAAAAAGCGTATACTGACAATAAATATGAAACTAGTAGAAACCTCGTCATGGAATATCAAGTAAAATGTTTCATATAACATTTCCAGGAATTCAACTCATCGTCGCCAAAAATATATGACAATTATCAGGACCTGATAAAACCGAAAATGGCGACTTCTGCAACTACTGATACGGATCACCAGATAGAAGAACATGTTGAGGAAGAACTTGCAGAACCCAAAGAGAAAGTGGAAGATGTGGCAGAACAGAAACCCGAAGGAGAATTGGAAGATATAGCAGAACATGCAGAGGAAGAAATAGCAGAACAGAGATCTGAAGAGAAAGTGGAAGAAATAGCAGGATATGTACTGGAAGAAATAGAAGAACATGTACAGGAAGAACTAGCAAGATATGTACTGGAAGAAATAGAAGAACATGTCTTGAGAGAAACAGCAGAACAGAGGCAGGAGGAAATGCAGGAAGAGATAGAGGAACAAAGACACGAAGAGAGAATGGGAGAAGTAGAAGAACATGTCTTGGAAGAAATAGCAGATCAGAGTCAAGAGGAAATGGAGGAAGAGAGTTGCGACGAGAGACTGGAAGAAGTAGAAGAACATGTCTTGGAAGAAATAGCAGAACAGAGTCAAGAGGAAATGGAGGAAGAGAGTTGCGACGAGAGACTGGAAGAAGTAGAAGAAGAACAGAGAGAGGAAGAAAACAGTGCTGAAATTGCAAATCCAGAACCAGACAGTGACTCATCCCATGAATATCTACTTCCGTTTTTAGAAACTTCAGATGAAAGCTCAGATGAAACATTATTGCGCCGTGAAGACCTGCAGATAAGACCGAAAGTACACACTCACACAATCTCCTTGCGACAGAATCTACGAAATGTACGAATCCTATCTAGGAGAACATTTTGGGGTGACATGAATCCTCCTGTACGCAAAATCATCAAAGTGGCTAGAGCAATTCCTCTCGTGTTCGCTTTCTTCGCAGTCATCTTATCATTGATCATGTAAATACTTCCTCTTATTACGTTTGAATTCAAAGCTATCCCTTTAGTCACTCTTCTTTATAGACATAACTAATTGCTTTTCTTCAATTTGCTTTTCGCTAGCCCTGAAATACGGCAGATTCTCATTCAACGGTCAATGCTGGATCGAGGAATCATCTTCATGTGAGTTATTAGAACTGTTTCAAGTTTGAAGCTTAGAATCATATACTGGAATATTTAAATTATAGTTGCGTGGTCGTGTGACGATTTTGATTTGTATTGTTAGATGCGATGCCTGTATATTTCTGATTCTTGGGTACACTTTTGGATTTGCCAAAATGCCGATCAATTATACCTTCATTATGATTACGGTTTGTATCCATTCTAGCACTTCATGTGAAGTATTACATCCAAGTAAAATACTTTTGGTCTCAACTAATAATCTTTCTTTAATTACAGAAGCAGTTTTCATTATCCGACAACGATAATCAACTCTTGACAAGTAAACCATCGGGAATAACTGCCACAACTTTATTCACTTCAGGTTTTGACAAACCTTATCAAAGCCTCGTAGCTTTTGCTGGATTTACAATAGCCTCCACTGTGCTCACGAAATGCACTAAAGTTAGTTAGTTTACAAGAATTGCAGACCAATACTAATC
>Ga0194135_10002448_pt1 | contig 11285 bp, 20 predicted proteins | sample LitLau_LLRF_2013_FD_134024 | JGI IMG/M metagenome (GOLD analysis project Ga0194135, IMG submission 134024) | Freshwater sediment microbial communities in response to fracking from North America - Little Laurel Run_MetaG_LLRF_2013 (version 2) | ecosystem: Environmental > Aquatic > Freshwater >... | reverse complement strand
TTTGACCATTCGTGTGAAAAGTTAGAAATAACACTTATGATAATAATTAATTTCATAATTTACAATTTTTGAGGGTAATCTAATTTAAATATTAACACGAATATATTTTATAAATATATTTTCCAATACTTTCACACGAATGGTCAAAAGCCAATAAAATTATAAGTAATTAAAGCGTAAATTATCAATTGAAGATAAGTTTTAACGATATTATTGGAATATATAAGAAATCATAAATTATTTTTTAGTATTGGATATCAATATGTTATTGGCATGTTTAAGGTAAGTTTACATTTTCTATTTTAACACAGATTTTTTGATTGATTCTAATCTTGTTGTAAAAATATTTTTATTTTTAATCTAAAAAGATTATAGTAGTAATAAAAAATAAGGTTTTTATTAATGAGAATGATTTTTTGACTTACTATCTTGTAACAATTCAATTTGTTTTTCTAGTTCTTGAATTTTTAAATATGGGTCTTTTACCAAGGTAAAACTAATAAATTTAGAAATTAACTGTTGTTGTTCATTGTTACTCAATTTGTAAGCATTGTATGTTTTAAAATCTACTCATGCAATTTTTAAAAATTTAGTTTTTATTTTTTCAATACCACTTGAATAAAAGTATGTTTTTCTATTATTTATAAAAATAGTCAAGGGTTTTTCTTGCGTTTTTAAATCTAATTTAGTAGTGCCATATCAAATTAATGATTTGTTAAATTTGTATTTTAATAAAATTGCTGGATGTCCATATTCATGGTCTAGTTCATTAGAACGGTGTAATGTATAAACATGCATATTTTTATAAATAATTTGCGGACATTTTAAATCCTTTCAATTTTAAATGATTTGCGATTTTTATACCATTATGCTTGTGATACAATATATTTGTACAGTTGTTTTTCAACCTTGTACGCGGACATGGCAAAGCAGTTATGTGTGATGTCTTGCTGGGTAACCAAACCCGGTAAATATTTTGAACCTAATAGGTTCTTTTTTATTTTTAAATTCAAATCAATTATGTGAATAGATGCAACAAAAATTGTTTTCTAATCTCATAGGTGATTTATATATTAATTTATAAAAATTATAAGTAATTAAAGCGTAAATTATCAATTGAAGATAAGTTTAATGATATTATTGGAATATATAAGAAATTATAAATTACTTTTTAGTATTGGATATCAATATGTTATTTATAAAACTAATTATAACTATAATATTAAAAAATGTAATAAAAATATCCCAATATGATAAAGAATTTCAAAAGGTTTTTATATCTCGTTATGTAATTAAAATAAATTTCAACATAACTAAGAATAAAAACCATCAAGATTAAGTAAATAAATTATTGAAAATAGATTTAAAATGGTTCTCTTGACTATGCAAGAACTTATAATTCATTTTATCGAACTGCTTGTGAATTTGGGGCATTGATGTTGCAAATTGTGATTATAGCATCATGAAAATAATAGGCTGGGTTTAATAAATTTTTTGATTATTTATTACCTTTTACACAAATGGTCAAAAGCGTTAAAAAAATAAATAAAAAAAATCGTTTTTGCTATTTCATTTTAATAACGCAGATGCTATACTTACAAAGCATGGTTGTTATGTATCAATCCTGATACGCTGATATCAGTTGTCATTATATCACATGTTTTGTTCTTTTATACAATCAATAAAAATCGTTCTAAGGGAGGATATATCACCAATGGCAATCATCGGAGACAAAGTAAAAATTCGTTTAGAAAGTTATGACCATTCAGCTCTTGATCAAATAGCACAAAAAATTAAAGAAGTGTTAAAAAAAGAAGGAGCCGATGTTGTAGGTCCAATCCCATTACCAACTCATAAAGAAATTTTTACTATTATTCGTTCACCACATAAACATAAAGATTCACGTGAACAATTTGAAAAAAGAACACATAAAAGATTTATTAGTGCTCAATTATCACCAAAATCTTTAAATGCTCTAAGTGGAATTACAATTCCTAATAGTGTTAGTATCTCTTTAATTATTGAATCTAAAGATGATAAAAAAACTGCTTTTAAACGAGCATCAAAGAAAAGTTAACAGAAAAAAACGTAATTTTAAAAAAGTAATTAAATTATGTCAAGGAGGAAATTATGAAAGGAATCTTAGGTAAGAAACTAGGAATGTCACAAGTTTTTTTAAACAACGGACAACTAGTTCCAGTAACAGTAATCGAAGTTCAACCAAATGTTGTTAGTCAAGTTAAAACTGATGTTAAAGATAAATATACTAGTTTACAATTAGCGGCATTTGATCTTCGTGTTACGTTATCAAATAAACCAATCATTGGCCACTTTAAAAAGGCCGATAGTCAACCTAAGCGCTTCGTGAGAGAAATTCGTAATATGAAAGGATTTAATCATAAAGATCTTGTTAGCGTTGCTGATATTTTTCAGGCTGGTGAATTTGTTGATGTTACTGGCACATCTAAAGGTAAAGGATTCCAAGGACGCATTAAACGCCATAATCAATCTCGTGGACCAATGGGTCACGGTTCAGGATTTCATCGTCAAATGGGTTCAACAGGATCAATTAATGCTAACCGTGTTTTTAAAGCACAACCAATGCCAGGACAAATGGGGCATGTTACTCGTACAGTTGGTAGTTTAGAAATTATCAAAGTCGATCAAGCAAATAACTATTTATTAGTAAAAGGTTCAGTTCCAGGACCAAAATTAGGGTTCCTTGTTATTAAACAAGCAGTTAAAAAAGCGCAATCCAAAGCACCAGCATCATTAGTTGTTAGAAATCAAGCAGTTATAACTAATCATGTTGATAACCAACAAAGTTAATGGAGGATAGCAAAATGAAAATTAATGTTGTTAACAATAGTGGAACTAAAGTCAGCGAATTAACTTTAAATGAAAAAATTTGAGGAATTGAACCCCATCAACAAGCACAGTTTGACAGTTTATTAAGTTATAATGCGTCAAAACGGCAAGGAACACATGCTGTTAAAAATCGCGCTGAAGTTGCTGGTGGTGGCCGAAAACCATGAAAACAAAAAGGAACCGGTAATGCTCGTCAAGGATCAATTCGTGCTCCCCAATGAAAAGGTGGCGGAATTGTCTTTGGTCCTACACCAGAACGTAATTATTTAATTAGTTTACCAAAAAAAGTTAGAAGATTAGCTTTGAAATCAGCCCTTGCTGCTAAATTTCAAAGTAAAAATATCATTGTTATTGATGAATTAAAATTTGAAAAACAACCATCAACTAAAGCAATGTTCGAAATTTTAACTAGTTTAAAATTAGCAAACAATAAAACCTTAATTATTGCTGGAATTACTAATCCTGACTTAGTAATTAAATCAGGTCGTAACTTACCACGAACAACAACTATTAGTGCTAATGGGATTAATATTTATGACTTATTAAACGCTAAAAAAATCTTGTTTACAACTGAGGCAATTAAAATGGTAGAGGAGGCTTTAAGCTAATATGCATTTAAGTGAAGTTATTAAACAACCAATATTAACTGAAAAAACTTACAAACAAATGGCAAGTGGTTTATATACTTTTACTGTTAATCGTAAGGCAAATAAGAGTCATATTAAAAAAGCTTTTGAACAAATTTTTGAAGTTAAAGTAGCAGATGTTAATATCATTAATCGTAAACCTAAAACCAAAAGTTTAGGAAAATTTGTTGGAAAAACATCAGCTAGTAAAAAAGCGCTTATTAAATTAGCCCCAGGAGAACAATTAAGTCTTTTTAGTTCTGAAGCAGCAAAAAGCTAAACCATTATTTAATGAGTTTGGAAGGAGAAAAATATTATGGCAATTAGAAAAATCAATCCCATTACTAATGGTCAGCGCAATATGACAGTTCTTGATTACAAAAATATCCTAAGTAATGATAAACCAGAGAAATCATTACTAGTAACTTTAGTAAAAAAAGCTGGCCGAAATAATCAAGGTAAAATTACCATCAGACACCAAGGATCAGGTCATAAACGGAAATATCGGATTATTGACTTTAAACGTAATAAAGATAATATCATTGGCACAATTAAAACAATTGAATATGATCCAAATCGCAATGCTAACATTTGCCTTGTATCATATCTTGATGGTGAAAAACGTTATATTTTGGCTCCAAAAGGAATTAAAGTAGGTGTTAAAATTTTAAGTGGTAATAATGATGATGTTACTAAAATTGATATTATGGTTGGTAACTGTTTACCATTATCACAAATTCCCCAAGGAACAGTTGTTCATAACGTCGAATTAAAACCAGGTAAAGGTGGCCAAATGGCCCGTAGTGCCGGAACAAGTTTACAAATTCTTGGCCGAGATGAAAGTAATAAGTATACTTTATTAAAATTAGGTTCTGGAGAAGTGCGAAAAGTATTAAGCAATTGTCGAGCAACAATTGGTGAAGTTGGTAATGAAGATTATAATTTAGTAAATATTGGTAAAGCAGGTCGAAACCGTTGAAAAGGAATCAGACCGACTGTTCGTGGTAGTGCTATGAATCCAAATGATCACCCACATGGTGGTGGTGAAGGAAAAGCTCCGATTGGTAGAAAAGCACCTGTCACACCATGAGGTAAAAAAGCACTAGGACTAAAAACACGTGATGCAAAGAAAGCTTCAAATAAATTAATTGTCCGACGAAGAAATGCTGGAAAATAGTTAGGAGGAAATAATTATATGTCAAGATCTTTAAAAAAAGGACCATTTGCTGATAGTCATCTATTAAAGAAAGTGGAACTTCAAAATCAAAAAAAATCAAAAAAGATTATTCCGACATGATCACGTCGTTCAACAATTTTCCCAGAATTTGTTGGTCATACCTTTGGTGTTCATAATGGGAAAAATCATTTACCAGTTTATGTAACAGAAGATATGGTTGGTCATAAATTAGGTGAATTTGCACCCACCCGTAAATTTGGTGGTCACGGTGCTGACAAGAAAAAACGTTAGGAGATCGACTTATGGAAGCAAAAGCTCATTTAGATAAATTACGCATTAGTCCAAGGAAAGTGCGCTTAGTAGCTGATTTAATTCGTGACAATGCGGTTGCTAAAGCACTAGTAATTCTAACTCACGAAAGAAAACGGGCTGCTAAACCAATTATCAAATTATTAAATTCAGCTGTTGCCAATGCTGCTAATAATCATGGAATGGAAGCTAATACATTACGAATTAAAGAAATTTTTGTTAATGAAGGTCCAACAATGAAAAGATTTATGCCCCGTGCTCATGGTCGAGCATTTCAAATCTTAAAACGAACAAGCAAAATTACAATCGTCGTTAGCGATAATTAGGAGGTAAATAAATATGGGTCATAAAGTTAGTCCAAATGGTTTAAGATATGGCATTAATAAAGATTGACAATCACGTTGATATGCAACTAATAATGAAGATTTAGCAAAATGAATTTTACAAGATTATCACATTAGAAAAGCATTATTTGCTCATCTAAAAACATCTGGTGTTTCAAAAATTGAAGTTGAAAGAACTAAATCACAAATTATCATATTTATTAACTGTGTTCGTGTGGGATCAGTCTTAGGGCAAGGCGGAGCAAATATTGAAGTATTAACACTCTTAGTTCGTAAAACAATTAAAGACCGTAAAATTGGTATTAAAATTAACGTAGTTGAAATTAAAAATCCTGATATTGATGCCCAAATTATTGCTAACACTTTAGCACAACAAATTAGCAACCGTATGTCACATCGAACAACGCAAAAATTAGCGATTCGCAAAGCAATGCGCGCTGGAGCAAAAGGGATTAAAACGCGTGTTTCTGGAAGACTTGGTGAAGCTGATATGGCTCGGGTTGAAGGTTATTCTGAAAGTAGCGTTCCATTAGCAACTTTACGTAGTAATATTGACTATGCCCATGCTGAAGCAAAAACAACTTTTGGTCAAATTGGTATTAAAGTTTGAGTATATAAAGGTGAAATTTTATCAGGTAATGATACTGATCAACCAGAAATTGTGGCAAAATATTATCAAAGAAATAATAATCGCCGAACAAGTAATCGACCACCATCATCAAGAGAGGTAAAATAACATGGCTACTATTCCTAAAAGGTATAAATATCCTTGTGTTCATCGTTTGAGTTATGAAGGGACAGCAAAAGGATGTAAAACAGTTGCTTTTGGCACATTTGGACTTCGTGCTGAAGCAGGTCATTATATTACTGAAAGACAAATTGAAGCAGCCCGAATTGCCATGACTCGTTATATGAAACGGGGCGGCAATACTTGAATTAGGATTTTTCCCCAATTACCAATCACCAGAAAACCAGCCGAAGTACGGATGGGTTCAGGGAAAGGTTCAATTGATCATTGAGTTGCGGTTGTTAAAAAAAATACGATTATGTTTGAAGTATCTTATTCAAATGAAGCAATGGCACGTGAAGCTTTACGTTTAGCAATGCATAAATTGCCAATCAAGTGTAAAATTGTTACTCGCGCAGTAGAAGATGTACCAAATATTAAAATAGCAATAAAAGAATTGGGTGAAGCAGATGGAAATGCAAGTAATTAAAAATAAAAAAACGTTAGAGTTACAACAAGATGAAGAAACCCTGCGCGCACAGTTATTTGCTTTAAGAATTCAAAAGACACTTGGTAAATTAGAAGAACCGCACATGATTAACAATATTAGAAAAGATATTGCTCGCATTAAAACTGAATTATCTTTCAGAAGTTTAACTGGTGAACAAATTAAACCTTTAAATACCAAAAAAATGGTATTACCAACTGAAAGTGCTAAAAAAGTTACCAAAAAAGCCAGAAAGATTGAAAAAACAGCAGCTAAAGCAATAGCAGTAAATGTTGATAGCGAAAAACCAACTATCGAAAAAATTGAAACAGTTGAAACAAAGATTACTAAACCAAAAACCAAAACTAAACAACCAAAAACCAAACAAAAAGCAACAAAAAGCGCAAAACCAAAAGTAAAAAGTAAAGCAATCATCAAATTATCTAAAACAAAACCATTAGTAAAAAAAGTAGCAAAACCAGTTACTAAACCAAAGGAGGACAAAGCCTAATGACCAATATTGTCCTGAAGAAACAACGTAAAACTTTTATTGGAACGGTCAGTTCTAATAAGAATGATAAAACCATCACTGTTATTGTTGAAACTTCAAAACGACACCCAATGTACCATAAAAGCTTTAAATCAACTAAAAAATATCATGTCCACGATGAAACTAACCAAGCCCAAATTGGTGATAAAGTTATTATTGTTGAAGCTCGACCATTATCAGCGCTAAAACGCTTTCGTTTATTAAAAATCATTACTGTTAATGCCAATGCAAAACCAGTTTAATCCAAGGAGCAAAAAATGTTACAAAATCTATCATGAATAACAATCGCCGATAATACTGGTATTAAAGAAGCAATGGTAATTAGAGTTTTGGGTGGCAGTAGTAAAAAGTTTGCTAAAATTGGTGATGTTGTAGTTTGTTCAGCAAAATCAGTTACGCCAAATAGCGCAATTAAAAAAGGACAAATTATTAAAGCAGTTATTGTGCGTTCTCGGTTTGGTGTAAAACGTAATGATGGTTCTTGTGTTAAGTTTGATGATAATGCTGCAGTAGTAATAAAAGAAGATAAAACACCACGTGGTACTCGCGTATTTGGTGTCTTAGCTCGTGAAGTTAAAGATCGTGGTTATCATAAAATCGCTTCTTTAGCCGAAGAAATTGTGTAGGAGGATTAAGTAAATGGCAAGCAAAAAAAAGAAACCAGTTATTAGTCTTGATACTAAATTAAAAAAAGGTGATCAAGTAAAAATTATTGCTGGTAAACATAAAGGTCATGTTGGTCCCATTATTCAAGTAATGCGCGTTAAAAATCGGGTTATTATCGAAGGGATTACTGCTATAAAACACAAAAAACCATCGCAAGAAGACCAAGAAGGTGGGATTGTGGAAGTTAAAGCTAGTGTTCACATTTCTAATGTGATGGTGATTGATGGTAAATTAAAAAACAAAAAAACAACAAAAATTGGGTATAAGTTTATTAATGATAAAAAAGTTCGGATTGCACGAAGTTCTGCAACAGTGCTTGGACAATAAAGGAGTAAAAGGATCTAAATGAATCGTCTACAAGAAAAATATCTTAAAACTATTATTCCCCAATTGCAAGAAGAATTAAATTGTAAATCAGTTATGCAAGTCCCTAAAGTTAAAAAAATTGTTATTAATATTGGTGTTGGGGATGCAAGTAGCAATCCAAAAAACATTGATAAAGTTGTTTTAGAACTAGCAAAAATTACTGGCCAAAAACCAGTTGTGACAAAAGCTAAAAAATCAATTGCTGGCTTTAAATTACGAGCAGGGATGCCAATTGGTTGTAAAGTGACCTTAAGAGGCCAAAAAATGTATGATTTCTTTGATAAATTAATTACTATTTCTTTACCAAGAATTCGTGATTTTCAAGGATTATCACCTAATGCTTTTGATCAAAATGGTAATTACACGCTTGGAATCAAAGAGCAAATTATTTTCCCTGAAATTAATTATGAAGAAGTTGATAAAATTCGGGGCATGGAAATTTCCATTATCACAACTGCAACTAACCAGGAAACAGCTCATTTATTATTAAAAAAAATGGGATTACCTTTCAAAAAACAATGAAAGAAGGAGGAATAACATGGCAAAAACTTCATTAAAAGTGCGACAAATGCGAAAACCAAAATTTAGCACCCAAGCTTATACAAGATGTCAAAAATGTGGTCGTCCCCATGCTGTCTTTCAGAAATTTAAGTTATGTCGGATTTGCTTTCGTACTTTAGCATATGAAGGACAAATTCCCGGCATTAGAAAAGCATCATGATAGGAGGTATATAATTATGATGAATGATCCAACAAGTAATATGTTAACAGTTATTCGTAATGCCATTAATGCTCCAGATAGCAGTAAATACCGAGTAGTTAGTGTACCTTCTTCAAGACAATTAGTTAAAATTGCTGAAATTTTAATGAAAAATGGTTATATTGAAAAATACCGGGTTACTGAAGAAAGTCCCAAAAAACCACGATTAGAAATCATGTTAGCTCATAGTAGTGGTAAAAGTACCATTCTTGGTTTAAAAAGAATTTCAACTCCAGGCTTGCGCGTATATGCTAAGAATCAAGAATTACCAATTGTGTTAAATGGTTTTGGCATTGCCATTGTTTCAACATCAAAGGGTATTATGACAAATAAACAAGCAAAAAAACTTGGTCTTGGTGGCGAAGTTCTGGCTTATGTATGATAAGGAGTAACTTATATGTCACGTATCGGTAATCGTCTTTTGCCAATTCCAGCAAATACAACTATTAAACTTGAACCAAATAACTTGTTAACTATTACAGGAACCAAAGGTTCTTTAAACAAATCGTTACCAATTAATATTACAATTAAAATTGATGATGAAAACCAAATCATTAGTACTACAAGAACTGATGATAACAAGAAGAACAAACAACTTCATGGCACAACAAATTCGCTCATTAATGGCATGCTAGTTGGTGTTTCAAAAGGTTTCATGAAGGAATTAGAAATTAATGGTGTTGGATATCGAGCAGCTATTCAAGGTACTACTCTTAATTTAAACCTTGGATATTCCCATCCAGTTAAATTTGAAATTCCCCAAGGTATTACCATTGTTGCCATTAAACCAACCGTGTTACAAATTAGTGGGATTGATAAACAATTAGTTGGTCAAGTTGCTGCCCAAATTCGTCAATATCGAGTTCCAGAACCATATAAAGGTAAGGGAATCAAATATAAAGATGAAAAAATTCGTCGCAAGGAAGGAAAAGCAGCTGGTAAAAAATAACTTTTTACATAGTACTTTGAAGGAGAACAAAAAATGATTAAAAAACAAGCAGCTCGCAAAATTCGTCATTATCGGATTCGTAAAAAAATTACTGGAACCGATATTCGTCCGCGTTTAAATATTTTTAGATCAAATAATAGTCTTTATGCCCAAATTATTGATGATGGAGCAGCACACACACTTCTTGGTTTATCAAGCCTATCGCCCCTTTTTAAAGATTTAAAATCAAAAAAAGATCTGATTGCTGCATCAAGACTAGGAGAAACAATTGGTGCTTTAGCAATAAAGCACAAAATTCGCGAAGTGGTCTTCGATCGTGGTGGTTATTTATATCATGGTATAGTGAAAGCCTTTGCTGATGCTGCACGCAGTGCTGGCTTAGAATTCTAATGAAAGGAGAATGATAATTGTATGAGTCTTCTAGAACCTAAAACAACCAATATTGAAAATACCCAACCACCAAGCAAAACACTCCGCGATCCTCGTGATTATAAGGGTCCGCGAAAAAGTTTTACCCGACCACCAAAAGTGCAAAGTGAATTTAAAGAAAAAGTAATTTTAATTCGAAAAATTAATCGAATCGCAACCGGTGGACGCATATTACGTTTTTCAGCAGCTGTTGCCATTGGCAATGGTAAGGGTGTCGTTGGTTTTGGCATTGCTAAAGCAAACGAAGTACCAGATGCTATTAAAAAAGCCATTGATGATGCTCACAAACATTTAACAACAATTGCCATTACTAAAACTAATAATTCAATTTTTCATGAAATTATTGGTACTTATTGTGCTAGCAAAATTCTCTTGAAACCAGCGAAAGAGGGAATTGGGATTAAAGCAGGGGGCGCTGCTCGTGATATTTTAGAATTAGCTGGGATTCATAATATTTATTCAAAATCACTTGGCTCAAATAATAAAATTAATTTAGCAAGAGCCACAATCAAGGGGCTTGCAGCAATTAAAGCAGCCGAATATTTTTTGGCCAATAATGATAAAAAAATTTTTCCGAACAAACGAATAAATAGTTAGAGGTGAATAATGGAAACAACATTACATGATTTAAAACCCACTCTCGGAGCACGCAAAAAAATTAAACGTTTAGGTCGTGGAACTTCTTCTGGACATGGTAAAACCGCTGGTAAAGGGACAAAAGGTCAAAATGCTCGGACTGGTGGAGGTACAAGACCTGGTTTTGAAGGTGGACAAACACCATTATACCGTCGTATTTCGAAACGCGGTTTTACTAACTTCACCAAAACCCATTATAGTATTGTTAATTTAGCGCAAATTGATGCCCTTAAAGAGCAAGATATCACACCTGCTTTGCTATATCAGTTAAGATTAATTAGAGATAAAAAAGATGGTGTTAAAATCCTTGCCAAGGGCACAATAACAACAGCCAAAAATATTCATGCTCATAAATTTTCAAAAGCAGCAGTTACTGCCATTGAACAAGCTG
>Ga0194135_10002447_pt1 | contig 11287 bp, 14 predicted proteins | sample LitLau_LLRF_2013_FD_134024 | JGI IMG/M metagenome (GOLD analysis project Ga0194135, IMG submission 134024) | Freshwater sediment microbial communities in response to fracking from North America - Little Laurel Run_MetaG_LLRF_2013 (version 2) | ecosystem: Environmental > Aquatic > Freshwater >... | reverse complement strand
TAGCATCTTCTGCCTGATGAACCGTCGAATTACTTAAGCTTAGACAATCGTAATATCAATAGCGTATTAATAGCAGCAGCGTAAAAGTGGTCATTTAAGTGCAGTTATTGTACGCATTGTCGTAGTTCAGGCCTGTCGGAAGCTACAATTTCTGACCCTTTCCTTCCATACTTAAAATAATTGTGATTTCTATTTCAGTAGCTTCCAGATCAGGACGTGTAAGAAAGAAGAATTCACTCTTAGCTGATTTTGAATCACTTGAACATCATGTGGAACAGCCAAAGCGAGCGAAATCAAGGAAATCTTCCAAGAGGGGACATGCAAGGGTAAATGGCAATGATAAAGTACAATATATGACTAATACCTCTGGCTCGACTGCCCTGTCCCGATAATTCTTATTCTGAAAACATGTTTTGTTTGTGATAGGGGACCCCACAAGCCGCAAAAGTTCCTAAGAAATCCAGTCAAGAGTACTCATTGGAGACACCGGAGCTGGACTCTATCCTGCAGGATGTTGGTGTTGGGGACTTGGAAATAGATTTGCCCGATGACTTCACAGAGGAAGACATGCCACACCTTGTTGCAGCAGAAGAAATAATTCATGAGGGCTTTCTAAACGTTGCCGATGACAAGGCTGCAGACGTAGTTTCTAACAACACATCCGTAAATCGACTCAAGTCCCAAGCACAATCGACGTACATGCTCGAAAAACATCTAGAAATTGCCAATAAACCTCCTAAAAACCGGAAAAGCTCAGCAGGATCGGGCCGAGCGTTCCAGTCGGTGGGAAAAGTTCAAAATGCTCCTGGAAAAGTTAGCAAAGCTCTACAAAAGCAGCCACCATCAGCGAAACCTGTAAAGGGATTTAAATTTACGTTAATTGTTGTAAAGAATTTCAAGAGTTCCTATTTTTTTCCGTTTAGGTACGTCGTGTGACTGCCTACATGGTTTGGGCCAAGGAGCAGAAGACTCTCCACGCAGATAAGTTTCCTCACATTGAATTGTCTGGGGCGAAACTTGGGGAGCTGTGGGCTCAAGTCCCACACGCTCAAAAGAGGATGTGGAAGAATCGAGCAGCGAAGCAAATGAAAGCATCTGGAGAAAATATAAAGAATACTGCACCTCCAAAGAAACCAAGAGGAAGGAAACGAACGAAATTGACGAAAACGGATGGAAGCGTCGGAGATAGTACAAAACCTTCTGTAAAGAAACCTGTGGGAAAAGGAAAGCTGAAAAGAAGGAAAATGCCGGACAGTTTTCTGATTGAGGAGGACGACGTGATTACTCCACCCCCAAAGAGGCAACATCCCGAATTGCTCGGACTGGCCAAATCTGGCAAAGGGAAGGGCAAAGGAAAAGGAAAGTTCAAACCCATCGATTCCTTTGGAAGAGTCTCGGAGGTCATGAAAAATGGAAGAAAGTCATCAGCCCGAAGTGTGGGAGGAGGAAATCTCAATGTCGCCTCAATGCGTGCGGTTCCTGGCGGTGGCAAATCCACTGGAACAAAAATGCAGTAAGTCATGTTGTCTAACCAGTCATGTTGTTGTTGTGGAAAATCAAATTCAAGGCTGACCTCCTTTCCTTTGTATGACCTTTCAGATACTCACCACGAAGGGACGAGGAGCCAATTTACAAAGTCACAGGAACAAATCCCAATGATGCCGCAGCTCATTTTATTCTCCTGGGAGAATCTCTGCAAATCATTGGACAGAGGCTCAAGGAGCACGAGGTAAGTTTTACCATAATCGTTAAACCTAGTTAGCCAAGGTTTTAAAAAATTTAAGCGTTTATGGCTCAATGGTATTAGGGCAAGACGGTAAGCGGAACTCTTTCAGTATTATTGGATTCCTTAGTCTGCTCCATTTCCCCACTGCTCTGCCTCACTCAGCAAGTGGAAGAATTGAACGTGATTCCGCAGGAGATGCTAACAAAGACTCTCAATAACATTGCATACCTCATGCCGGGAATGTAAAGCATTGCGAAATTGCGATTCTAATCGTAAGTTTGGACGAACTCTATTCTGTACCTAAAGTTTACTTTTAGTATTTCCTCATCCGCCTAGCTGTAGTTGTAAGTTTCAACGTTAAGTTATTGCAATATCCTAAACATTACGTATCTCATCACCTCATCCATGTTTTTAGTTTTAATCCTTACCTTACTTTGAAATCTAGAGAATATACCAAGTGGTTAGCCACTGAAGTCCAAAGTCCTCACTTTTTTTTAAATTTTAAATTCTCTTCTAATACCAAAGCGTAATAAATAAGTTAGGAGACACAAATTCTGTGGACGTACGGAACGTGTAAGACTAATAATAAATAACTGAATAAACTACTGAAATAAACTGGTACGAACAAGTCGGAAAATTTTTATTTTCTAGTTTTATGTGCGTTTTGAAAGCAGAATTCATTATTAAAAAGATCCAAATCAAAGGCACCATTCAGATCCTTTAAACCAGATCACTGTGGGTATAGTAAAATTGCATTACGAGTTACCACTTCCACTACGCTGGATTCTGTACCCTAAGTTAATCCTACCGAAATTACATTTTATGAGTATTGTTGTTGCTATTAGTGTTGGTAAAAAGAAGAGGAAAAAAAACTTGGCACATTGTTATTTCATTTTTTGTAGCTTTGAGTTAAGTGCGAGTGCTAAAAGCCTTAATTTTTCATTCTTAAAATCTAAATGTAACGATTTCATTTCTTTGGTTTTTTTTTCGTCTCATTTGGTTTATAAAATATTCAACACCTTATTATCCGACAAGAGTTGTCAAGAGTGGGTTAACTTTATAACTCGTACTCTCCAATGAAGAACACGGGAAGGTCATTATTATTCTTAACAAGGTTAACAAGAACTAATGGAAATTCGACTCATGCGGTTCAAGGCCGACTCTGGAAGTCCAAGAACGGAACTGAGAACCTGACAGAGTTTCGTGTAATCCGACTCCAACTGGGTCTGATAGTCTGCTTGTTCTGGGGAAATCAATTGTCCATTTCGGATAAGGAGCTCTCCACAGCACTCCACAAAATCTCTGCAAGAATCAACAATCATTAACTAATGGAATTAAAATTTGGATAGGAATGCACGTGAGTGCTCCTGTTCGAATCCAAATGAATACCTGAAAATAGCCTTGAGCTTGTTTATGTCCTGAATAGGAAATTCGTGTTCCTTGTCTAAGAATGCTCGGGCATAGGCGAGAGGTCCTTGATTGACCTAGAACGCAAGCATGCATTAATGACTCCATGAATTACATCTGTTCGAAAGTTTTAGGCATACAACAATACAGTTACACTCCTAACCTGGACGCTGACAGATCCTTGGAGTCTCAATTGAATGCGTTTCAGATCCATGGAATTCCTCTCGGATCGCAGCTCTGTCACTCGCCGCTGCATATCATCAATTGCTACAACGATTGGACTCAAATCTTCTTCCTCGGAATTGATCACTCGCAGTCTTGATGTAACCGCTGGAAAGGTGTACTCCGCTGAAAAAAAAAAACAAATGATAAAACATTCGGTTGAGCCAATCCATTTCTCAAATAAAATTTTCCATTTTACGTACTTTGAATTGTTGTTCTTCGCTTCCATTGTTGATGGACGGCGGCTTTGTTGTCCACGCTGATCCTGTCCTGGACTTTTACCGTAAATGGAGTGTCATAGGAGAACCGGCTGACGTTTTGGTGTCTTCGGAAATCCTCTGACCATAATTTTCTCCGTGGACTCTCACTGGGGATCGGGAACAAGTGCGTGATGGTGGCATAAGTCTTCTCATCATTATTCATCTGATCCGTATCTCCGGAGATGATGGTGGCGTTCTCTGAATTCTCCACTTTGTTACAGACTTCCATGAGTGAAGTGACGTTGGGCTCCTTGTATACGTAGACTTCCACAGGCCTTGTCAGTCCATTTCTTCTGGGAAGGTAGAGGGCAACTCGGTAGTAGGTCGCCAGGAATCTCTCCCGCTTGTTTTGGATAAGGGCACACGCTCTCGACATTTGCTTGTAGGAATGTTCCAACGCTGCATAATCCGACAGAGATTCTTGAATGTCGACTAAAATCCTGTAAACCTACAAGGAGAACGAGGGATTAACATATAACAATTTCGGTTAGATTCAGCCTGTATAAGGAGGTTATTTGGAAAATTACCTCCAACATGAGTTCGTAACGCTCAGCCTTCTCGCACAAGTGGACGCAAGTTTCAAGACGCTGAATTAATTCCTCTGTTGTATCCTCTTCCTCATGACTGTCTCCAGTTTGCTGGAATTCGTCTTTTAGGTTTTGGGAAATCCCAAGCATGATTTTCTTTACCTAAGAAACAAAAAAAATTATAAGTGAACACTTCCAATGGAATTTGGATTTCTCAAGAGTAAAATTGTCAAACATCAGGAGTGGCAGAATGGCGTGCGAGTCCAGCAGCAATATGAAGTTCACAGGTGAGGGCTTCGCTGAATCTTTTCCGTGATAAATGCTCGTCTTTCAGTGACTCGAACGCATCAATCCTTAGTCTTCCCCGTGCATAGAAGGAATAGGAGTTGGCCAATTTCAAGTACAACTCGGATAATCGGTAGTCATTCGTACAAGATTTGAGCAACCAAAGGGAGTTGAGTATGGTGCCTAGACGCATTGGAAGACTATTCGTGACCATCTTATCTCGTCTCCTCCCAGTGCCAGTCTTGAGATGTCGAAATGAATGTCTTGGCTTGAGAATACTCTTCGGCTCAAACTCACTCAAGTCAATAAAACTCAATTTTTCGGTTATGGCCATTACGAAACTGGATCTTTCGTTGAGACTCATCCCTCTCTCCAGCAGGCCCAAGGATTTACGAAAGTTGTGAACAAAGGCTGGCGTGAGTGATAGGGAAGAGATGGCTAGAAGACTTTGGGAAATGGTTCGGTTTGCATTGTTGAGGTAGAGTTTAGCCAGGATCCCAACGCATGAATTAATTAGATAGGTCGTGCCGAAGCCGTTGAGGAGTTCGCAGAACAGTTGATGAGTCAGATCTTCGTTTCCTAAAATAATTATTAAAAAAAAATTGATATGATTATCAATTACCTCCGACTATACCATATAATTTGGACTATTACCCTTTGCAAAGACAATATTCGCCAACTCATCGATGTGGTAAAGGTTTTCCAGGGCACTGAGCATCGATCTCGTGTCTTCACTAGTTTTGGCGACATCCAGCGTCGTCCGGATAACGTCCCTGATCTCATTGTTCTCTCCTTTACAGGCCGTACAAAGATTCGCCAGCGTATCCACACAGATAAATGTGGTTTCAGAGCTTAGAGCCTTCCAATCGCTCGCAGTTGTACTCTTCCTCCGCTTCAATGCTAAATCATCCACCTTGAGCGGCTCGTCGGCTGTCCCCTTCAGAGGAAGGGAAGACCATTTTTTATTTGGGAGGAGCGACGCACGTGGACTCGGTGGCATCGTGGGCGGGACGACTATCCCTACGACCTAATAATCAATAATCAATAAATAACCAATAATTAACAATATTCTTGAAATGGTTTACATGAATCTAAATTAATGAATCTCCTTTGTGACTCGATATATACCTCACTCTTCTTACTCTGAAAATGTTTGAAAGTTTGTGATGCAACAAGGAGAAAACGCACATTATGAGTCAACCCCGAGATCAAGCCTCTGTCCTTCACGCGTCTGAAATAGCCAATCCTCTGGCCAAGTCCCCCGCGTGCTTTACGTTTAGTATTCTTAAAGGTAACTCGGTGGGATGGAGACTGGCCCATAATTACAATTGTTACATATCTCAACCAACAAGCCAAAACCCTTTTGTTGAGACGCAAAGACAGCGCAAGGAATTCAACTTCCTCTTCTGTGGCGTAATATTATGATGAAATGCATTATTCCAAATTATAAAACAGGAAGGAGAAAAACCCAAAAGTTCTTTTACCTTTTTCCTCGTTGCTGTTACAGCCTTCTTGGCGGAAGTGAAATGGGAACAGGCAAGATGAATCATTTGGAGAAGCGACGCTCTCTCCTGGCTTGAACTCTTAGTCCAAAAGTTCCGTAAACCATCCTTTCCCATTTTCTTCAGGATGTACAGACCGCTAATTAGTAGCTGACTCGTCTCAACGTCATTCAGCTTGTCGTAACGGCGAAGGACGACGTGACTTTTGTCTTGCTCGTTCATGCTTCCACTTGATGGAGCAACTTTTACAAGTTCGTCGTCTGTCGTGATATCACTTGGGTCCTTTCCTAGGCTCGTCCCATCACTCCAATTCAAAAATGATAGAAGTTGCATTAATATACTGATGAAAATTAGGTTTCATAATTAGTGGAAATTAAAGAGAATTACCCCGAAGCGCTGTCAGACGTTTTCTCCCCAACGATTGTACCACTTCCCGAACCAACGCTGATTTCTGATGCTGCTGAGGTGGAAGCGGCTGGGTTGCTCATCTTAATTGCAGAAATGGCATCCAAATAGTCGCAATTGGTAAGGCTAAGCCTATCCAAACTCATTCTGTCGCCATTCCCAGCCGTGATACTACTAATGTTGGACATGCTGCTGTTTGTGCTGAGGCTGGGTGTAAGACCCAATCCATTCCGAACACGAAGGGAGGATTTCCTTGGTGTATCCATGTCCCCGCTACTCAAATCTTCGCATCCAATCCCATTTGACAGAACTGTGTTCCTCTGACTCCCACTCAGCGACTTTGTCAGGGCAGCTTGAACGAGTGTACCTGCAGTAGCAGAGAGAATCGTCGAGACGGAAGAGCATCGTGAGGAATGTGTAGCACTTAGGGAAGCGGTTGAAATTCGGTGCAGGTTCTGGAAATACAACAAACGAACACTCAGATACGGTAGGATAACTTTGGATACAAAGAACATGGTGACGCTACTCGGAAACCGGTGACGTTGCGTTCATTTTCCACAACTGGCCAACAAACAGTAAGAAAAATGAGCAAAAGAATCCAACTTACGTCACACACGACTCGCAGCCATGGGATCCACATGGTTGAGCTGGATCCTTTCTCCTCGTCGATAACCAGCCCATCCATTATTGGCCTTAAAGCTAAACTTCTCACATTGGATACTTCCCCCAATCCACTTCGGGATTGCTTCATGACAGTGGCAACCAAAAAATGACGTTTTGACCAGACAGCGTTGTCGAGCCTATAGAAAGGAAATGAATGAGCATAAAGCATTTGGGCAGAAATTAAAATGGAAGTTAAACTCCTTACCGTGTAAATTCTTCATCACCCCCAGCTGAATTCAATTCCGAAAACAGAGGGTGTTTTACCAGACGTTGTAACAAGTAAAACTTGAAATCTTGGACCTGTAAGGAAATCAAAAGTGAAAACCATTAAAAAGTAAAAAACAGGGTAATAAAAAATAAGAGTATAAAATAGAAAAAGATGATGCGCTACCTTATGGGAGTCACCAGGCCCAAAACAGGCTAGGTATGAGTTGATGGTTGCAAATACGACGTGTCGCTGTGTAATAACAGAAAGGGCTGAACAGATAAATTGGACAACATTTTCATTGGCAGCACGAGCAAGGGGATGGTCAGGCTGACATCTCTGGACGACTTCACATGTGAACAACTGAACAAGCTTCACCAGCTTCGAGTCCTCTGGATTTGAGCAATGAAATCCTTGTATGGCAATTGACTTCAAAATCATTGTGAAGAAGTGTCTGGACAGTTCCAGGGAATTCGCTATCGTGGTTCCATCTCCAGTTTCAAAGATTTCAATCCAAGAATCCACAAGAACTTCCGCAACTAAAAGCAAACAACAACATGAATTATTCTCAGCCTCTGCTCGCAATATTTCGTTTTGGTTTGCGTGAAACATACGCGACGTTGTCTGTTTAATCTCATTTGGTTTTTCTTGAGCTGCAAGAAATCTGAGACGAGTGTATTCTTCGATTATGTGCCCCAACCCTGCTTCGATGACAGAATGGAACGCAAAAATAAGGAATTTGAAAGATGCGACGCCGATTGTTTTTGAAATCTTGGCAATGTTGCAAATCTGGTTGATGATCGTAGGGAAAAAATCCCGAAGCGTGTCCAAATCAATCGAATCCAAAGTCTTGATAGCCTTCGTCGTATTCTCATCGTCGCAGTGAAGAAATCTCAAGCCATTTGCGCTATTTCCCTTTTGAAGGATTTTCTCTGCGTGAGCGAAGAAGGCTCCAAGGGAGCCACATTTTGTCCAGACTGTAGAGACCAGGTTCAGCTTGACGGAAAGTGTGCATTTTTCCAGCCATCCAATTTCCGGACCAGAATACTAAGGAAGTAGAAAAAATGAAGATCAGGTTATTTAGTTCATCTTGTCGTAGAAAAATCGAAGGCAACAAGATTTGTTAGTGCTGATGCTGCTGAAGCCTAAGCTATTGTTAATAGTAGTAGTGTTTAGCTTTCTTGTTAATTGCCGGTGTTCTTAGCAGTTTAGAGAGGAAAGACTTGCAGTGAGCAAAATCGACATTCCTTTCATTCATGTACGATCCTGAAAATTTGAATGTGAGCAGAGAGAGCATGAAACACGGAAGAAGAGCGAAGGATTCACAGGAGGCCTTTGAAGTTATGTACACGGTGAACTTGCCTTTTCACATTTCGCTTTGAAAAATCGTTTACGGCTAAGTATTTGAAGCAACTGAGGAGAAGTTCCTTCACTACTTCGCCTTTCCATAGCCACTTCGTCCTCGCTCTGACTCTACATAGTTTTATTCTATTAATTCCCGATTCTCCGAGTAATTTATACTCAAGAGGGAAGCAGAATGCATGCATTTTAGAAGGAAATCTTCATGTGAATAATTTTAGTATAAATTGAAAATGAAAGGGAAAACGATTAATTGTAGGATGACGAGATGTAGTTCTCTCAAAATCCCATACAAGTAAAAGTATGTTTGATTGTCCCATCAAGAGAAGGGAATAGGAAAAAAGAAAAGTTAAGAAAAGGAAATCATGCATAAACTGGAGCCAGAAACAGGTAGAAAGTAAGAACCTACCCCACGTCCCAAGCCCAACGGCTGAATTTGCAGGTAACCCGATGGTAGATTTGAGGCGATGGGTAAAAGGTGCTCTCCTCCAATGAACCGGAACTTGTTGAGAAGTGGGATCCAAGCGTACCCGATGATATTCTCAACTTGCTTTGCCTTATTGGCCTTCTCGAAGGAACATGAAATGTGGTAGAATTGGAATAGGAGGTGGAGACGGGGATCCAGTGCTACCGGGAGACTTAGTTTGATTTCACTGTACCACTCCGGGTTCGCACGGTGGTAGAGGACGTAAGTTCCGATCGTCCCATCACAAGGGTTGGATTCCAATGCTAAATTAAATGGAATTAATTAATTCTTCATTTTTCGTTACAGCCCGTATCCATTTTAATTCCAACTCACGACTAGCATCGATGTCATCTTCAGCGCGCAGGAAGACCCGACAAAGAATATTTCTCGCTCTGATTTTACTCGTCACTGACGTCAAATTAAGCACGATTGGGTAAACGTAGAGGAGGTGGGTGAATTGTCGGAAGGGTTCGACGGACTGATACGGAAACTCTGTAATTACAACATGACTCGAGTCTGGACTCTCCTTCTTGTTCAAATCCTGGACAAATCCTGAACCTATTTTCTCAAGTGAAACTTTGATTACTCCTGGAACCAGAGTTAGCCTGGATACTTTCTCCGGTTTTCGCATATCCGCCAATATTTTGAGCAAATCCTCATCCGTCCCCTTCTCGTACTTGTAAAAGGAAGTGAAGGAGGATTCCAGATCCAGAGTGTAATTTGTACTATTTTCTCCAGCATCCTTTCTCCGAAACATGGATTTTGATGACCAGCAAAGCGGCATTCGGTATCTAAAGAAGAATTTGAAATAAAACTTATAAACTCATTTCAGGAAATGCGTTATTATTTTGGCAATTGGAAAACAATTCTTGAGCTGACAGAAGTAGAGCAGTTTATATTTGCGTAACTTTAATCAGATCTTGAGGAGTGAATAACCTGCTGCAACTGTTAAGTAATAATAATAATAATAATAATAATAGCTTTGACTGTTATCCCCCTAATTCCTCATCACAATGCGATCTCAACCGAAACAATGAAAAGCAATGACCTTCATAAGCATGCCTTCTAGATTTCGAGATTAGTTCATTCTCTGACTGTTTTCTTTGGAGTTTCTCATGCATTCAAGTAAACGGATCTAGAAAATTTTCTGTTAACGTAACGTTGTCCAACTTAATGGGTATAATAGGGAGTTGATGGTTTAATTACCATAATCCCTTGGGCAAACAATTTATCAGAGCAAAGTGAACGAAGATCTCTATTCTGCGAAAATAAATTCATAATAGGAATCGCTTACCGTTGAGCCTCAGTGAAAAGAGGTGATGTGGTAACATTTTTTGAAATTCTGGAACCCGTTTTCCCATCTGGATTTCCTCGTAAATAAACGTCAGGCTCCGTTGCCTGCAGAGTCTTCTCAACGCGAACCACGAGGTAAATCTGATCATGCACTTCGCTGACCCGAAATAATGCCTACAAGAAAGACGAATAAAATTAATAACGATGATTTTTTTACTCGTTGAGCTAATACCATCCATGGTCATTAAAATTCAATTTAAATCCACTGAATGAGAAGGAAAATCCCTCGTTTGTTAGTTTTAGTAGGGCTCATTTACAGGATGAAATCAAAACAATGGAAAACCGGAAATCAGTTGAGGAGAACTTGAAAAACAGGTGGTGAATGTAATACAAATCCAATAGGATTACTAAACCACTGAATTGGGTAAGTTAAACAAAAATCTATTGCAATGGCACGACCAGTTTTTTTTATTTAATTTATCATCATTCCCAGTTTTAATAAAAATCCTCATCGGATGCTCAGAAGGAACTTCGAGGAACGACGCGGCGTCCTGAATAAACCCAATTTAAACAAGAGACGGCACAGAGAAGAATGAAAACTTACTTTAGGTCTGGTCACGAACTTCCCTTGAATGTCCACAGTTGTATTGAAATCTTCGGAAATCTTTCGACCATTCTTTGCATCGAATAAGGAAACAAGGATGTAATATGGCTCCACTGCACTCCCGCTCTCAGTCTTGAGACGAAACTCGAGCGAGTCCAGTTGCAGCGTAAAAAAGACTGGATCGGACGACACCCTGGCTTTCGGGCTTTGTTTCGTCTCCAGCGAATGCTTAGGCGAAATGTCCAACTGTAAAAGTCATTCAATGACAGTAAATTAAAAAAAAAAAAGTCAACGAAAAAGGAGAGCACGAGCAAAATCGTCTCTTAATATCCACCAAGACAAGACAAATCGGTTGAGAAATGG
>Ga0194135_10002446_pt1 | contig 11289 bp, 7 predicted proteins | sample LitLau_LLRF_2013_FD_134024 | JGI IMG/M metagenome (GOLD analysis project Ga0194135, IMG submission 134024) | Freshwater sediment microbial communities in response to fracking from North America - Little Laurel Run_MetaG_LLRF_2013 (version 2) | ecosystem: Environmental > Aquatic > Freshwater >... | reverse complement strand
GTGGCGGTGGCGGTGGCGGCGGATGGGACAGAAGAAGTCACGACTACTCAGGGCGACAGGACGGATGGGACGCATCACACCTGGCGTATAAAGCCTATTCCACCGTTGAGAATCTCTTGTAAATGACACCTATTACCATGCGACAGAGACACTTGTGACACGGCGGCGACTTCTACTTCTCGAGTCGTGACTTACGTTCTCAGGGGAAATGACTGACAACGTACTAACTACCAGTGTACGTAGACATTTGCACTCGTACCAAAGATATTTTAGAATTTAGGACAATTACCTACTAGTACACCCCAACATCAACGATACCTATTCAAAGACAAAGACTGACCAGAACAAGTAACTACGCCATCGTAATTTGACGGACTACAAACAACAATGAATTGTACAAAACAAAAACAAAATCAGACAAGACAAATTATGAACATACCTAAACTTGCTTACCTACTACTTGACAGAAGACACCACTTAATACGCCAACTACAGACCACATTTAAAATCTCTCATTGTAAATAGCTCATAATAATTTATTTTAATTATAAGAAACATTAGTCATCCAACTATATAATATTCATCCCATTAAATTATTATTTAAATACTCCGTGTGTTGTTTGTCACAATGACTAAAATGAGTAAGAAGAGATACCAACCTGATTCCTTATGACGAATTTGTATTAAAAATGGCTAGAAAGGCTAAAATATCGGGACATGAAGATTTTAAAAAATAGTTTTAGCACTACTTCAGCTCATTAAAAATTATGAACGAACTGATAGGGTTTTGAAAATGGGTTCAAGACTAAAAGTGGGCCTTGCTATAGTATGTAGGTTACGCATAGGTTTTTGAACACATACGTACTTTTGGTAGAGATATCAATCATGCCAAATACATGCCAAAATGGAAAATAAGACATAATAACCGTGGGTCGGCGCATGATAACCATGACTCACTGGTAACACAAAATGGAACAACCACTGTCCCATCCTGATTTATAGAATCGTGGAAAAAGGTACATACCTATCCCCAGGTTTCCGTCTGATATCTGCCGGTCTTCTCCATATTAAGCAAAAAGAGCTCAGCATCTGCAGGTGAAAGGCCTCCATGCTCTTGGATGACGTGTCGTATCGCTTCTCTTACACTAGAAGGCATATTCCTTGAGCTACCCGCTACCATCACATACCCATTTCGTTGCAAAAAATCCCATACAATCGATCCTGCTTCTTTTATTTTGTGTTGTACATATCTGTAAATAATAGAAATTAACGTGTAAAAATAGAAATTGACGAGTAAATAAATAAAAAGCATAGCTAAAATGTGAAGCACATAAACGTATAGAGTATAAAGGCTGAAGTCGAGTGTAAGAAAAAGAAAAGATAAATAGTGCGAGTGGAAGTAAGAAATCTCCCTACGGTCGTTTTTACAAGAGTCAGACTATACCTGCTGACAAAACTTACACTTTATCTTCTTGATCTCTTGAAAAGGCAGTGACCATTTTCAACATGTCCTTTCTCTGGCAGGTAATCCATTCTTCTCGGAAATGAAAATCTGCTGCCTCGTTTCTACAGCCGAAAAACAGCAACAGTGCTGACGAGTTGGCACATCCCTTGGCAACCAGTTCTTGCACGTAGCTACGGAAAGGAGCTACCCCCGTCCCGGGTCCAATCATTATAGTTGGAGTACCCTTGTAAAAATACGCAAAAAGAATTCATCAGCAAAGAGAAAGAACATAAGTTAATCAATTTGGCTTAATTAGTTAAAATAATTTGCTTTGGTTTTATTGCACATTCATTCTGGAAATTGTTTTTTTTACAATACGTCATAACGAAAGTAGGTATGATGCGCCAAGTTCCCATCCAAACGATACCTTGAAATAATGTAAATAACAATGGGATTCACTCTAAGTTTAAGAATGTAATAAAGCTTAAAAATGTCCCAAGTTCGAATGAAACTTGAATCATTATTGGCTGAGCGCTCTCAGGCGACCTGATTGCTATGGTAACTTCGGGCATCATTACGCATTCTTACATTCTTGGTAAGAAAATCCTAAGAGTTCTTTTTATTCTTACGACGTATTGTTGACCCCTTAATAAATTATCTATTGTGCAGTGATTCCAACTAATTTGTAACCCAAGGCATTTGATTGCTAAAACTTTATGGCAATAGGGGGGGTTAGGAAATACCCGGGGCGGCGGTGGGGGTCTTGGTATTGGTGATTATAAAATTTAAAATAGTGGTAGGTTTTAGAGGTTTAGGTTTATAAATAATGTACCATGGTACTCACGAGTTTTGGAAATCGAAAGGATCCTGGCCGTACCCAACCATGCAGAGTGAATCCAGTAGGAAGATCAGCCAGGTAAGAAGAACACAGCCCTTTTCTTGGATCAACCAGTTTAGTTTTATATTGAACAACAGCCAACAGAATGTGAATTTCATTTAAGTGTGCAGCCGGTGAACTTGCGATGCTGAAATATCTGGGTTTAATGGGTTGCAAGACGTCAAACATCATATCTAAAGTGAGGCATTTCGCCGCGTGAGGGAAGTCAGCAAGAACTTCAAGTATTGTCCTTTTCGGCCGATTGCAATAAGCATACAAATCTTCTTGTCCCTCCGCCGTGGAAAACTCCAACAACTTTTCCTTCTCTAGGTCATTGTTGGTAATTTTCGACAAAAGAGCAAATACATGTCTCCTCGGAACAGCCTAAAACACAGTAAGCCTCTGTAGTTCAGTTGGTAGGGACTTCGTTCATCATGTGGATAGTCATGAGTTCGAGTCCCGAATAAAGTGAAATTTGCTAATTTACCTCATCACCTATGAGTTAAGCGAAGGCCCTTTCTTACACTTAATTTACTTTTCTTCTCTCTCTTTCTCACATATATATAGGTGAAAGACAAGATATTTTCGACCGTCATAAGGTAAGTTCGCAACTTTGATTCCCCAAATATAAGGCGAGTGTGTGTGTGTTAGAGAGAGAGAGAGAGAGAGAGAGAGAGAGAAGATAAAAACTGTGCTAGTTAGAGTAAGATATCTCTATGCAGTCGTTCGTATAGGAACCAGACAAGTGAATCGGCAAAAAAGTAAAAAACTTACATTTAGATCCCAGTACTTTTTTGCACAATCCATCAGAATAATTGGTCTTTTAATCATTTCAGGCACTGGTAGGTCTTTATTTCTTTCGACAAGTTGAACAATGGTGTTTGCATCAATACGACAGTGGGTATTCCGATTTTCGTTAAGCACATCGAAGAGCCTTCTTACATTCTGATCAGAATTTTGAGGCACCAACACCAGCACGTCTCCAGGATTATAGCTCAGTTCTTGCAGTACAGATAATTTTATAACCCTAAAAATATACAATAAAACCAAGTCAATTCTAATGCTACTCACGTTACGCTAAGAATAGAAGAATGAATTTACCATTACTTTAAATTCAGTAATTCACTAAATCATTCTTATTCTTAGGCTGGTTCTTTTTATGCCATTATTATTGTAGCTACATAAAATAGCAGGTTCATTTCAAGTCATCTAGGTACATGCCCTTCGTACAAATGCATTTTCATCGTTTCCGTCAAAACCCAGCGGATATCATTGTACAAAGGGACTTTATTAGAATAAAAACAATACATGCATTTCAAAAAAGTATTAAGGAATTTAAAATGAGCGGCATAATGCAGCTAGGTAGGTACTTCAATCCATCACTATCGCCTAATTGTAGCAATACTTACCGAACATCTTGAAAATGATCTTCTGGAGTGGTTTTAGTATTGCTCAAAACCCGCATCGGGCATGGGGATTTCTGCGAATACTGTCCCAATTCATCTCCACCCTTCTTGCTGTCTCCCAATTCATCCACCACTTGAACGTTCCATCTGAAAGTTTAGAAATTAAAGAATTACATTTATTAAAGAGAAAAGCAAAAATAATCCTCAATTAATTATCTAAGGATATTAAAAAATAACTGCATTTACCAGTAGGTAAATAGTGTTATACCTGGCTTCAAGTTGGAGCTTTATCGTTCCAGCGGTAAATTGAAGAAGGCCGCCAAGACGTTGCCAGAGAGTAGAAAGCCAACTGTCGACAACAGCGTCGACTCCCAAATCGTGCTGATCGTCCGCATATCCGGGATCCAGCAGGGCTACTCCCCCCAAATTTAAAAGCCGCCTGTTCAGTCGCTTAGCCACAAAATTGAATTTAACGTAAGACGAGTCTCCTAGTCCCAACACTAAAAAAATTACATATCGATAAATACCTATATAAATTAATCAATTACGTTCACGGGACCAGCGCATAATGCTATAATAGGCAACAGCATGTTACCATTTCATTGCCAGCGTAAAGTAGGTACCGACCTGAGTAAATATCATTTATTATTTCTCCAGAAAAATAGTAACATTTGCAACCATTACCTACTTCAGGGCAAACCGCAAAGGTCTAGACTGTTTAGAGTGACTATATGTATGTACTTTACAATTTTAAAAAAAATACCGTAGGCCTGTTCTTTGTCGAATTCAGACATATTTCTCGAGACATCTTTATTCTTGACTTCGTGGTGCATTGAAAAACTGGGAGACCTTGGAGACGACGACATGACGGTCACAGGCTTTTATCAGAATGTCTGGTCCTAGCGCGATGTCGTCGTCTCCAGACTAAGTTGAGTTTATGAATTCAACGACTCAACCTAATGATAAAGTCTGGATTCCAGAAAAAAATAACCTAATGTTCATAAAAATATTATAAATAAATTTAATTCTCGAGTTACAATTGATAGACACTAACCGCCAAATTTCACATTTCGTAAAGAGTCCCCAGGAAGGTTCTTTTTCAAAAGAAACTTCCAAAAATTCTTCATGTTCTCTGGTTCTTCTCCTTGTCCAGTTGTTGAAGCAACAAATACAACCAAAGTTTCGTAAACAAGATTTATTACAGAGTAGTCGTCCATGCACATAACAGGGCCATGAAAATTGTAGAATTGAGACTCTCTCCAAATTCTCTCAGCAACGTCTTGAGCTGTACCAGTCTGACTTCCATACACAATTAAAATCTTCCGATCTTGCATAGTAAATTACATGCCATTGAATACCTTTAACTGATAAGAAACACCGGGAGGAAACAGTAATTTATGTACCTAGGTGCAACCTTACACTTGGTGCATAAAGTATTTAAAAATATATGATGGCTACCTTTGCCATCTCCAACAAAAACCTATATACTATATTTAAAAAACAAATTTATAGGTATTTCCTATTCAAAAAATTAAAATTGCAAAAGTGTTTGTTTACATGCAGCCAGCAGCCGACTTACGGACACGGGCGCCAACGCCGAAGAGTTAAACCTAATTTGAATCATATATTTATAATTAGACATAAATACCTATTAATTTTAATACTTTAAAATAAAATTTATTTTTGTCTACTTTTTTAATATCAAGAAAATCGATATAATCAGTTGAATGTGTTATGTTTTTATGTGGTGGCAGCACTGAACTGGCTGTCAAGAAAAGTTTGTTGATATGCTGAAAATTTATTTTATTTATCCATATTTCTCATAATTTACTTTCTCAAAACCGTTAATTATTTAATTTATGAACATTTTTAGAATAATAGTCATGAACACAAAAAGTTATGATTTTCCATTTTCATAAAAAAGTCCGCAATGAACTGAAATCTAGCAAATGTAGTACCTTTTTTGTTGACGAAAGCTGGTAAGATCCTTGATATTTTGGTACTGTATTCTTCATGTAAATAGTAAATTTAATTGCTTGAATGAATTGATTGCTACCACGTTATAGACGTATGCGGTTAAATCCTGTATCTTTAGCAAACGAATTGTATGATTCGGGGCTCGGGCTAAAGATTTCCTGCCTAGATTCTTCTCTATTTATTTGTTTAATTAAGCACTGAAAAAATTTACTGCTGGTTCTACTTTATTACGCTATAAACGAACCTTCACGCAACCACTCCATCTCCACTTACAGCGGTTATAGATTGATTATGCATGGTTCAGTGAGGATATATGCAATAATAGGGCCTGGTCTTTCCTTTGGACTATGCGGGGTTCCTCTGGAAATTAACTTGAGAGTTGACTCAATCCTGCTTGGATCTATTGGAATGAACACGCCTTATAGTTGATTTATTCGTAGGTCACAACACTCATCAACTAATAGCTTCTCAAACTATAATCAATTTCCATAATTACATTACCCTGGAAGGAATACCTAAGTACATAATCTAGTACTACCTATTTGGCCGCGCAGATAATTAATTATTTTACTATAAATTATGAAATATCAATGGGGAGTATTCTGATGAATGAATGAAACAAAGCGTATTTGATAGTGGCGGCGGGGTGCGGGCCATCGCTGACGGTCGATTCCCTCTCACTGCATCCCGACAGCTGAGGCACCTTCACATTCATAGCACCTTTCCTAACGACCTCCCTTGAACTTGCGGTGACCCCTCTTTACTTTACCATCACAGCGGCCTTGACTGACTAAACACATGGAACGTAGAAAGTTCAGATATTCTAATGGCAAACGGCACAATACGGCAAAAAGTGATTTTTATGTTCGGTCGACAAAAACTCGTAGTGCTTCAATATTCAGAAGTGGAGCAAATGAATATAATAAACTGAGCCGTCAATTGAAAAAGAAGGAACTGTCAAAAACTGTGGCGAGCAACTTTTGGAGATTGAAGAATGATGTCGTAGCCGAAATAGGAGGATGAGCACACTATTGCTACTATTCATACAACAACAACTTAAACCTTGGGTTTTGACACAAAAAGGCGCAAATTAAAATCGTTAAAGAGTATTGTGCCGTTCGCTCAGAGACTATTTGAGTTCGATATTCAGAACAATAAGTGGCTGCGTAAATAAATGTTGGAACGCAATTAAATAATATGTGGACTGGGTGGAATGTAGAGGGAGCGGTTATGGTGGGAAAGATGGAAGTCAGGTCGATATGCCTCCGGCTGGAGGAATGTTTCCTAATACCGAACGGGCGCGATGAGTCAAGATTACTCTTCTTCTGAGTCAGTCCTTAACATTGGCCTTGACAAAAAAAACTGGCAGTGACCAAGCACTCTGGCCAGTTATAAACTGCGCAGTTCCAAAATTGCCTACCCCTGATGGCTTTGAATAGAATATTACAACTATAAGTGATTCAGCCATTTTTCACTGAGTAGGAAGAAGAAAATTGACTTAATTTTTTTCCGAGGGGGGTCGGTTTTGGACCTCTTCTAACTTACCCACTACATTAGGAATAGGATTAGTACCTATATCAGGTATAGGGTGTGTAGTGTAGGTAACATACAGTTGATACCAAATTTAAATCCCCTGGCATAAGTTAATATGCCTCAAATTTAACTCCCCAGAATTAAATTACGCCACCCTCTTGGGGGGTTGGTATTGCAGTTGCCCGTTATGCAGGAATAGAAATAAAAACAATGCGGTTCCCATCGCACATGTGTGTAATCGTTACTACGCCCATGCTACGTTTTCATTGCGTTCTCTAATATCGAGTTTGGGATTGGGTTTCAGTATCGGTGTGGGTGTCGTGACGGTCGGTAACGTAGGCAATAAGCGCTTTGACGCCTTTATTCCCTGTTCTATCCATTTGAGTCGCGTGTGATGTAGAAATTACTTGCTTTTTAAGTCCTTGGCGACTAAAATGTTCAAATTCTCTGGGGAGGACCCAGTTGAGGCGTTACACGCCGGAAAGGTAGTCCGAAAAATCACTTTTGACCTTACTGTGTATTGGAGGGATAAGTTCGTATTTTATTGACTGTTGTCATTGCTGGCCGTCTCCCTAAAGACTGCGCGTAAGTTGTATTATTCGCTCCTTTGTATTTTTAGTAACCGTGATCCTAAACCATAGTTACCAGTTTTTGAACCATACCTAGATCTAGGTATCTACCTAGCTACAAACAAGGTATCTTAGAATCGGTAGTATGTACCTTCATTTTATGTATTTCCGATGCTTAGGGCTGTTAGCACTTCCTAAACCTATTTCTGTACGCTAGTACGCTACTATGGTGGTGCTTAACAAATAGACCAGAACCAGAACAAACTTTTAAAGAGTGGTAGATTGATAAGTTAGTTAAAAGTTTCGTAGTAGGGAGCAGGGCTTAGAGTCATTGTATCATCTTGAATCTATCAAAAAACTTCTAATTTCCTATTAAATCATTCATTACAAAAGAAGCTCCCTAATAAGATTATGGCTCATTGGTTGCCCTGTAAAAGTATTAATGATCCCGCCTTATTAAAGAATTTCGTATAGGTCCTAGACCAACTTTGATATTCGGCTGAAACGTAAAATAGACATAAGATTGCGCAGCACTTGCGAATTATTAAATAAGCTGCTTATTTGCCGACGACTCAAAATATGTTTACACAGTTCAATCATACCTTCTATCAGGACAATAAAGTGCACAGAATGCAAATAGGTTTAAAAAGCCCTCTGTTTGTTTGTGTTTTAGCTTCCTAAGGTCCGCAAGAACGCCTGATACTCATGCTCTCCTTCTTCCTTCAAGATGGCTGTCAGCAAACTGACTTAGCACTTAGACTTAGCCCATTGTACCACTCTAAATAAATACTCATGCTATTCAACTCGAAAATAATGGAATTCACTTTTTAGGTTGCCAGTCTTGGGTTGCGATGGCCAGCTGTGACAATGGACAATGAACAACCTCACCAGGAACTTGTGAAATGCGTCGTCGTAGGGGATACAGCAGTCGGAAAGACCAGACTAATATGTGCGCGCGCCTGCAACAAACATGTGTCCCTTTCTCAGCTCATGACAACCCATGTGCCCACCGTATGGGCCATAGATCAGTACCGCATTTACAAAGATGTAAGTATCACCAGGTTAAAAGTACATGGACAGATGAATGCTTTCTGATTGCGAAAGTGTCGAGTGTCGCTAGCATAGACATATAACCCAAGATTTGAAGCCTAATGTTAAAGATGTGAACTTGGCATTGTAAGGCGGGTAAGACAGACTCGGGGACTTCGCTAAGCATGGTTAAGGTTGGCGTCCGAAACATTCTGAATAAACCAGGCTTATTCTCCATCTGTTTCAATAAAGGTTCATATCTTGTGCTATAAGTATGTCTATGGTCGCTAGTTACAGACACACCGGTTTTTGCCGTACGACAGGGACCCATATAGGACATTTTCCCGAGCACCCGGTGGTTCCACAAGCATCATTTTTTAGCAACTAGTAAAAAAAATCCCTGGGAAAACGTCCTACAATCTTCTGTCTTACTACAAAACTGTTGACAGCGTAAGATGTGGCAACTTTGAGTAACGAATTGGGGCTGTGCACAGTGTAACAGATGCCTATTATTCTCATATCTTATTTTTATGCTGAAATACCCCTCGTAAATAACGCAACCCATACAGTGGACTGGCCCATTCATTGAGACTTCATTACTTATGGCAGTAAGTTTAAATCTGGCATTGTCTAACTTATCAGTTGAGTGAGCGACTGAGAGTGAGCAAAGGTTACATAAAAATGATAATTTTAATCTGCCTCTCGACCAAGAAACGCCTAGCCACCAGATAGTTATTAATATCTTGGATGACGTCTTGTTGTGTCTAAGGTAAGGCCAAAGACATGGAATATAAATAGATCCCGACGTACCTTACCTGGATGGAGGAATGTGTTAAGTCGGGAGATATCAGGTTGTGTGAAACCGACCATGTGGTTTATCTAACTTTGTGCCTAATGGTAGATTCCTGGCTTTATCGACTCTTTTTCCATGCACTAAAACTCTGATCCATTAGTACTATGCCCCAATAAATAATAGGCTGACCTATGTCAACCTGGCTATCTAACAATAGTTAAAACCTCACACTCCACTAGATTCTCCATGATAAACATATGCCAGCCGTGGGTAATATAGTGAATTGGCTCTGTTATGTAGGATTCCATTGTTTTCTCACAGGCACAGTGACCTTTTCCTCCTATACGTACCTACCTACGCGTTGAAATAAATGAAGGTAGCTGAGTAGGTAGGTATCACAGAGTAGAGATGTGGTAGGTATCTATTAATAGTTCTAACAGTTCATCTGCCGGCGGTGCTTGACGATCCCCCCGAGACCTTTTTTGAAAAAATGGGGCAAAATAAACGAGTGTTTATTATGAAGAGTGATCCCTTTATGAAAAAACACACTTGATATGCTTGAAGGTTAATACTTCAAGTCCTCCCCAGAGGTACTTATAGTAGGTCTAGCCTGTGCTTATAAATTGTTTTTTTTTTTTTAAGAAAAACTTTTGTACAGTTCGCCCTTAAAATTGTTAAACCCGGGTTAGAGGCTATAGTGCCGTTCTCCCTAAGCCGAAGTTGCTACACCAAAGAGACTGACTACCCAAACTTCTACGTAGTGTTTGAAAATCTAGCCTATGCGTATGATTGGGATGCGATGTTCGTCCTGGTGGTTCGTGGAATAGAAGGCCTATGATCGGACGATCAACCCGATGATATGGGAAAGAGATAAGACATTGTGCTCCTTACCTATCTTGTACATTACATGTAGTATACGTGCCGAACGATACTTAATATATTTCTTACGCAACCGGATTTATCTGGATTTGATATGAACTCTATTATAGGGCTCTCTGGTTTCTGACCATATTGAAAATCCTTTAAACCCGTAATTTACTGCTACAGTTTTTATTACGAGTATCTAGGTACCTACCCAAACCCAATATCCTTGTAATTTTATTTTTTCACACTAATGTTCCTATAAATCGTACCTACACGGTGTAGGTATTATTATTGTCTTGTAGCTGCATAATGATGTTCATAACCCATTCATTTCTATTAAAAGAAAGGTTATTTCTGGTGCCCATGGGGTATCACAAATCACAACAATAAGCATATGCTATCTATTTCACACATGGACTTAGGTTTGTTTTGTGTCTGCCTGCACATCTTCCCTCTGTTCGACTACTGTGATGCTGCATGTCTTCATAGATTTGACGGTCGCACAGGCGGGCCGTCTCCAGAGGCTTCACAACTGCTGTCTGCGCATCGTATACGGGGTTAAAAACTATAGTGACCAGTGACCACTTCACTCCCTACCTCAAGTCTCTAGGCTGGTTGAAGTTGGAGGGTAGGCTCCAACTTCTGGCCTCTTTTACTTTCAAAATTCTTAAATTTCAGCAACCCGCATACTTTTGCAATGACTTCAAATCTCTTTCTTCCGACGTGTATTACACTCGTGGAGACTACCACCTCGCGCGTTCAAATTTATATCACTCCTCGTTTCTCATCTCATCGTC